>OBEQ010378372.1_pt1 | contig 12036 bp, 11 predicted proteins | sample 1670901 | NCBI WGS metagenome assembly OBEQ01 (sample SAMEA104232315, study PRJEB22302) | groundwater metagenome | biome: forest; feature: aquifer; material: groundwater | place: USA | collected 2011-08-07 | depth 5.4 m | reverse complement strand
TTCCCTGCCTGCCGGCAGGCAGGCGCCACCTCGGCATTATTTGCTCCAGTTACATTATATCAAACGAGCCTCTCTTGTTCTACGCTCTTGCCCGTGGGTTTTAGCTTGAGGTGTTGATAGGATTTATGAGTGGCAATCCTTCCTTGAGGAGTTTTTTTTATAAAACCCAGTCGCAACAAATACGGTTCAATATACTCTTCAAGTGTCTGTATATCCTCAGCAAGAGCGAGAGAAAGCGTATTGACTCCGACCGGTCCGCCTTCGAATTTAGTTATTAATGTAATAAGATATTTTTTGTCGATGTCATTTAGGCCAACTTCATCAATTTGTAAAATCGAAAACAATTCATCAATGTTTTCCTGAAGCACTTTACTGATTTTTCTTACGTCATACAAATCACGAAGCCTTTTTAAAATTCTATTGGCAATTCGTGGTGTTTTTCGAGAGCGTATGGCAATTGTTTTTGCCACTTCATCATTGATTGGAATTTCCAAAATTTGGCTTGATCGACGTATAATTTCAATCATTTCCGAATCGTCGTAAAAGTCAAGTCTTAAAACCAATCCAAATCGATCCCGCAGAGGAGACGACAAAAGGGCCATTCGAGGGGTTGCACCGATTATGGTGATTCTCGGCACAGGAAGACGAAGTGTACGAGCTGCTGGACCCTTACCAATTACAATATCCAAAAAATAATCTACCATAACTGGATAAAGCGCCTCCTCGACCGGTTTGGGGAGTCGATGAATTTCATCGATAAACAACACGTCGTTATCTGACAAATTGGTAAGAATTGCGGCCAAATCCCCTGTTTTTGTGATTGCTGGTCCTGAGGTTACCTTAAGCTCACCCCTTAATTCATTGGCGACAATGTTTGCCAGTGTAGTTTTGCCGATTCCAGGAGGACCATACAGTAGTATATGCTCTGCCACTGAACCACGCGACAAAACGGCATCGACAAAAAGCTTTAGCGCTCTAATAACTTTTTTTTGGCCAATGTACTCGGCTAGTTTTTTAGGTCGTAACTGGGTCTCTATTGGCTTTGCTGATTTTGAGTCTGCTTTATTTGCCATAGACGCTAATTGTTCTTTTTGGTCAAAAATTTAATCGCTTGCTGAATTTTTGTCTCAATGGATGCTTTTTTATCAAGCTTATCTAAAACATCATGTGAGCTTTTGCGATCAAATCCGAGCGCTGTGAGAGCATCGATAACTGTTGAGTCATCTTGCGAAAGAACAGCTTTCTCAAATTTGAATTCGGTATCAAATTCACTGGATAATTCCAAAAGAATCTTTTGGGCAGTTTTTTTACCTATTCCGGGGATCGTACTAAAAAATGTATGATTAGATGTGGTCACGGCATCAATAATGTGTTGGCTATCAGTGAATGAAATCACTCCGTATGCGAGCTTTGGACCAACACCATCTACAGCCAAAAGCATATTAAAGAGCTGAAATTTGTTCTTATTATCAAAGCCATAGAGAGTAAGATTGTCTTCTTTAACATGAAGATAGGTATAAATTTCGAGAGATTCATCGATCTGATACCGTTTTATGATATCCGGAGTTAAATAAACCATATAATAAACTCCACTGGCAGTTTCAACCAGTCCCTGATTACCTTCAACTTCTTTAAGAATGCCTTTTAGTTTTCCGATCATAGTGGTAAATATCTTTAACTATGTATAGCGCTATTTAATCTATAGCAATATGCCAGTCCACAAGCGATCGCATCGCCAATATCGTCCGGTTTAGGAATCTCCTTAAATCCAAAAATGATTTTTAACATTTTCTCTACACTTTTTTTATCAGAGCGTCCATATCCAGTTAACGATTCCTTAACCTGAAGAGGCGTTATAAATTTAACTATCATATTATATTGAGCAGCTAACGCCAGTACCGCTCCTTGTGCCTGAGCTACGGCAATAACTGATTTTTTATTAACATTAAAAAAAATTTGCTCGATCGCCAAGACAGACGGTTTGTTGATTTTTACGAGATTGTTTAGTTTGTCAGTCAAGATCCCAATTCGTTCAGAAATAGATTCAGTTTTAGGTGTTTGTATACAGCCGTAAGAGATAAGTGCCGGTTTCTTGTTAACAAGCTTAAAAAAGGCATATCCAGTACGTTCGATTCCTGGATCTAGGCCTAAGACTATCACGACACTTAGTATAGCAAAAAAAATAAGCTCAAGTATAATGTATGGTAGCAACTATGGCTGAGGACAAAATTGATGTTACTACCCAGGATGAGCCGATTGAACTGTCAAATTACTCGAAAGCTCTACTTGATACGTTAACGGCTATTCACAGAAAACCAGTCGATACCGATCTGGCGCCTTTATCGGTATCGAGAACTGTTTCTTTTTTTGCCATTCTTTATGAAAAGGTCCGCAACGCTGTTGAATTTCGCGAGGAACACTTGGTAAGGCGAGCCGCAGTTGAGCGAATTTTAAATAGGCGTCTCTCTTTAAACTCTGATGGGAAAGGTGAAGCTGAAAATCTGATGAGAGAGCTTTTGTGGGCGCGCTATTTGCCAGCAGATAGTGTAACCGTATCGGATATTAATCATATCCAGTCGATACTCGATAAATATCTTTTCTTAAAAAAAATAGTACTTCAAGGACGCGATGTAAACGCAAAGAATCGGTTAGCACAATATCTAACCGATTTTCTAACCTGTGAAATTGAAGAAGAATTAAATCCAGAGACCACGCAAAAAAAGGCCGCCCATCTATACTTTTTTTATCAGGTACTCAAAAATAAAATCGATATAAAGCACGTTGATAGAGATGCGGCAGATTCTTATTTTTATATCGCCTCAGAGTTCGCCTACGCAAAAAATGATCGTGCCTATATTCGCTATCATTTACTTCAGCTTCTAAATGGTTCACTTTCAAAACTGAGTGAAGACAAAATTGAAGCAGTGTCTCACAAATTTTCTGATATTGTGATAAAAATTGATCAGACGATCAAAAATCCATATAATGATAAATTAGTCCGCTTTGCCAAAAAACAAGTTCCTCCTTTTCTGATACTGTTTGCGATTACCGACAGATATCCCAATGAGCTTAAAAAAATTTTAACGAGCGCCAATTATCTTTGGCAGAAGGTCGATGTGATTTGTCGAGAGAAATATCAAGAGACTGGTTTAAAACTGCGAAATGCTGCTATACGAAGCATTATCTACATTTTTTTGACTAAAGCTATTTTCGCGCTTATTTTGGAATATCCATTATCTCTTTATATTTATGGGGAAGTACATCTTGTCCCAATTACCTTAAACACTATCTTTCCCCCCATTCTTATGGCACTCATTATCTCATTTGTTCAAGTTCCCGGAGAAAAAAATACAAAAAAGATTTACGAGCGAATAGTAGATATTCTCAATCGAGACCCGAGCTTTGAGGGCACCAAGACTCTCATTGCGCAAAGATTGAGAGTAAAACGACCCGTACTTCTTCTGGGATTCACCACGCTTTATCTTTTTACCTTTGGGATTACTTTTTTACTTATATATCTTATTTTGGATCTTTTAAACTTCAACATAATTGGAATGACAGTTTTCATTTTTTTTGTCAGTTTGGTCGCCTTTTTCGGTTATCGTATTAGACAAACTACAAAAGAGTATACATTGGGAGATCACGAAGGAGACTTGAGTCCTTTGATCGACTTTTTTTTCGTACCGGTTCTTTTTGTAGGTAAATTTCTAAGTCAAGAAATTGCTAAGCTCAATATTTTTATCCTCATTTTTGATTTCCTTATCGAAGCTCCATTCAAGCTAATCTCTGAAATTGTTGAGGAATGGATTAATTTTGTTAAGGCTCGAAAAGACGAAATTGGCTGAATTTTATCAATGTGAGTCCAGGAGGACTCGAACCTCCAACCGACTCCTTAAGAGGGAGTTGCTCTGCCAGTTGAGCTATGGACCCGTAAGTAAAAATTATACCATAGAGAGTGTGAGATTGAGAGCTGGTGCCGAATGAGTCAATGCTCCTAGCGAGATGACATGAGCACCAACGTTAGCATATTCCTTAAGGTTTTCCTCAGTGATACCGCCCGACAACTCGATAATTGTTGAAGGATTACGCTTTTTAATTTTTTGAATGGTTTTTTTGGCCTGACTGACGGAAAAATTATCGAGCATGATGATCGGCACCTTGGTAACCAACGCTTCTCTCTCATTAGCTACTTCCAGTTCAAACAATGATTCTCTAACCTGAGTGACAATTTTTTTAATTGCCTCGATTCTTGATAGGGAGTTTTTGCGGGTAGTAATGTCAATGTGATTGTCTTTTATTAACACACCGTCAGAGAGATCCAAGCGATGAGTCAAACCGCCGCCGACTGCAACCGCCTTTTTGTCCAAAAGTCCCCAGTACGTTTTTCTAGTCGCCGCAATGGCGGTTTTTCCGGCCATCTTGACCATTTTATCAGTCAGCGAGGCAATCCCACTCATTCGCTGCAGAATGTTTAGTATCGTTCGTTCCAATTGCAGAATTTCTTTAACGCTTCCGGTAATTTTAAGTATTTTAGTTCTTTTTTTAATCTTTGCACCGTCTTTTATCAGTGCTTTTACTTGCAGTTTGGTTCTCTTTCTCAGCAGATATTCTATTTCTTCAATTCCAGCGATAATCCCTGATTCATTTGACACAACATAAACCGTTGTTGATGAATTAGCTAATAAAACAGCTGAGGTAGCGTCATGGTGAGCTCTATCGCTTTCTACAAAAAAATCCCATAACACCAGACAAAGATCTGCATACACTTTATTTTTGACGGTTAACTGTCGGCTTCTGTCAAAGTAATTTTGAATGGACGCTTTCATGATTTAGTTGGAGACGGCAAACATGCGCTCGATGGGAATTCGTGCTTTTTCGGCAATTTCTCTTGGTACCTTTACTTCAAATTCAAGATTTTTGAGAGAGTTTAGTAATTTGGGAAGCGTGATCATTTTCATAAATTGGCAGACCATGTCGGACCGAAGAGGAATAAACTTCTTGTCTGGGTTTTGCTTTTCTAGCTGATAGAGAATGCCAGTTTCTGTGGCTACTACGAACTTTTTTTTGGGAGAATTTTTGGCATGCTTAATCATCCCACCCGTTGATAAAATATATGTTTTGCGACTCGGTATATCTCCTGCAGCGGCATAATGCATACAATTGGAGACGCAACCACATTCAGGATGAATCAAAAAATCGGCCTCAGGATTTTCCGCCATTTTCTCCAAAACATCACTGGGCTTTACTCGTGCATGAACGTGGCACTCACCGGGATAAATAATAAGTTCTCGACCAGTTTTTTTGGCTACAAAATCTCCTAAAAACATATCGGGCACAAATAGAACACGTTTATTTTCTGGAATCGAGTTAACGACGTCTACTGCATTTGTTGAAGTGCAGCAGTAATCCGATTCAGCCTTGACCTCGGCCGTGGTATTGACATAGCTAACAACCACTGCGTCAGGATAGCGAGCCTTCCATCTGCGAAGCTCATCAGCGTCAATTGAGGCAGCTAAAGAACAACCGGCTCTAAGATCGGGTATGAGCACCTTTTTTTCCGGTGAGAAAATTGCTGCTGATTCAGCCATGAAGTGCACGCCACAAAAAACAATGAGCTGACTATCCGATTCGGCCGCTTGCTTGGCAAGCGCCAGGGAGTCACCAACCACATCAGCAATATCTTGGATGTCGGGGATTTGGTAATTATGAGCCAGTATCAGCGCGTTATGCTTTTTTTTTAGTCTCTTAATCTCATCGATAATCGCCAATTTCTCAATTTTTGTTGAATCAGTTTGTGATTGTAACATCGCACCTGCTATTATACACCACCGAGCTTTGATTTAGTATAATCGGTGTGCTTATCTATGAAAAACATTTTAGATTATGATTACATTGTCGTCGGCTCCGGATTGGCGGGATTGACATCGGCATTGACACTGGCGAAATACGGAACTGTCGCCATCATGACCAAGCAAAAATTAACCGATTCGGCGTCAAACCTGGCGCAGGGGGGGATTGCGGCGATAGTTGTTGCTGATGATAGTGTGGAATTATTCACCAAAGATACTTTGAAAGCCGGCGACTTTCATAATGATCCAAAAGCCGTCGCTCTTTTGGCCCGAAAAAGTCGCGACGCTGTCGACTGGCTTTCCCGTCAGGGAGTTATATTTGCCACTAAGAATAGTAATTTCCTTCCCTCAATGGAGGCGGCTCACTCAAAACCCCGCATCGTTCATACCTCGGACTTTACCGGACGCGATATCATAAAATCGCTCATTTTAAAAGCACGAAAAAATCGACATGTTACTTTTTTGGAGGAGACATTTGTTGTTGATGCTCTTATTAAAGATAAGGTTTGTTATGGCGTCTCTGTTTTGCAAAACGGCTCGAAAGAATTGTTGTTTGCAAAATTTGTCGTTTTAGCAACCGGTGGCGCCGGACAAGTATATCAGTGGACAACTAATCCAGAAGTGGCGACCGGTGACGGCATCGCCATCGCCAGTCGGGCGGGTGTCAAGCTGGCCGACATGGAATTTGTCCAATTTCATCCTACCGCACTTAAACATGGCCGATCCCCACTTTTCCTTTTATCAGAAAGGCTTCGGGGTGAGGGAGCCCATCTTGTCGACATAAAGGGTAAACGGTTTGTTGATGATTTATCTCCACGAGACGAACTATCCAGAGCTATTTTTGAAAAACAAAAGACGTCTGAAGTTTTTCTGACAATAAGTCATTTGGATAAATACGAAATTAAGAGAAAATTTCCTAATATCTTCAAACGCCTAAAAACGCTGGCATTAGATTTAATCATTGATAAAATTCCGATTACTCCGGCAGCTCATTACTTGTGCGGTGGCGTTAAGACCGATCTTCATGGTAGGACTTCCATCCGAAATTTATATGCCGTAGGGGAGGTGGCGGCAACCGGAGTCCATGGTGCTAATCGCCTGGCGTCTAACTCACTTTTGGAGGCTGTGGTGTTTGGAAGGGAGATAGGGAAGTATATCGGAAGGCAAAGGATGGATGACAGAGCGGGCAAGTCGGAAGTCAAACAATGGAAAATGGATGATCGAAGATTGTTGACAGAGGCAGTAAAAAAAGAAGGTGAACTAATGAAAATGAAAACCCGTTTGCAAAAGATACTGTGGGAGAAGGTAGGGATTATACGAACTAAAAAAGGATTAAACATCGCTCATAAAGAGCTTCAACAGTTAAAGAAAGAAGTGGCTGGAAATCGAATCATTAATCAACTTTGGCTTGAATTGGAAAATATGATTGAGGTGTCGCTTTTAATAATTGAGTCGGCATTAAGACGTAAAATTAGCCTAGGAGCACATTACATTGCTGACAAGTAGCTTTTGTATAGCTATTATTCTATGGGTGACTGGATACCTGCCTACGCCGGTAGGTAGGTAGGGACGCATTTCGAACCCAATTTCATAGTTTTAACTCTCTTCAAGCTTGTGAAAGATGTTTTGAATCTTTATATTCTAGCCTAAAATATATACAATAATATTTATGACTGCTATCAACAGTACTACTCTTCCTAAGAGCATACTTTTGAATCAACACGACGATTATCACTCAATTTTTCATCCTTCAGTTATTTCAAAAATGTGGATTCATTCACTTGGATTGGCATCAGTGCTATTTATGTTCTTTTTGGGGTATGTCTTTTTAGAAAGCGGGTCATTCAGTTTATTATCTGTGAGTATGGCCACAGCAGCAACTGCTGCAATAATGATAGGCTTATCCTTTGCTCTAAGTGGTTTTTGTTTTTACTTTGACTTTTTGGATAGAAAAATTGCGTATAGAAAATATCTTGGGCTTGTTGGCTTTTGGTTTGCTCTGACATACTCTATTATGTTATTGTTTGTAGATCCGAATCGGTATTTTTACGGATTCTTTGTCAATGTACTTTCTGCTGATTTTATCCTTGGTTTAACAGCTATGTCAATTTTCACTTTTATGGCTTTGATATCAAATAATTGGGCAATGAAAAAACTAGGAGTAAAAAGGTGGCGTTATGGACTGCGACTTGGATATCTAGCCTATCTTCTTTTGATCATACGTGCGATGGTGCTGGATCATGATATTTGGATTGCGTGGTTTCATAGTCCAGTTACCCTTCCTCCCGTGCGACTGATAATATCTATATTTGCTACTATAGTCCTCGTATTTCGTCTTTCTATGGTTATTAAAACGTTTTTCAGTCGAATACCATTGCCGCAAAATCCCGCTACATCAAGCTGATTTGCTTGCCTTATCTATAGTTAAAGAAAAGAAGATTGCCAATAAGTAGGGCTATTAATGATGAATCTACATTGCTAAAACCTAGATGAGAAATATTTTTTTGAAATACTACGAGTAATACAAAAATAAGCGCTACTGTAAACCCATATAGTATCTGTCTTTTTCTATTGATAGGCGATGTCATTGGTTCAGCAACCATTACCACCGCATAAAAAAGATTACCGGGAGCGAATGTACTTAGTATCGATATCACCGAAAAGGCAGACAATGAAAAAAGTATCGATAGAAAAGCAGATGATATTAAAAAACTTATTACCGAATTATATCTTTTATATCTATAACAGGAAACAAAAGCTAAAGCCAAGAGAGACAAGAAAACGATAGTATTAGGCAACGTGATCGCTCCGGGGGTGTACAATGAAGCTCCCCACCATGAAGGGTTTAACTTAAAAATAACCCAACCACCTGCCAAACCAGAAGCAACGGGGTTAAAAATATGTCTTCTCGAGATTCTTATGAAGTTCTTGATTGCCATAGCGGCGACGCTTATTACAAGGATCTGGAACCATGAGGCCGAAGGATCAATGATAAGCGTTAAGATTAAACCGGTTATGACGGCCGAATAAGGAATGAAAAACGTTTTTCTTCTTAAGAATGTAAATAATAGGTCGGCCAAAACCGTAAAACCAACGCATAAAACAAGAAGTTGCAGGGCAAGATTAAGAGGTAAGTGAAACAAAGTCACAACATAGAATAGAAACAAAAGACAAATAAATTGTATTTTAGGATTATTCTTTAAGGAATGCATAGATGCGAATCTTTAGATTTATTATAAACAATTTAGAGGTAAAAAAAGAATGTCAACTAAGAGGTAAATCTTATTTAAATTGTTGTGAGGCTCTGTAAAATAATTGGGTGACTGGGCGGACCTGCTTTGAACCGAGATTGTACTCTAAAATACAAACTTCTTAATAGTAGAAAGCATTGAAGTTTTCACATCAGTCCAATTTAAATTTACAAGCATTTTTGGCATAGGCTGCTTATCGGCATCATCAAAGTATACCAGTGACTTTACAATATGGGCATGATCATAGTGAATGTCCTTATATTTCTTATCAAGTAGCTCGAATAGTTCAGCAAGAGACCATCTTTGCAGTAGGAAATGCATATCAATGAAATCTTTCTTACTGCCTCTTTGGGAAATAGTAATCAACTTTGTGCATGCAATATCAATTACAGAAGACACACATATTCCGTTCCAAAGATATGTGTCCTCAAGTAAATCATATGGATAATATAAAAACTGGAGTTTAACTCTATCTAAAAAAGTATTAAGAGCATCATCATGTAGCGAAGTGCTTGATAACTCACCTTTTTGCTGTAATTCTGTTTGGAGCAATTCCGGTTCAAATTTTAATTTTGAGAAAAAGTCTAAATCGATTGATTCTCGATGTCCTATCTGAAGAGAGAGTCCGGTACCACCTGAAAGATAAAAATCCTTTAAAAGTGAAATTCCCTTGATGCTATCGATGATCCGTAGTGTCCTACTATCTAAAATTTCAGTGTGGATTTTCATTCTAAGATAAATAGAAATTCCAAAAATTACCAGATTTTTTGTTCAAGCTCAGTTTTGGTAGGAGACGCTCTACTAAGGCTTTATCATATTGTAAAAATAACCATTTTACTGCATCTTCATTGCCGATGTTAAGTATGGTTTCTATTATATATTCACTGTTATTGTGTATGTCAAGTCTCGACATATCATCTCCCCAAAAGTACTTCGCTATATGCTGAGGTAAACCTTTTATTGCCATGTAGTTATTATACAGCAAGCCATAGAGAAAATCTATAATATACTAACCAAATAGGTTGTTGTAGTAAGCTAAACAGGACTATTTTTGGTGACTGGGTGGATGCATTTTGAACCCAAATAAGCATAAATTTGCAATGTCTATGCTCTGACGACTAGATCAAGTTTTGACATATTCTTTATAAATCCAAAATCTTCAACACTCAATTTCTCGCAAAAATTGCTACTATAGGATTATTTTGGTATAATTAGCCCTATGGTAGGAGAAGATTTGAGACCTGGATCAATGCTATCTCAAACAGGTTCATATGCTGATGTTGCTTCAACTGTTAGGTTTAGTCTTCAAGATGAACAAATTGTCGGGACTGATCTACTTGGACAAGATAGCGCTAACGAGAGACAAATTGGGTTTGCTACTTCAGCATCTGGTATTTTAAGTGATGCTGCTGTTGGAGATTCTGTGCTTGGACCAACTTTGATTGCAAATATAGACATTCAAGCAAATACCAGTCCTGATAATACAAGTGGAACAGGTTCAGCCCAACCAGATGATCCAGTCAGTGGCACTGCATACGCTTTAGATGATGGAGAACATGCTGAAGGAGTTGTCACACGTCCTACATTTGACAAGGTACAGCTTGATGCTGATGACGCATTACTGGCTTCAGTTCCAAGTGGACGCATTATGTGGTCTGAAATGGATTCTGAAAGAGTTAAAGCAGTTATTGAAGCTTTAGCCAGACGTGCACTTTCACAAGGAATTGAACTCAAACAGACAAATCTTTCTCAAGCAGGTTTGGCATATTTAGCACTTGCTATTTCTAACTATTATCCTGGTCGTGTGTTTGCTCTTAGAGTAGCTTTAGATTTAGAAGAGCGACCTTTTGTTTTAACAACATCAACTATTGATGAAAATGGTATTCCTCGTGACCATCGAGGAAGAGCGTTATGGTCCCAGGTTGAGCGGGAAGGAAGGCTTGCTCAAGTTATTGAAGACGTAGCCAGAAGATTTACCGAAAAAACTGGATTGGAGATATCAGATGGAAATCTACGAGCAAACGGCTTTGCAGATCTTGCTAACGCACTTTCGAGACACTATGAAGGCCACATTCCAGCTTTAAAGAGAAAACTCGGAGAAGCTGTTGATGTAGAATCTCAAGGTTACTGGACAATAGAAACGATAGAGCAGAGATTGCGTAGATTTTACGACATATATGGCGATATCAGTGATCAACTCTTGAATCAGCATGACAAGAAATTAAAAGCCGCCCTAGGCCAGAAATATCCAGGAAGGCTTTCAGCGGCAAGAAGATTTTTGGGGATTCGCACGAGCGATCGCTATGAACGAGATTTATCAATGGAAGATATTGAGCTTATGGCTACATCCATACTTTCAGAAGAAAATCGATTGGATGAAGCACATTTACAATCAAAAGGACGTCAATATTTAGTTGGTGCCATCTCTTCCGATTATCCTGGTGGAATGTCTGGTCTTACTGATAGACTCAATGAGGTCAAGATCGTTACATCAAACAATAAAACACAACTATATGAAGCGAGCGACGGAAGTCAGTGGACAACTATATATGGACTTGCTCAAGTATATTCTATAGAAGCTCGATTAATTCTTCAGCTTTTAGAGGGATCGTATTATTATCCATATGTGTCAACAAAACCGGTAAAACTGTTTGAAAATCAAACAGCTCGAACAAGAATTGAGACTTTCCTTTCACTGCCTCTTGTCGATAACGATCCCGACTGGGCTTCTAGTTCCTATTTTCGCGATAAGTATTATTTAGGAGAAAAAGAACTTGCTGATTATTTAGATGGAGTTAGAATTAGACCAAGCAGGTCCGCTGATAATCATCCCGCCACATGTTACAACAAGTTAGAGGCAGAAGCGAAGCTTGCCGATTTAACACCGTTTGAAGAACTACCGATAATTAATGAAGAAACCGGTATTTATGAGGATG
>OBEQ010630417.1_pt1 | contig 12039 bp, 12 predicted proteins | sample 1670901 | NCBI WGS metagenome assembly OBEQ01 (sample SAMEA104232315, study PRJEB22302) | groundwater metagenome | biome: forest; feature: aquifer; material: groundwater | place: USA | collected 2011-08-07 | depth 5.4 m | reverse complement strand
GCTTGCCATGAGCGAGCGAGTGCAGCGTGAATCGTGTTGCCCTTCGACTCGGCCCGAGCAACGCGAGGGCCTTCGCTCAGGGCACCATTCGCCTCGCTCGCTGCGCTCGCGAGTCGAATGGTGGAGGCGCCGGGAGTCGAATCGCAAATTGGCGCATTTTCTAAGTTGGTGACGACGCGCGACTTCTGGTGCTAATTCGTTGAGATGGTGGCGATTGCAGCCGCTCGTCGTCTCCACTGACGTCTACAGAAATCCTCAAGATTCGATCCGATTCCTGGAGACATTTTGGAAGCGGCGGGAAGCACTCCCGCCGCATTTCCTTGCGTTGAGATGTGTCGTCCAATCACATCGGTGGTGCAAAGTCGAAAGGTGAACGACAACCGCTACGCAGTTCAAAGGAGAGCCAGCGAAGAGAATCGCGTGTCTCTTCAGCCCCAAAACCTCAGCATCTATCGCTCGGTTGACCACGTTCAGGACTGGACACTCGCGGCATTCAATCACGCCGTGGGAATAGCGGTAGCCATTGTTGCCCGCTGTAAATCCCAGTCTTCCAGAATATCGGCAACGTGCAGTTAGGCGTGTTGTACGAGAAAACTATTAGTTTCTGCGCTCCTTCGTATCCGAGTGCCATCGTGCGACGCTTTTCGACTGGCCAATCCTCGCGGTCCGCGAACAGCTGATAACCAATCTCCTCTGCGATCTTCTTCGCATGGAGACGAACTTGTGGATTGTCAAAGATCAGACTGTTCGGTTCGAAGCACCCTGCCGATTCCTCCATGGTGATCGCAGACTGCACAGAGATCTCGATACCTTGGCTTGCAAGGAAGTTCTGGAGTTTCACTTTCCCTTCTGTGAACCCGATAAACGCGAAGTAGCGTAGCTCGGTCCGGCGGAGCCAAGCAGCAGCCTCTGGAGAGAGCCTGTGGACATGTTTGGGCTCCTCCGGCGAGACGCCAAGCCATTCCGAGAAAATTGTGATGGCCTGGTTGCCACTCCCGATCGTGTCATCGAGAAGTACTAACGTGACGGCGCTGGGATCCTGCGTTCGTGCGGCTGCCTCAATGTTTTCGAACAGGACATCTCTTCTAGTCTTCTCGTCAAAGACCTTGCTGCAAATATACCCAACTATGCTCGAGCTGTCCTTGCCTCCGCCGAGTCTGGAGAACACCGGACGTCTGGGCGTTTTGGCCGTGAGCTTTTCGAAATAGTCGGCAAAGATGTCAGTGATCTTCGCGTCATCGATGTAGTCGATGTTTTCGAGAAGCGGGAAGACGGATTGGAGACTTCGATAATCGCCAAACTGGCGGAGCCAGGTGGTAATGCGCTCCTCATCGACTCGGCTCCAATGAGTCTGAAACCGACGCGCCAGTTCGCTAATGAGAGGTGAACGCTGTCTCAGGAATTGGTCAATCTGTTCTCGATCATGATGGGCAGGTGCAAGTTCCAATGCTGCGAAAGTCGGCGACCGAAAGATGTCGCCGTGCCCCGGTACGATAAAGTCCGCGATTCGAAGGATCTTCTCTCTGCTTTCCTTCTGGTCTTTCTTCTTCTTCGACCACGCCTCCCATGATCGATCCTGCCAATCACCATCTCGCTCAAATATGTCCCCTGCGATGACGACAGTTCCGTTCGCCGTCTCGGCAACGACGCTTATGTCATGGTCGGTATGGCCCGGAGTAGCAATCGCATAGATTCCAGCGTCGATGTGGAAAGCATCCTGTCGGAAGTTGTGCACCGTATACTCGTCACCAGTCGAAACGTCGGTATCCAAGATGAACTTCGCCTTTGGGAAAAGATTGTTGTTACCAAGGTGATCCGACTGGCCGTGGGTAATCACAACAACATCGATGTCGCCCGGCTTTAGTCCGTTCGCTTGCAATCTTTCGAGAATTTCTCTCCTCTGTGTCGGGACTCCCGTGTCAACAATTACATTTTGTGATCCCTTGACTAAAGTGACCGTCCCGGACGCTCGCTGGCTGCCCGGGCCCGACCATTCGGCATAGCCCGGAATCAGTACGATTACCTCTGGGTAAGGTTGACTGAGCTCTGTGCGCCGTGGTGGCAGGTCCACATGTGGTGACGAGGGGTCATTGAACCACTGCCACACATATTTTGACTCCGCATGGTCCGCTTCGGAATTCCGTGAATTGCGACGAATGTAGACGAGCCGTGCCTTCAATCCGGCACCCACCACGTCTTTCGTCGGAAGGCAGGGGCCAACAGTTCGATCTGCGGGAATCTCGATGACTCCGAACTGTTTCCCCTGGTAGACGATGGGAATGTATCTGAACTTCGGGTGAGGCTGCACCAGGCTCGCTATCTGCTCCTGTAAAAGCGCGTCGTCGACTTGACGAGCAAGACCCGTCAGTTCCTTAGTCCCATCGGTGAGACACTTGACCCCTAGAACGATGAAGGCCGCCTCCGAACGAGGCGTATTCTTCATCGATAAGATGTCTTTGGCGAACAGTCCACGCTTGCGAAGCTGTTCGTCTCGACGCACGCCGGCGAAGTCGTACTGAGTTGCCTTGAAGTCGAGAGTGTCTGACTCGGGGCGCTGGATCAGCGTTGTGAATTCCCGTTCAGTCATAAGTCAGGTCTCAGCATCGAACTCAGCGCTGCTCATCGTGACGGTGTTGCGACCGAGGGGCCGGAGCCGGGCGTGGACACTCCTTCAAGCTTATCCTGGTGGGCGTTGGCGAAACCCGCAAAGAAGTATGAGGGATCCGCCCAGCGAATCAGCACGTCGATTGGCGCCCTGGCACCGGCGTGCGATTTTCCTATGGCGGCTTTTTTCGGGGTCTATTCCGAACGCCTCGAATGCCCGATGCACGGGACGCGCGAGCGCGAAATTGAATGCGTTCGCTCATTGCCACCTCGATCGAGGGGGGAATGACGAACAGGCGTCTTCCAGCCAATGCAGCGACAATGTGTGTTCTCCTCGATCCATCGAGATGGTGTTGTTGGAGGCGAATGGAATTGCGCGTCGAACGCGCAAGATAGTGTAAAGTCGGCGCCGCCGTAGTGTAGAATCGCGCCGGAACTCACTGCGCCGCCGTGAGTTATAGAAAATACGCCACCCCTCGCCCGCACGGACGACATGCACAAAACAACCCGGCCGAAGCGTGAGTCCCGGCTTCAGGTCAAATCGATTAACTGGAAGTCACCGCACAAGCTAGTCCGCCTGTCAGACGGCCAAGTCCTGACCCTCAGTGTGTCTTCGTGCGTCGGATGGGATGACGAGATCGTCGTGAGGGATGGCCGGTATCTCGTCCAATGCCTCAACGGCGACGCTCAGATCCTGCCCTTGTACCTCAGGTCCGACACCCTCCGCTGCGGAGGCGTCGTTTTGCCTCTCAAGATCAAAGAGATCGAGACGGAGCATGAGTACGAGAGCTTCCAGAAGTTGTCGGAATTCCACTACCGTGGCCACAGGCTGCACGGCCGGACCTCAGTTCTCATCGCGACTACCGATTACCCATTGCTCCCGGCGGTTCTCGGCTACGTGCAGCTTGCGACTCCGTTCTTCATGAGCAAGTGTCGAGCGAACATCGTGAATTCCCCCTTTGCTGAAGGCCACGTGAGTTGGCAGCAGTGGGACAAGAGCGCTTCCAGAAAATTCATCAACGTCTTTGTTCGCATCGCGAGGACGGTCGTCCATCCGGAATTTCGCGGCCTCGGACTGGGTCAACTGCTGGCTAGGCACGCGCAAGATTTCGCCCGCGACCACTGGCACATCGCGAAGCTGCGTCCTCTTTTCTTTGAGATCGTTGCTGACATGCTCAAGTACGTGCCTTTCCCCGAGCGTGCAGGCATGCACTACATCGGATTGACGGAAGGGAATCTGCACCGCGTTGCGAAGGACATGGCGTATCTCCTTAGTAGGAAGAAAAAGGTTTTGGCTGGAGAAATCGCCCCCGAGGAATCGGTTGGAGTTGTCGATCTGCAGGTCGCGTACATGAACAGCGCGATCTCACTTATGCGTCGGCTCAAGCTGGATTCGGATGGGCTCGGCTCTCGCCTCGAAAAGATTGTCCGTTCGATGACGCTTGAAGACTACGAGGAACTGCAATCATTAATTCGCTTGCCGAAGCCGTCATTCATGTCTGGTCTGACCCTGGGATCAGAGGCGTTCGTCAAGCAACGCCTCCAGAAGATTGCCCCTGAACGTCTGCCTGCCCTTTCGATCACGCCGATCAAGCCGATGAAACACTCGATTGCGTTTAATGATTTCTCTGTTCACTACACATCGTTCGTGGCGCGGACGAAGAAGACGCAAACGGTGCAGAAGGCTTTTGGAGTCAATCCCGGCGCGATAAAAACTACCATCGTCAAGCAACTGCGGCTTACGATCAAACCCAAAGAGGTTGTTCTGATTTGCGGCGCGTCTGGAAGCGGAAAAACAACGCTTGTCGATTTACTGACGAACCGAGGGCAGGCATTCGACAACATGCTCGCGGAAGGAACGTGTTTCCTGGGTCGAGACTGCAAGGTCGGCGTTCTTCAGCCAGTACGAAGCAAGCTGCCGATTATTCAACTCGTAGGCGGAAACGATACGCATAAAGCGCTTCATGTACTGAACATCGCCGGACTCACGGAAGCATTTCTGTACTTCAAGCAATTCGATGAGCTTAGCGCAGGGCAGCGCTATCGTTTAATGCTCGCAAGGCTGATTGATTGTGGGGCCAACTTATGGCTGGCCGACGAGTTCTGTTCCACCCTTGACGAGGTCACGGCCTCGATTGTTGCTCACAACTTGCAGCGCCACGCGCGACGGATCGGCGCCACGGTCGTCGTCGCGGCGCCCCACTTCGAAACCTTTATTCGTTCGCTCCGACCAGACAAAGTTCTGAAATTGACGAGTGCTTGGGACTGGCGTGTCTATACAGGTCAACAGTTCATTTCGCTTGCCTCGCAAAGCAGGCTTCAGGAAAGGACCAATGCCGCCCCGGCCGCTTCCTGATCTTGGGCACATCGAAGCGCTGCGGAAGGTTGATGTCGCTGAACCGCTGGAACGAGCGCATCACGAGCGTCAAGGCAATCATCTGTTTATCGGGCAGCGCAAACTCAGAGGCAGCAACGACGCGTTAGTGTTCCTGGGAAAGTGCATCGAGAGCACACGAATCGGAAACAAGTACGACGCCAACGTCTGGCTCGACGTTCGGACACCCCACGTCGTATACATCGTCGGTAAACGCGGATCCGGGAAAAGCTACGATCTCGGAATTCTAACGGAGGGTTTACTCCTTCAATCTGGTACAAGAATCACTACGAAAGACAAAGCGATCACCACGATTATCTTCGATACGCAAGATCAATTCTGGTCTCTAGGTAGCGCCCCATCAGCCGAGATTCCAGAAGACCGCGAGCAAATAGCGGAAATCCTGAAGTGGGGCCTTCAGCCTGCCGCAATTCCCTCATTTTTGCTTCTGAAGCCCCGCGGCGAAGCGTCTGAGCTACCGGAAGTTCTCGAGTACTCGATCGACCCTGCTGATTTAACGGTTGATGACTGGTGCAGCCTGCTTCAGGAGGAGCGCTACACTCCAATCGGCCATACGATCGAGACTCTCGTTGAAAAAGTTGCACGAACCGGGTACACCACTACTCCGAGTGGCGCAGGCGCAGGTGGTCGGCGGGTGCCTGCCAAGCCACGATTCGACATAAGCGATCTGCTGGCGTGTTTGCGCGACGATCAGGATCTAAATTCCACCACAGCCCAGCAAACTCGAAACGCCGTGTTGTGGCGTTTAAGTGGCCTGTCGAACAGCTCATTGTTCGTGTCGGGTGGCCTCAGTGTTCGGGATCTTCTCAAGCCGGGACAGCTATCCGTCTTGCTCATGAGAAAGCTTGATAACGCTACGAAGTCGATCGTGGTCAGCGTGCTTGCCAAGAAGATATTTGAACTCATGGGCGAGTACCACACGCTCCAAAAGGTCTCCCGTCGGCGCAAGATGGACCTTCCGCAGGGCTTCGAAGGATTACCTGACGGCGCGTGGGTAATCATCGATGAGGCCCATCTAGTGTGCCCTTCCGATAGAGACACTTCAGCGAAGGGAGCACTGATTGAGTACGTCAAGAGAGGCCGAGACGCCGGTCTCTCTCTTGTTCTTGCGACCCAACAGCCATCGGCGATCGACTCTCGCGTTCTCAGTCAGGTTGATTTGGTTATCGCGCATCGACTCGTGATGGAGGGCGACATTTCAGCGGCTCTCGCTCGGATGCCTGCGACCTTGCCGTCGAAGATCACGATTGGCGGATACGAAGTATCTCAACCAAGTGCCCTTATTCGAATGCTTGACACGAGGGAAGCTTGGGTTGCAGATGCGGAGTCCAGCCGTGCATTTCTCGTCGCTATGCGACCACGCATTACGGCGCATGGGGGAGATGAGCCCGTTTTGGTTTAGGCACGATGGCAAACGTCCTAGATTTTGAACGTTACAGCGGAGAGTTGCAGCGCCAGCTTCTTCGCCGAATCGGGTACACAAACGGTCTGCACAAGATCCGAAGGTTTCCTCGAATCGTCGAGTATCTCTATCCCGTTATGCCCACGTCGGTGCCGCTGTTGGTTCAGATCCTCATTCGTGAAGAGAACCTCCGATCCGAAACGGCTGACGGCCCCGATCGGCCCCTAAAGGGGCAAAAGTACGCCCAAGGAATCATTGATGTTGCTCAAGCGTTGTTGCTGATTGAGAAGTTCGGACCAAAGGTGTCCCTTAGCAGCCAGGGGTACGCGTGTCATGCGATTACCCACAGTGCCGACGAGAGCGTATTGGACGCGTTCCTCACTCAAAAGGTAATTGATTCTGATGGAGAGTACAGCCTGAACATCCTCAGATTGGTATCTGAGGGACTGACGGACGCCCTCATGATTGGCCGAGCGCTCACTGAGCGCTTTATCGAGCTTATTCAGTTCAAGGCGAAATGGGCCGCCGAGCAAGTACAGGAGAGCTTCGCCCGGCGCACGCTTACTACGATGCTCTCCGAGGCAGAAAAGGTGTTTCGCCGTGCGACTGAAAAGGATGGGGCCGATCTGTTTTTGAAGCACACGGTGACGCCCCGCCTTGAATGGCTCAAGGATTTGGGCTGCATTTCCTACGAAGAATCAAGCTCCCCTGATGTCACGGTCGCGGGTGCATCACTTTTGAAAGCATTGAACGATCTAGGCGCTTGTCAACAGAGGTTCGTGTGCCTCCCATTCGACGAGTGGCTCGTCTCTCAACTTTCGCTACCGAACATCTACGACACGTCAGGCGGCGAAGATTTCTCGTGGCGTCTGGTGGCAGCGTGTCATGCTCAACAACCCTTCGATCAGCGTCCTCCACCATCGGCTGATCTCCTGGATTTTGTGAGGTCGATTTATCCGCTTGTAAAGCTCGTCAATTTTAATGAAGCTGACGCCCTTTCCATTTATGAAGTTCTCGCAGCGACAAACGCGCGAGCCGGGCGAGTGGTTCATCAGCAGGAGTTTGAAGCCGCTTTGACTCTGCTCGTTCGAGAATTTCCGAGCGATATTTTCAAGCTATCCAAGAGGCGGGGTCGGGGCCTCTACATCGCGTTGAAGAAATCTGCATGAGTCTCAAACTATTAGACGCCTTGAATTCGCTGCGCGGGCTGATAAGGCGTCTGATTGGGAAACGGTCGACAGATGCCACAAACAGACGCACTTCTTCGATTCCACCAATGAACCCACCTGACGCGATTCCGCTCCCTTTTCTCGATGGCGGTGAAGTGGCTCTAGAGGTACTGCAGGCGATCGGTTACCGCACAACATTGAAGTCCGCCACCATCGTCTCGTACAACATGCAAGATTATGATTTTTGGGGGCACGGTCATCTCTCCCACTTGCTCCTACGGCAGTTAACGTTCGGAGCGTCTATCCAGTTGATGACTACCCCTCCACCTGGTAAGCCAACAGGCGCAGCGTTTCGCGCAAAGTACGCACTGTTGTCGGACTTGGACAAGAACGGTGTTCAGATCTTTCTGAACGAAAAGCTTCATGCGAAAGCGTATCTCTTCGAGGACTCAACGAACACGACGACGACGATAGTCGGATCTGCCAATCTGACCGGTCCCGGATTCGGTATGACCTTGACTCCCAAAGATAGCCTTGTGGAAATGGCGGTCGTGACGGCCGATGCGACGGCGCTTCAGAGAGCCCTTCAGTTCGTCCAGGTAAAAATCGTTGCGGACACAAGAACTGAAGATTTCGCGACCTGGTTTTCACGCAATAGCGTTGAAATTGGAAAGGCGGGACTGTAGACGTCATGGCTAATAGTGCCGATATCGCCAAGCTCAAGAAAAACCCCTTCACGTTGGTCGCCGAAGCCAACACCGACGTGTGGGCCGACTACGTAGATGTTCGGTCAGCGCTAATCGACGTCATATCGTCTTGTCGGACGGATCAAATCGGCCTGTCTGAGTTCGTCGTCCTCCACGGTGAAATTGGCACTGGAAAGTCTCACGCCCTGCGGTACCTTCAGCACTACATAACGGTGAAGAATGCCGCGACATTCCGCTCGCCGTGCGTTTATCTCGAATCGACGAAACTGGCCAAAAAGACAGACTTTCTGGCGATCTATCGTCGGGTCATGGAATCACTTCGAAGCCATCTCTTTGACACCGCAGCAAAGCTTGACTCTGCGTTTGAGGAAAAAGCGAAAGCCGGCGGATTGATACGATCTCAAGATATCCAGCACGAGAAGGACAAGCTATGGCGGTCCAACGCGGAAGCCCTCGCGCCTCAGTTCCCAAGCCTTCTTCTTCTGTTGCACGGCATGGTAAGCAATGACCATCCGTTTAGCATTTTGTGTGGGAACAAAGCGGCAGACCTTGAGGCTTATCAACTGACAGGGCCGATCGATTCCGAGTACGATGCCAGCCGCTGCCTGTCGGCCTACGTCAACTTGGTTACGAGTCCCAATCGGGATGTTCTTCCCGAGAAGGTATTTGCGGCCAATCTCGCGTTTTACCTTTTCATCGATGAAGTTGAATTGCTGCAAGACTTCAAGCCGGTAGACGTCTTGTCAATCAACCAGGGAATCAGAGATTTGATAAATGGATGCCCACAGGCATTTTGTCTAATCTTTGGAGTGTCTGGCGACCCTCGGATTCTCTTCGCAATTTTCGACAAGTTCGTCGTCAGGCGCTTTTCCAGGGATCCGATTGAAATCCAAGCGTTGAATGATGACGAGGCAACTCGATTCTTGAAAGAAGTGTTGAAGAATTATCGAACAGATCCCAACGATCCAGACGAATATCCATTCCGAGAAGCCGCGCTGCGAAAAATTGCGGAAAAAACTCCCGACAAGACGGCCGCGTTCTTGTTCCGGTCGGCGAGGAGGGTGCTTGAAAAGACCGTCCTCACCGGTCGCCTCAAAGCTGGAGGCTGGATTGAGGCAGCCGATGTTGATGCGTTCCTCGCGCCTTGACGACTGGCGAAATCCCTGGACCTCATAGATTTCAATCTGAAAAACCAGAAGAAAGTCCGTCAAAAAACCAGGCGGTCCCAACGTTACGTTACACATAACATCAGGTCCCTAACGGCCTAGAGGTCGCTCCAGGAGTTCCCGCGATTGTGTTCACTTGACTTGCACATGCGTTTGTATAAGTGTATTTGCACATGGAGCGGGTCTCTTTCGGGCGGACATTGAAGGCGACACGGCGAGAATTGGAACGACTCCGCCGAGAACGCGCAGAACTCGACGCCCAGATTGCCAAACTGGAGCACGTCGAAGCCGCCTTGCGGACAGTTGCTGGACTAGCTCCGGAACCTCCCGATCTGTCAAGCATCACGAACGTCGTGCGCAACGTCGTGAAGTCGGCGATCGTGCCGATTACGCCCACCGAAGTGCGCGACAAGATGGTTGCTCTAGGGTTCGATACAGGCCCTTACAGCCAGTTTCTCGCTTCGGTTCACGTGATCCTGAAGCGTCTTTGGAAGAACGCCGAAGTTCTTGAGTTCACGTTCCGAGACGGAAAGCGCTATTGGTGGGCGACGAAGTCAATGCCCGCTGGCCCCTACCCCGAGAACGCGATGTTGGGCGACTACTACAACTCAAATCGTGCGGACGATCTCAAGACCTCTTCGACGTACGAGGAGAGCAAAGCCAAGGAAGCCGCGAAATATCGTCGGTGACGGGAGATCGAATATGGCGTTTTTGCTCCACCCACGACGGTTTCCCTGCCCCGTTTGCGCGATGCCGCAGGAAGTTCGCGGAAGCAAGAAAGGCAAGCCGTACATCACCTGCAATACCTGCGGGGTTCAAGTCTTCATTCGCGGACGTATCGGCATCGAGGAATTCAAGAAGCTGCTCGATCGCGCCAGGCTGGAAGGGACCTTCGCCAGGATGAACGAGATGATTCGGCGGTACCACGTCAGGTGCTTCACCTGTGGCCACCAGTTCTGGATCGAGCCGCATCTGATCGTGACGAGCATGTTCGACGGAACCCTAAAGGGCGTTCGATGCCCGAAAGAAGAATGCAAGGCTCTTCTTCCATGGAAGCAGGTCGCATGAGGATCACGGTCGTTGGAGCCGCGACGATCATCGTCGCGGCGGTTGTTGCCGTTTGGGTGCTTCGTAACCTCCCGAGGGCGCTCGATGGCGCGCCTCAGCCGCAGAGGCTTCCGTGAGAGGCGACCTGCCGGTCTTGCTCACGGTGGATGAAGCTGCGTCTCTTCTGCGGACTACCCGCAAGGCCATTTACGCGATGGTTGAGCGCAGACAGTTGCCGGGTGTGTTGCGCGTCGGGCGTCGAATCCTGATTCGATCCGAAGTCTTGCTAAACTCGCTGGACCAGAGTCGCGCGCCGTCTCCGAAGGAGTAGGCGATGAGCGTGACAGTTCGAAAGTACCAAGGCGGCGAAGAATGGGAGGTCGATCTTATGGTCCTCCGCCCGGACGGAAACCGTTACCGGGAACGTCGAAAAGTTCCGGCACCATCGAAGGCAGCAGCAAAGCGCTGGGGCGAAGCGCGTCAGCGTGAGTTAATGCTCAAGGGTCCACCGGAACGGAAGAAGGAGGTGGAGACACTTCGAGAGTTCGCGCCACGATTCCTCGACGGCTATGCGCGCGCCAATCGTCACAAGCCAAGCGGAATTGCCGGGAAGCAAGCGGTGTTGCGAAAGCACCTGCTCCCGACGCTTGGCGACATGCGGTTGAACGCGATCACCAACGAGGATGTACAGGCGCTGAAGCTTCGACTGAAGGAACGCTCGCCGAAGACCGTCAACAACGTGCTGACCGTCTTGAGCGTTCTCCTGAAGAAGGCGGTCGAGTGGCAAGTGATCGATGTACCACCTTGCGCGGTGCGTCTGCTGCCGATTCCGAAGAGCGCGACGGCTCGCTTCTACGACTTCGAGGAGTTTGGGCGAGTCGTCGAGGCCGCGAAGGGAGACGGTCACTCGGCGTACTTGATAGCGTTGCTAGGCGGTGAAGCGGGCCTTCGATGCGGCGAGATGATGGCGCTTGAGTGGTCGGAAGTAGATCTCGGCAAGCGTCAGCTATCCGTTGCTCGGTCGGAGTGGAAGGGTCATGTGACGGCTACCAAAGGCGGACGTGTTCGTTACGTGCCGATGACGGTGAGGTTGGCCGATGCCCTAAAGCAAGCGCGCAGCTTGAGGGGGAGTCGGGTCTTGTGCGACAAGAAGGGAGCGCCGCTCACTCAGAAGGAGGTGCAAGTCATCATGCGGCGAGTGGGACGACGGGCGAACGTGAAGCCGGGCGTCCACATCTTGAGGCACACGTTCTGTTCCCATCTCGCGATGCGAGGCGCGCCAGCCAAAGCGATTCAGGAGCTAGCGGGCCATCAGGACCTCACGACCACGCAGCAGTACATGCACCTGAGTCCAGCAGCACTCGACGCGGCGATCAGATTGCTGGATGCGGGAACGCAGACCTCCAGCCGTGGCAATAATCTGGAGGCGGCGGGAACAGGCAGCGTAACTGCCTGATTCGAAAGAAAGAAGTTGGTGGAGGCGCCGGGAGTCGAACCCGGGTCCGAAAGCCCGTCGTCGCAGGACTCTACATGCGTGTCCGCTTCTTTT
>OBEQ012700867.1_pt1 | contig 12040 bp, 11 predicted proteins | sample 1670901 | NCBI WGS metagenome assembly OBEQ01 (sample SAMEA104232315, study PRJEB22302) | groundwater metagenome | biome: forest; feature: aquifer; material: groundwater | place: USA | collected 2011-08-07 | depth 5.4 m | reverse complement strand
GCAGGAACGGGCGCCCGGCGCCCGGCGACCGGCGACGACGTCAAAAGCATCGCCGCCGCAGTCGTCGCCGTGGGGGGCGCAGCGGTGACGGCGGGCGCGTGCGGCACGAAACGATCGGGCGCGCCGGTTTCCCATCCGCCGAAATCGGCCACGGTCGTCTCGAGATTTTTCGGCGTGTAGACCACATGCAGTTCGATGTCGCCGTGCGCGGGAATACTAATGTCATGCAACGGCAAATCGCGCGCACCAATACGCACGCCCTTCAACGAAAAATTTCCGCCGGGATTTCCACCCGCGTCGAACGCAATTGCACGCACATGTTGCGGCGCATCCGGATACGGATTCACAATCTTGATCCATTTATCTTGCGTCGTCGTGATCGGCGTCAGATCAAATGATTCCTGCTGATAATCCGCAAACGGCAAACCGTGGCTACACGCGCCCGTCCCGGCCACGCACGCCACCATCAACGCCATCATCATATGATTCGAAATTCGCCGCATAGTCCTCCGCAGTGAGTATCGGCGCTCCGCAGAAAAAGTTGCGGATTATTTTTTGGTGGATTTGACGCGGCGTGTTGCACGACTCATAACGTTGGGGACGTTTCTCGAAGTTCTACGACGCAACAAATTCCTTGCCCTCGTCGCGCCTGATTGCTACGTCCCCGCCTGCACTGCGCTAGGGGTGCGCGCTCGCGTTCGGGCGCGCTGAGAATCTGCACGGCGGATACCCTTCGAACCTGATCCGGTGATACCGGCGGAGGGAAGCGAGCAATGGACCAGATCGAAATTATTCTCAACGGGGAATCAAAAAAAATTGCGCCCACCTGGAACGTGCAGACGTTGCTGCGCGAGTGTGCGCACACAACGGGTCGCGTCGCGATTGCGGTCAACGATCGCATCATTCCGCGCTCGCAGCACGCCGCCACACCATTGCGCCCGCACGACCGCGTGGAGATTGTGCAGGCGGTGGGTGGGGGATAGATGTGCCGACGTACCGATGTGCCGAAGTGCCGATGTTTTTTTAACGGAGGGTGATGGATTTTTTTCACGTCGGCACATCGGTACGTCGGTACGTCGGCACAAAAAAATATGTACACACTTGGCACCCACAACTTGACGTCACGCCTCATGCTCGGCACGGGAAAATTTCCGAGCTTCGAGGTCATGCAGGCCGCGCACGCCGCGAGTGGCGCGGAAATCGTGACGGTCGCGATTCGGCGCGTCAAGCGCGATGGCGCACCACAAGACAATGTCCTCAACTTCATCGATCGCACCCGCATCACACTCTTGCCCAACACCGCCGGCTGCTACACCGTGAAAGACGCGCTTTGCACGGCGCACCTCGCGCGGGAATTGCTCGACACGCCACTCATCAAAATCGAAGTCATCGGCGATGAACGCACGCTCTTTCCCGACAACGAAGGCACACTCGAAGCCGCGCGCCAACTCGTGAAAGATGGATTCACGGTGTTGCCCTATTGCAGCGACGATCCGATTCTCTGCCGCAAATTGGAAGATGCGGGTTGTGCCGCCGTCATGCCGCTCGCCGCCCCCATCGGTTCGGGATTGGGCATTCGCAATCCGCACAACCTGCGCATTATTGTTGAGCACGCGCACATTCCCGTGATTGTTGATGCGGGTGTCGGCACCGCCTCCGACGCCGCGATTGCGCTGGAACTCGGATGCACCGCGATTTTGCTCAACACCGCCGTCGCCGCCGCGCGCAACCCGGTCGCCATGGCAACCGCCATGCGCCACGCCGTCACCGCCGGTCGCCTCGCGTTCGAAGCGGGCCGTATGCCGATGCAAATGTACGCGACGGCGAGTAGCCCGAAATAACTGTGCCGATGTGCCGACGTACCGACGTGCCGATGTTTTTTAACGGAGAGTGATGGATTTGTTTTTCACGTCGGCACATCGGCACATCGGTACGTCGGCACAAATAAAGGAGTCCCATGCGTCACCACTGGATCAGCAAACGTTCGTCCCACAAAAACCGCACGCAGATGCATTACGCGCGCAACAATATTATTACGGAAGAGATGCAGCACGTCGCCACGCGCGAGGATCTGCCCGCGGAACTTATTCGTAGCGAAGTGGCGCGTGGGCGCATGATTATTCCGGCGAATATTTTTCATCCCAATCTGGAACCGATGGCGATTGGGATTGCGTCGTCGTGCAAAATCAACGCAAATATCGGCAACTCGGCGACGTCGTCGTCGATCGAGGAAGAAGTCGAAAAATTACGCTACGCGGTCAAGTATGGTGCCGACACGGTCATGGATCTCTCCACCGGCAAACTCATCGACGAAACCCGCCAAGCCATCATCGACGCCAGTCCGGTGCCGATCGGCACGGTGCCACTCTATCAGGCGATTCAACAAATCGGCGCGATCGAGGATTTAACCGAACAGGATTTTCTGGACATCATCGAGCATCAGGCGAAACAGGGTGTGGACTATCAAACGATTCACGCGGGCACGCTCATCGAACATATTCCGCTCACGCGCCAGCGCATCACCGGGATTGTGTCGCGCGGCGGTTCGCTGATTGCGTATTGGATGATCAAACACGGCAAACAAAATCCGCTCTACACCCAGTTCGATCAGATCTGCGAAATTTTCAAACAATACGATTGCGCCTTTTCGCTGGGCGATGGTCTGCGCCCCGGCTGTCTCGCCGACGCCTCCGACGACGCGCAATTCGCGGAACTCAAAGTGTTGGGCGAACTCACCAAACGCGCGTGGGAACACGACGTGCAAGTCATGGTGGAAGGTCCCGGTCACATTCCCATGGATCAACTCGAAATGAATGTGCAAATGCAGATGGAATATTGTCACGAGGCGCCCTTCTACACCTTGGGTCCGCTGGTCACCGACATTGCGCCGGGCTACGATCACATTACCTCCGCGATTGGCGCGGCTATGGTGGGCTGGTACGGCGTGTCGCTGTTGTGTTACGTTACACCCAAAGAACATTTGGGATTGCCGAATGCGAAGGATGTCCGCGAAGGAGTCATCGCCTACAAAATCGCCGCGCACGCCGCCGATGTCGCGCGGCATCGCAAGGGGGCGCGCAATCGCGACGACGCGCTCTCCCGCGCCCGCTTTGGTTTTGACTGGAATCAACAATTCGCACTCGCCCTCGATCCCGAACGCGCGCGCGAATATCACGACGAAGAATTGCCCGAAGAATATTTCAAAAGCGCCGAATTTTGTTCTATGTGCGGACCAAAATTTTGTTCGATGTCCATTACGCAGAAACTCCGTGACTACATTGAACAACAAGCCGAGGCGGCGAGGAAAGCGGTGGTTGGGGAGTAGTGTACAGGCGCACGTGCGCCGCTGAGGGGGAGGCTCCATCCGGCTTTGCCGGTGGAGGGGGCGACGTGAGCCCCTCAGATCGTCGCGGCCCGAAATTTTGTTCGATGAGTATCACGCAAAAACTGCGTGACTACATTGAGCAACAAGCCGAGGCGGCGAGAAAGAGCGTTGTGGGGGAATAAAGAAACCGAGGGACGACCGTTCGCTGCGCTCACTAGGACGAAGGACGAAACTGCAGTGAATGGTGTTGCGTCCCTCGTCCCAGCGACCGAAGGGAGCGATCGTCCCAGTAAGCGCAGCGAACGGTCGTCCCTCGCAACCCGTCCCTCGCAGTTGGAGAAAACAATGGCCGTGCACTATCGCATCTATGAACAACGACTCCACGCGCTGCTCGGATTCTGGGCGGTGGTGTTTTTTGGCGTGGCGCTCGTGCAAGTCTGGAATCCGGCGCAGCTCGTCGTGTGGTTGAACAATCTCGGTTTTTGGGTGCATTGGTCGGGACCAACGCTCGATCTGCCGACCAATCGTTTTTACAGCACGCTCGGGATTTCACTGCTTGCCGTACTCATCGCGCTCTGTCTTGCCGCGCGGCGTGATTTGCGTCGTCGCATGATCATGGTGCGCATGCTGTTGCTCGCGAAAATTATTTCCACAATCGCCTACGCCGCCGCGCTCTGGTGGGACAGCTGGAGTTTCGCATACTGCGCCGGCGCGCTGGCCGATGGTACCGTCGCGGTCTGGACGTGGATGTACTATCGGCATGTGCGGTACGTTGTGTAATATTTTGTCCAATGTCCCGAGGTCCGAGGTCCCGATGTCGATTACCAAAACATATCGATTCCCGTTCATCGTTAATGACATCGGACATTGGACATGGGACATCGGAACATGAATACAGCCATCACCGGCACCACAGGCTTCATCGGGCACATGGTGCTGCAGCATTTATTGGCGGCGCCTGGGAATGACATCGTGGTCGCCATCGACCGCCATGCCCCGCCCTGCCAGCATCCGCGGTTGCGCTATGTATGCGTCGATCTCACGAGCGCGAACGCGCATGAAAAACTCGCGCGGATTTTTCGCACGCACGCCTGCGACACCGTCGTACACGCCGCGCTCCATTCGCAACCAAAAAGGGACCAGGAATATTCGCACGAATTGCTGTCGATCGGCACCATGTATCTGTTGCACGCGATCGGTGCAGCGGGCGTGAAAAAACTGATCGTCAGTTCCACCACCGAAGTCTACGGCGCACATCCCACCAATCCGAATTTTTTGACCGAGTCGCATCGCCCGCGCGGCGGCGTGCTCAGCGCGTTTTTGCGCGACAAGATTGCGGTGGAAAATCAGTGTCTGGAATTCGCACGCGAACATCCCGAATGTGTCGTGACCATTTTGCGTCCCTGCACCATTTTGGGACCGCATATCGGCAACTACAAGACCCACCTGCTCCGGCGGCCCATCATTCCCACCGTGATGGGGTTCGATCCGCTCGTGCAATTTGTGCATGAACACGATGTCCTGCGTGCGTTTTGTCTGGCGATCGAAAAAAATGCGCCGGGCATTTTTAATATTGTGGGCGATGGCGTGTTGCCGCTCTCGCGCGCACTCGCCATGATCGGCAAGACGCGTATTCCCATTCCGAGTCCGCTCTTTTTTCAGGGCAACGCGATACTCTGGCATCTCAACATCGAAGAATTACCGCCGCAACATATTCACTTTCTGAAATATCCGTGTGTTGCCGATGGCAGCGCGGCCAAGCGGGCGTTGGGTTTCCATCCGATCTATGCACTGCAAGATGTGTTGTTTAGTTTTCAGGCGAAGCATCACGACACGCGAGGTCGGCATGCGTGAAAAAATTTTAGCGATGTTGCAACACGCACAGACGTTGTGGCAACTCGCCACCGCGCACGATGCGAGTTACTACGACGTCGACGATTTCGGCCGTGACTTGCATGTCCTCGAACAAACCCGACCCATCGTCGATTTTTTCTATAAAGACTATTGGCGCGTGCAGACCCGCGGCATGCGCCATGTTCCCGCCTTTGGTCCCGGACTCATTGTCGCGAATCATTCCGGATCGCTCCCGTACGACGGCAGCATGATTCACATGGCGATCTACAACGAACACCCGCAACATCGCCTGACCCGATTGCTCGTGGAAGATTTGGTGCAGTACATGCCGTTTGTCGGAACATTTTTGCAACGCCTGGGCGGCGTGCGCGCGTGTCCGGAAAATGCGCAGATTCTGTTGCAGCGCGGTGAATTGGTCACGGTGTTTCCGGAAGGCGTGAAAGGCATCGGCAAACTCTACGCGCAACGCTATCAACTCGCGCGGTTCGGTCGCGGCGGCATCGTGCGCCTCGCCATCAAAACCCGCGCGCCGATTATTCCGTGCGCCGTGATCGGCGCCGAAGAAATTCACCCAATTCTGTGGAAGGCACAACCACTGGCGAAACTCTTCGGTTTACCCTACATTCCGATTACGCCAACTTTTCCCTGGCTCGGTCCGCTCGGTCTCATTCCACTCCCATCGCAATGGCTGATTCGTTTCGGCAAACCGATTCACTACGATCAATACACCCCGCAACAAGCTGATGATCGCCTACTCACCCATCAACTCACCGAACAGTTGCGCCAAACGATTCAGAAGATGGTGACGCAGGGATTGAAGGAGCGAGAGAAGATTGTTACCTGTGCGTAAGTGCGTATGTATGTATGTGCGTATGTTAAGATGTAACTAGTGGAGCATTTGCATACGCACATAGGCACATGCGTACTTACGCACAGTAAGTACGTTCACTTCGCAAAGTCGATCGAACGGGTTTCGCGGATGACCATGACGCGGATTTGACCGGGGTACGTGAGTTCCGATTCGATTTTGCGCGCGATATCTTTCGAGAGCAGCGTGGCTTGCGCGTCGCTGACTTCCTGATGTTTGACGAGCACGCGAATTTCGCGGCCCGCCTGAATCGCGTAGGCTTTTTCCACACCTTTGAAACTGGTCGTAATTTTTTCCAGATCTTCCAAACGCTTCATGTACGTTTCCAACACCTCGCGGCGCGCGCCGGGGCGAGCGCCCGAGAGCGCGTCGGCGGCGTCGACCAACGCATCGAGTGCGGTTTCTTGCGCGATGTCTTCATGATGCGCACCGACCGCGTGACAAATTTCTTCGCGCTCGCCGAATTTTCTGCACATGTCCATGCCAATGAGTGCGTGTGAACCTTCGACCTCGTGCGTAACCGCCTTGCCGATGTCGTGCAGAAATCCCGCGCGCCGCGCGACTTTTTGCGAGAGTCCCAATTCGGTCGCCATCATGCCGCACAAAAATCCGACATCGACGGAATGTCGCAACACGTTTTGCGCGTAGCTGTAACGATATTTCAACATCCCCATGTGGCGCGCCAATTCGGGATGCATACGATGCAACCCCAATTCCATGATCGCCTCTTCGCCCGCTTCTTTAATCGCACCGTTCACCTCTTTGGTCATCTTGCCGACCATTTCCTCGATGCGCGCCGGATGAATGCGGCCGTCTTTCAATAATTCGGCGAGTGTGCGCCGGGCGATTTCGCGGCGGATCGGATTGAAACAGGAAATCGTGACGGTGTCGGGCGAATCGTCGACCACAATTTCCACACCGGCCACGGCCTCGAAGGCGCGAATGTTGCGGCCCTCCCGCCCGATGATGCGGCCCTTCATATCTTCGTTGGGCAATTGCACCGAACTCACCGACCGCTCCGCCACATGATCACTCGCCATGCGTTCAATTGCCGTGGAAATAATTATGCGCGCCCGCCGCTCGCCTTCGGCCTTCGCTTCTTCGTCGATTTGGCGAATGATCTTGGCGGCGTCGAGTCGCGCCTCTTCGGTGATGCCCTCGATCAATTCGCGCTTCGCCTCTTCCACCGTGAGTTGGCCCGCGCGTTCCAACATGGCGCGCGCCTCTTGCAACAACCGTTGTCGTTCATCTTCCTTCGTGGTAACTTTTTGTTCGCGTTCTTGCAACGTTTGCACGGTGCGCTTCTGTTCTTCCTCGCGACGTTCGATCGAGTCGAACCGTTTTTCAAGTGTCTCTTCGCGGGCGATCAGGCGTTTTTCCATCGAGAAGAGTTCCTGTTGTTTCTCCTGCGACTCGCGTTCCTGCGCCTCGCGCGCCTGCAATTGCAGCGCCTTGGCGTCGACCTCGGCCTCGCGTTTGATGTGCGCAGATTGCTGCCGGGCCTGATCGAGAATCCCGACCGCCTGTTTTTCTGCGGTCTCTTTCTGACGATGGCCGACCCACAAACGAAAGACGTAACCGAACCCAATGCCCAGGCCCATCATCCAGAAACCCCACGTCGACATAAATTGTGAAAAATGATCCATGACGGTCCGTCCTCTCTGCGCAAAAAAATTTCATGCCGCGCGACGACACATCGTCGTGCGCGATTCCGTAATCACGATGTCGACTGCTTCATCCCACGGATCGTTGCTCGCCGCGCCCAGCGATTCCACCATCTGACAATCGAAGGCGAGTCCGACCCGCACCCCGGCAAAGCCGGCCAACCACGCGTCGTAAAATCCGGCGCCCATTCCCAGACGATGCCCGGTCGCATCGAACCCAACGCCCGGCACACAAATGAGGTCGATCGACTCGCGCGCACAGACCGCCGCCGTCGCATTTGGTTCCAAAATGTTGCGATAGCCCGGAGCGAGCGCGGCCAGATCGGTGATCGTATGAAACGACATGGTGCGCTGTTCGACGTCGCACACGCGCGGCAGCGCCACGCACTTTCCGTGCGCGCATGCGTGCGCAAAAATTTCGGTGGTGGTCACTTCGTGGGACGTCGCGTGATAGAGCGCCACACAGGCGGCTTGCGCATAGTGCGGCAGGGCAATGAGTTGTTGGGCAATGCGCTGCGATTTGTCGGCGAGGTCTGATGGCGCAAGGGCGCGACGCCTTGCGACGAATTGGGAACGGAGTGCGGCCTTGTCAAGAACAGCTTCCATGACGACACCATGGAAGCAGCGAAGCGAACGATGCGGATCGCGGGATCTGCTATGTCGTCATGAAAAACACCACACACCGGCACGACCGGGCGGCTGCCACGACGTATACGAATCCCTCCACTGCAAAATTTCCTGCGAACCACACATCATCACAATTTCCAATGCTGGAATTCTTCGACTGCTTCATTAACTGACCAACAAACGTATACGCGCGTCCGATAGTAAAAACTTCCGCCCGAAGGCGGAAGGTAAAAAAGAAGGTGTCCGCCAGAGCCGTGTGGTGTGTCTTAAGACCCAGCTCAGAGCTAGGTGGGAACCCCCATGCTCACTTTAGGCTTCCCATCCGCCAGAGACGGACGGGCATGCACACCGCGAGACGAGTGGGAATCCCCTTGGTGAATGAGTCGGTTTAAGACACGTGTCCGAATCACGCACAAGGCAGAACAACCCCCAATTCAATCCGTTCAAAGAACCAATCGCGAATGCCTGATCATCTTAATGCAGATCACATCTGCAAATCAATCAATTCAATCATGCCCGACACTTTTTTTTGTAATTTTTCACTGACGGCCGATTTATCTCGACGCATCTTCATGAATTCATCGGCAATGTTCATGGCGGCCAAGATGGCCACGTTCAGCGACGGGATCGATTTTGTTTTGCTGGTAATTTCCGCGACCTTTTCATTCACGTAATCGGCGATCTCGGAGACGTAATCCTCCTGCGAATCGCTGCGGACCATGAATTTTTGCCCCATGACTGCCACTTCCACTGTACGTTTCATGCGCGACTCCTGGATGGGTCTCGCTTATTCAGATGAAGAAGGAATGTCAAGTTTTGTCCGACCAATTTATTTGGACGCAGGAGCAGCCGCAATCCGAAACTCGACTTCCCTCGTTTCCATTTTCACGTCGTGAACAACGACGTCGAGGCGATCTCCGAGACTGTAGGTTTGACCGGTGCGTTTCGCGCTGATGTTGAGATGTTCGGGCGAAAATTTGAAGCGATCACCCTCGAGAGAAGTAATCGGCACCAATCCTTCCACAAAAAATTCGATGAGTTCGACGAAGAATCCGAATTTCACGACGTGCGAAATAATTCCGGCAAACGTTTTACCGATGTGTTGGCGCAGAAATTCGGCCTGATACACCTTCGCCATTTCGCGCTCGGCCTGCATCGCCACGCGTTCGCGGCGCGAACAGTGCCCCGCCAAATCCTCGAGCCACGCGGCGTTGCGGGTGCGCCCACTTTTTTCGCGCGTGATGAGTTGCACGAGTAACCGATGCACCAACAAATCGGGATAGCGCCGAATCGGCGAGGTGAAATGACAATAACATTTCGACGCGAGTCCGAAATGCGTGCTGTCTTTCGTGGTGTAGAAGGCCTGCTGCATCGAACGCAACAATGTGTGATTCACCAACCGCTCTTCCGGTTTGCCGCGCACGGTCGCCACTACGCGCGCGAGTTGACCCGAATCGGGTTTGGGCGACAGCTTCACCATCACGCCCAAATGCGCGAGCAATTCGCGAAACGCGGTCATCTGATGCGGGGCGGGTGCCGGATGCGAGCGATACACGCACGTACCCACGTGATCACGCAAATGGGTCGCGACGACCTCGTTCGCGGCGATCATGAGTTCTTCGATCATGAGATGCGAAAAATAGCGCGGCGCGCGGATAATGGCGTCGGGCGCGCCTTGCATGTCGAGCACGATTTGCGGCTCGGGCAGATCGAAATCGATGGTGCCGCGATTCATGCGATGCGCGCGCAAGCGCCGACAGACGGCCTCCATGGCGGTGAGCATGGCGACTTGCGGCGCGTATTCCTCGCACAACGCCGCGTCGTGTTTCGTCACGATACCTTCCACCTTCGTGTAAGTGAGTCGCGCGCGACTTTGAATCACGGCGCGCGCAAACCGCGGCGACGTAATTTTCCCGTGCGCATCGACATCGAACGAGGCCACCAGCGCCAGTCGATCAGTGTTGGGACGCAGACTGCACAAATCATCCGACAACACATGTGGCAACATCGGCAGACACCGATCGGGGAAATAGACCGACGTCCCGCGCGCGAGCGCCTCGCGATCGATCGGCGAATCGGGCGTGACATAGAAACTGACGTCCGCAATCGCCACCCAGACGCGGTCTTTGCCGCTGCTGCCCGGTTCCACCAACACCGCGTCGTCGAAATCCTTCGCCGTCTCGCCATCGATGGTGACGAACGGCATGTGGCGATAGTCTTTGTGAGAGGAAGGTTGCTCGTTGCTCGTTACTCGTTGCTCGTCATCATCAGGCTGTTTCGTCCCTCGTCCCAGAGAGCGCAGCGAACGGTCGTCCCTCGTCCCTCGCACTTCAGAATTCTTAGCAATCGCCTCTGCGGCGGCATCGACTTCTGGCGGAAACTCGAGTGGGAGATCGTGATGATGCATCACAGTATCGATTTCGGTGGCGAGCAATCCGCGTTGACCCAGAATCTGAATGACTTTTCCGGTCATGCCGCGCGGATCGTCGGGAAACGTGAGCAGCCGCACCGCCACCGCTTGCCCTTCGCGCGCGCCACCGGTACCGTCGTCGGGAATCGCCACGCGATTTTTGTAGCGCGCGTCGTCGGGAACCACCGTGGAAATTTTTCCCGCCATCGCAAAACGCCCGACCACCGTGAGCGTGCCGCGTTTCACCACCCGCACAATGCGCCCTTCTAATCGATCGCCACTACCCCCGCGCTGATGCCGCTGCTTCGGCACCCCGCCGCCGACCACGCGCACCTCCACCCGATCGCGATGCATCGCCCCACCCATCGCATTCGCTGGAATAAAAATATCGGGCGTCTCTCGCGCATCCTGCACCACAAACCCAAATCCATCCGGATGCAACTGCAACACCCCTTCCAACGTTGTTTCCGCCGCAGTGCTCATTTTGGTTTTTCCTTTTTTCAATGGAACCAGAGATAGGGAATAGGAGTTAGGAAGAGGTCACTAGTGTTCTCTTCCTAACTCCTATCTCCTATTCCCTATCTCCTATTCCCCCACACGTAACATTTCCCTTGTCGACCCGAAAAAATTGTAGTTAGGCGTGGCCGCTATACATGGGGAGGCACAATGCTACCAGATGAAATCGAGGAAGCCGAAGAAGAAGTTGTTGAAGAAGAAGAGGTCGAGCAGCACTGTCTGAATTGCAGCCACTTCACCGGCGGTGCATCGGCGTGCCCGAACTGCGGCGCGATTCTTCACAAAAACGAAGACGACGACGAAGAACTCAAAGACGACGGCGATCTCGATGAGTTCGACGATGAGTTTTAGGTCGCGAGAGTGGCGGAATTGGCAGACGCGCAAGTCTCAGAAGCTTGTGGTAGCAATATCGTGGGGGTTCAAGTCCCCCCTCTCGCACAAAAAGAAGAACGAAAAACGTGAACGACAAACGAAGTTGCCGCAAATTTTCGTTCGGCGTTCTTCGTAATTCGTTCTTCGGGAACTGCAACTCGCATGTCGTGCAGTTTTTTTACTCGGCTATCTTTTACAGGCGCACGTGCGCCGCTGAGGGGGAGGCTCCAGTAGCTTTGCTGCTGGAGGGGGCGACGTGAGCCCCTCAAATCGACCGCAGCAAATTTTTCCCGAAGAACGAAAAACGTGAACGACAAACGAACCGTGCCGCAAATTTTCGTTCGGCGTTCTTCGTAATTCGTTCTTCGGGAACTGCAACTCGCATGTCGTGCAGTTTTTTTACT
>OBEQ010012327.1_pt1 | contig 12040 bp, 13 predicted proteins | sample 1670901 | NCBI WGS metagenome assembly OBEQ01 (sample SAMEA104232315, study PRJEB22302) | groundwater metagenome | biome: forest; feature: aquifer; material: groundwater | place: USA | collected 2011-08-07 | depth 5.4 m | reverse complement strand
GCGCGAGGGGGGAGTCGAACCCCCACGGGATAAACCACACGCACCTCAAGCGTGCGCGCCTGCCATTCCGCCAATCGCGCTATTTGTTCATAATGAAACGGCTGATTTTGTTAGGCAAGCAACAAAAGCGCCAGGTCGGTGATCTGGCCTACATCCCCGATTCATGGTTTGTAGGATGCGTGACTTCACGTGGCGTCACCTCATTTTCTTCCGGATTTTGGCAGCCAAACGTTCACCCAACCGTTGAAGGGAAGGTGAATGATCCATTTTATCAAGATGGATATTCAGCAGGCTATAACTTTTTCGATTCGCAAACGCCTTCTCCCAAGCCACTTCAAATTCTGCCGGCGTATGAACCACACAACCCCAACCTCCTCCTAAAACTGAAGGTAAATTTTCATAACGCCACTCGGCAAGATCATTGAAAGGTCCATCAATGATGAAGCGTTCAGTGGTATAGCCATGATTATTAAGCACCAGCACAATAGGATTTAATCCGAGGCGATTGATGGTTGAAAGCTCGGTTCCTGTCATTTGAAATGCACCATCTCCGACAAGGACAATAGAGCGTAATTTCGGATTTGCAATTTGCGCACCCAGAGCTGCGGGAACAGCAAATCCCATTGAGGTGTAATAAGCCGGTGCTAAAAATTCTGTGCCACGATGAATCACAAGATCAATCGCCCCGAACAAACAAACCCCCACATCACTAATCACCACCATATTATCTTTTAAGAGACGATTCAAGCGGTCGAAGAGATAAGTGACGGTCATCCGAGACTCTTTGGGAACGCGTTTTGCAGGAGCATCCTTCCCATGAGGAGGATGGGGAATAGGAAAAGAACGTTTTCGGATAGGTGCACGAAACAGAGCATGTACAAAATCTTCGAATAAGACGTCTGTGTAACGATGATAACGAAACTCGATTTTTTCGGATGTAGCTTCAATCGAACGTGAACGATCGAGATTGGCCGTGTAAATGCCTAAATTCATATCTGTGAGGAATGTTCCTAACATAAGCAAACAGTCGGATTCTTCGACAAAGCGTTGGACTTCTGGACGGCCCATGGCACCTTCGTACACTCCGAGGTAACGGGGATGTTTCTCGCTGATCACAGATTTACCCAGAAGAGTTGCTGCTACGGGAATGCCGGTACGATTTACGAAGTGAACCAGATCGTGACTCAAGCCGTATCGATGGATTTCGACATCGGCAAGGATCACCGGCCGTTTAGCAGAATTGAGCCAAGCAACAGTCTCTGCCAACGCCTCGCGCAAAGCATGAAGATTGCTTACTTCTCGTTTAGGATTCGAACGAGATATGAAGCGGGGAATAACGTCCACCATATCACGAGGGAGTTCAATATAAACAGGACGTTTCGACTTCCAGCACACTGCAAAGGTGTCATCAATTTGCCGAAAAGCGGTATCTGGATCGTCCAGGACAATCGCGGCTGCGGTAAATTGTGTAAAAATTTCCTTTTGGGTAGAAAAGGTTCGGACTTTATGGTGGAGCATGGGGTCGTTGACACGTTCGTTTAATCCTGGTGATCCCGTCAACACCACCACAGGCGATTTCTCTGCATAAGCCTCGGCGATTGCATTAGCCACATTTAACCCACCCACACAATAGGTCACGCAAACTGCACCGATTCCATTAACACGCGCATAAGCATCCGCCGCATAACCTGCACAATCTTCGCGTGTTACGCCAATGACTTGAATTGGACTTTCGTCAAGCATCTTATAGAATCCAAGAACATAGTCGCCTGGAATACCGAAAATATGGTGCACACCGTAATCTTGGAGACGCTGAATAAGATAGGAACCGATGGTATGTTGCTTACGTGCCATATTTGAGAATTAGAGGACAAAAGTGAATGCAGGGAAAGTTTAGTTTAGCAACTCCAATATTGAATTGAGAGATTATTTTTGAAATGTGGACTTTTTAAAGTTGTGAAAGACGATCTTTTTCAAACTTCGATAACCGAGAGTGGTCCTTCTGCTGATGTTCCACTTGCAGCACGAATGCGCCCATAAACGTTAGATGAATTCCTACAATTTTTGTTTTGGGATCAGTTTTTTTGCGCAAATCCAGAAAGCGTGTATATTGAAGTATGCAATGGGTGGATGTGGCAACCTTTAGCGAGTGGGATAAGGCGAATGTCTTTCTGCGGCGGTTAATGGAGGCTGGGTTGCATGCAAAAATCCATGATGAATCTAAGTTTCAAAAATATTGGTGCCTTTCTGAGCCGGTGGGTTCGCTTCGCATCGAAGTTGCAAAAGGCGAAGAATTTCCTGCTCGGCAATTGATTCAAAAATGGGATGCTTCCGATGGTCCTTCGTGTGCTGCAATTCATTGTCCACAATGTCATTCGACTCGAGTGGAATTTCCTCAATTCACCCGTAAATTTTTCACGATCTCGATCCTTCCAATTCTTCTCACACGTCTTCTTCGACAACAAAGATTTTATTGTGAAGATTGTCACTTCACGTGGTTGAAGAGGAAGACCCCGCACATCTGATAGAGCCTGTTATGAGCCTTGCGTAAAATTCTTTAAAATAAGAAGGTCTCAGATCATGCTCAAGTATCCTGCAGTCAGCGTTCTCATTCCTGCATACAATGAGGAAGAATTCTTGGCGGGTACCATTGATTCTATTCGGCAGAGCTTTTCCGCAGTTGGCGAATCATCCTATGAGATCATCGTGTGTGATAATAATTCTAATGATGCAACTGCAGAAATTGCTCGATCAAAAGGGGTTCATGTTGTTTTCGAACCTCATCATCAAATTGCAAAAGCGCGTAATGCCGCTGCGCGAGTAGCCAAGGGGGAATGGCTGATTTTTTTGGATGCCGACACATGGTTGAATGTTGAGATATTGCGTAAGACTTTACAATATTTGCGATCGGGCAATGTCCTTGGAGGAGGTGCAAAGGTGATGTTTGATGAAGTAAAATTACCCTGGGCTACATGGCTTCTGATTGCAGCTTGGAATAAGATCTCGGTTATCTTTGAATTAGCTGCGGGGTCATATCTTTATTGTTCTCAAAAAGCGTGGTCGGAAGTAGGTGGTTTTAATGAACACGTGTATGTGTCGGAGGAAATATGGTTTTCAAAGCGGCTTAAGGCGTGGGGCCAAAAACACGGGATGAAATTTAAGATTATTACAGAAACTCCAATTGTAACTTCCTCGCGAAAGCTAAAATGGTACACAACGTGGCAGATAACGAAACAAATGTTTATTTTACTGATCCCATGGACAATGACACGAAAGCAGCATTGCGCCTATTGGTATACTCGGCCTCAGCAAAAGAATATAGAAATGGTTTCAAAACTATGATATGTGGCGTTGCTGAAAAAGATATTTGAATACCCCGCCTGGAAAGGGTGGGGATTTTTACTATGCAGCACCCGTGTTTCATCCGCGGCTTAGGATTGCTTCGTTACAGTTTCTTTGGATTTCGGTTTAGATGCTTTCTTAGCACTTGGTTTCTTGGGTTCAGGCACCGCAAATTCCCAGCCGAGTTTACCTTCTTTATTTAAAGTCAGATAAGCACGAAAAGGGCGACCCTTTGTTGAAATGAATTTTTCAAGAAGGTCCGTTTTTCCGTCACGCAAGAGTTTTTCCATCTGATCGGCCGGAATATCGCGACCTTTAATTTTTTTGGAAATTCGGAGTTCACATTGAGGTGGAGCAAGGGCACGTTTTTCGCAACAGTAAGCCATATTGGTTTCGCGTACAGGTGATTTACAGACGGGACAAGAACCAAAAGATTTTTCGTTAATAAATTCAATGGGCCCAGTGGATCCATCTTCATGTCTGACCTCGTCCCAAGCCATATGAACTTTGAAATCATCGCCGATCAATAACATCGCCGAGAAAGGGCGACCTAATTTGCTACGAAAACCTGTTAACGGACCATTCTTTTGATCTCGCAGGAGGGTTTCGACCTCTCCTACCGTCAAACTTTTACTAGCAATCGATTTCCAGATTTGGAAGTCACATCCTGAAGTTGAGCACGCAAACCATTTAAAGGTTTCGTGAATTTTCCCACCGCATTTAGGACAAGGGGCCCGGATATCAACTTTCGACTCGAAGGTCGAGTCGTCATATTTTTTGGCATCACTTACGATTTTGGATGTTAATTTTTTGATCTCCTCCATAAATTCCTGCCGCGACAATTTACCGTTCTCCATTTGATGGAGTTTAAATTCCCATTCGCCTGTGAGTTGGGGTGAGCTAAGCTCGGGAATAGGAATGGAGTGTAACATCTGGATAAGAGAAAGACCTTTGGCTGTGGGCTTAAGTTCGCGTCCTTCGCGGTGGAGATATTCCTGAGCGATGAGTTGCTCAATGATCGCAGCACGCGTGGAGGGTGTCCCTAAACCGCGTTCTTTCATTGCCTCGCCAAGATCCTCGTCATCGAGTAATTTACCTGCACCTTCCATGGCACTGAGCAATGTTGCTTCTGTATAATGAGGTGGAGGTTTTGTTTCGAGAGTTTTTGCTTCAACGGGGTTACCGATGGACTGTTCGTTTTCCTTAACCGGTGGGATTTGGCCTTCTTCTACCATTTCTTTGCCATACACTTCCATCCAACCAAGTTTCTCGAGGATTTTGCCTTCAGTTTTGAAAGGTTCATTTTCTACTGTGGTGATACGAGTGGTGACTTCAAAAACTGCAGGTGGATAAAACACAGCCAGAAACCGTTTACATATCATATCAAAGACTTTGTGCTCGATATCATCGAGTGTCTTTGCGCTTTCCGTGGTTGGAATGATTGCAAAGTGGTCAGACACTTTAGCATTATTGAAAATGCGCTTATTTGGTTGCACCCAATCTTGCGCGATCACTTTTTTTGCAAAGGGTCCATAAGAACTTTTACCCAACGCTGTTAGTGTATGTTTAACGGTGGGAATATGATTTTCTGGTAAAGCACGAGAGTTTGTGCGCGGATAAGTGATTATTTTTTTACGTTCATAGAGCGCTTGGGCAATCTGAAGGGTGCGTTTGGCAGAAAGCCCTAAACGATTATTACATTCTCGTTGCAAACTTGTAAGGTCGTAGAGAAGGGGGGAAAGTTGGCTGGTTGTTTTCTTTTCTTCTGTGATGATTCCTAGTTTGCCCTGGGTTTTTTGGGCGATTGCCTGTGCTTTTATCTCATCCCAAATTCGTTCTGCTTTTAGATCAAGATCTTCCTCGTTTTTTTTAAAGTCAGCATCAAACCATCGGCCAAGATATTCGCCAGCAGCACAGTGGAAAGTTCCCACGACCTCCCAATAAGACCGTTTCTTAAAACTGGTAATAGTATCTTCACGATCCACGATGATGGCGAGGGTGGGAGTTTGCACGCGTCCCACAGTGCACATGTGTTTACCCGCGTGACCATAAATCTTGCAGGTAAAGGCACGGGTAGCGTTGAGCCCAATGAGCCAATCAGACTCACTACGACAAAAAGCAGCATCAGCAAGACCTTCTAATTCAGAAGCTTCGCGTAGAGATTCGAATCCTTCCTTAATTGCGCTCGTGGTCATCGAGGAGAGCCAGAGTCGTTTCACCGGTTTCTTGGTACCGGAGAGCGAGTAAATATAACGAAAGATCAACTCTCCCTCACGTCCTGCATCGCATGCATTGACGAGCTCGGTAATGTCTTCGCGTTTAATCAGCTCAAAGATGATATCAAGTTGTTTCTTGCTCTTTTCAATCGGCTTAAGATGGAATTGCTCTGGGATCATGGGCAAATTATCGAGCGTCCACGCGCGCCACTCCTTTTTAAAATCATTGGGCATATAAAGTTCGACGAGATGGCCTACGGCATGCGTGATCACGATCTCATTACTTTCGTAATAACCTTCTGATTTTTTGAATCTGCCAAGAGCGCGAGCGACATCGCCAGCGACACTTGGTTTTTCTGTGATGACTAGGGATTTGCCCATAAGCTTTGTGCTCTATCTCCTTAAAATTCGATTTGGGCAACCTAAATTTTTCTATCGATACGATTTTTCTTTCAACTTTCAACTTTCAACCTTCAACTATCTCTCATGGATCGCCTTATTTATTCAGCGAGTGAACAGGATGCTGATCTTCTTTATGCTACTCATTTCTTAGCACCGGACGCATTCCTTTATTTTGAAAAGGCAGGGCGTCGTTATGTAGCTCTTAGTCAACTGGAGTACGATCGCGGACGTCGGGAAGCATGTGTGGATGAAGTTATTAACCAAAGTGCTTTTGTGGAAAAAATGCAGAAGCATGGGATGGCGCGTGTTGCTTCCTACGATTGGATTGCCAAACTGCTCCGAAAATATCGAATCACAAAAGCCCAAGTATCTCCATCGTTCCCACTCGGTTTGGCTGAGGTATTACGAAAGCGAAGGATCCAATTGGTCGTGGCTCAAAAAGGGCTTTTTCCAGAAAGAGCCTTTAAAAATCAAACCGAACTGTCGGCTATTCGCAAATCTTTGAAGGTTACAGCCCAATTGTTACAGCATGCGATCGAGACGATTCGCTCTTCTCGTGTGGGGCGAAATGGAGTTCTTATGCACGGTGGATCACCTCTTACTTCTGAACATGTGCAAGCAGCGATTCGTACAGAAGCCGCGCGACGCGGTTTTGAAGCTTTGCACCCTATCGTTGCAGGTGGTGTGCAAGCATGCGATCCCCATGAATGCGGTCACGGTAAACTTAGGGCCAATGAATTGATTATTCTCGATGTTTTTCCACGTGATCTCGTTACGGGATACTGGGGTGATATGTCCCGTACGGTTGTAAAAGGTCAAGCGAGTGAAGCTCAACGGCGTCAATTTGCGACAGTTCATCAGGCACAAAAAATCGCGTTTACAAAACTTTATGATGGAGTTGATGGAAGAATGGTTCATCGTGCCATCGAGAAATTCTTTGAGAAGAATGGTTATTGCACAGGGAATGCAAGCGACCATTATGAGGGCTTTTTTCATGGAACCGGACATGGCCTTGGGCTCGAAATCCATGAAACCCCACGAGTGAGTTCAGTTTCACAACGCTTGTGTGCTGGCCATGTGGTGACGGTTGAACCCGGCCTTTATTATCCAAAAGTTGGAGGCGTGCGGATTGAGGATGTCGTGGTGATCCAACGTGGAGGATATGAAAAGTTAAGCCATCTTCCAGTCTATCTTGAAATTTAAAAGGATTTGAGTATACTTCTGTCCGTATCACTAAAAATATCTTTATGTTTTCTCCTTTCTACTATTTTGGTTGGTGGGATTTGATTCCCATTCCGGGCTTTTTACTGGCGCTTTATGCTCAGATTAAACTGAGATCTCTTTACGCTAAGTATCGGGATGTTCCTCAGAGCCAGGGAATGACAGGAGCTCAGGTAGCCCAAGCGATTTTAAATCATGCTGGAATCCGTCATATTTCCATTGAACCATGCGAAGGCGAATTAACAGATCATTATGATCCCAAAAAACATGTCCTGTGTTTATCCGAAGAAAATTTCCGAACTTCATCACTTTCCGCCATCGGCGTAGCTGCCCACGAAGCAGGTCATGCGATCCAGCATAAAGAAAAATATGCTCCTCTCGAAGCACGGATGGCGGTTGTAGGTATGACAGGCTTTGCAACCAATAGTGGCATGATCTTATTCATGATCGGTTTGTTTATTCGAAGCGGTATTCTCCTTCAAATCGGAATTTGGCTTTATTCAGCGATTGTTGTTTTCCAACTCATCACGTTGCCTGTAGAAATTGATGCCTCGGCACGTGCAAAGAAAGTCTTGGCAAATCTTGGCTTTGTGAATCGAGAAGAAGGCGAAGCAATTAAAAAAGTCTTAGGAGCCGCAGCCCTTACGTATGTCGCAGGACTTGCAACCGCCATGTTGGAATTGTTAAAAATGATTCTTTTAGCGAATCGAGTTCGCGATCGAGATTGATTTTGTTCTCGATACTCCTCTGTGTCCTCTGTGATCTCTGTGTGAGATTTAGAAATATTCACAAAGAGATCACAAAGGACACAGAGAATTTTTCCAAAAAAAGCATTCACGTAACCTCGCAAGGGCGAAGATAAATGGAAATCCATCCAAAAGCTCGTCGTTGGTTGTTGGAAGCTGTTTTTGTCATTCTATTTTCGGCCTTTACGGTTGAGGCTCAAGATAAGCTCACCATTCTTTCACCGCATTGGGAGGGTGTTAAGACCGAATTTGGAAGAGCGTTTGAGGATTGGTATCCAACAAAAACTGGACGTTCTGTTGTTTTGGATTGGAGAGATATTGGAGGTACAACCGATGATTTGCGTTTTATTCTTTCTGAGTTTCAACAAACCCCTTCCTCAATTGGTATCGACCTCTTTTTTGGGGGAGGGATGGATCCTTATGTTGAACTTGAACAACTAGGATTGCTTCATGCCTATCGTCCTCCCATTTCTGTGATGGACGGAATTCCTCCAGAAATTGCAGGCTTACCGCTCTATGATCCAAAAGGTTTTTGGTACGGCGCGGCGCTCTCCAGTTTCGGTATTCTCGAGAATAAGCGGGTTGTGCAATTGATGAAACTCCCCGTTGCAACAACATGGCAGGATTTAGCGCAACCGAAGTTAAAAGGATGGGTGGGGTCGGGTGACCCGCGACATAGTGGGGCAAGCCATATGATCTATGAAAGCATCCTCCAAGCCTACGGCTGGAAGAATGGTTGGAAAGTCATCCAGGGAATCGGCGCGAATGTCCGGCAGTTTGACCGAAGTGGGAGTACTACAGCTAAAACTTGTTCTCTCGGCAACGTGGCTTATTCCATCGTCGTGGATTTCTATGGATTTACGCAAGTTGCTGAAGTTGGAACCGAAAATATGAGGTTCACCATTCCTTCAGGAGAAGCGGTCTTAAATCCTGATAGCATTGCGATTTTGAAAGGAGCGCCTCATCAGGAAGTTGCGGAACGATTTATGGATTTTGTTCTTTCTGATGAAGGACAGAGTCTTTGGCTTGCACCTCGAGGGCATCCGCGAGGAGCACAAAAATTTACAATCGAACGAATGTCGATACGACCCAAACTTTACGAGGAACTAGCTTCGGTAACCCACGTAAAAATCAATCCTTTTCGAGACCTCAAACCAATACCTTATCATTCTACGCTTGGTACTTTACGCTGGAGTCCATTGAATGCACTCATAGGAGCTTTTGTGATTGACCGTTCTCCTGAAGAACGCGGGATCGCGAAAATTCCTGTAAACGAAGAGGAACTTAATCAGATCGCGAGGACGGATTGGAAAGATCCAGTACGTCGGAATCGGATTCAACTGAATTGGCAGCAAGCCCGATAAAAAAGGATTTTTGATTTTTACGATATCGATTCCTTGTTATTCCGACTGATTTAAGGCATGTTTTCATGAGAGCGATTCATGAGAACGAAACGCGATAAAGCACACCAAATTTATCAAAAGCTCAAGGGTGCTCGAGGTGTAGATGAACATGAACTTTGGCAGCATGCGCTTTTCCTTTGCCAAAACTCCGGAGGAACGATGTCAAATCAGTCTTCAAAGCGCCCGTTGGGCACTTTCCTTAAAATGCTCCATCAAGAAAAAATCCCTCAAGAAGAATGAGGGGAGATAGGGAAAGTCCGTTTGGGAGTCAACCGAACAAACTTTCGACCAGAGCGCTTTTGTGTTTCTTGGATGGAACGAACAAGCGCTCGAATATCGTAATTAAATTTAGCAACAATCTTCTCACGAATGCGGTGCACTTCTTCAACGATGGGATCTTTGGTCATAACGCTATCCTACCATAAGTTCTTCGGGAGTACAAATCACCGGTGACTGCAATCCTTTTTCTTGACACAATGAAGAAATCTCTCTCTCGATTCTCGCATTAGCGATATGGGCGCAATTCCAAGTCAAAAGAAAATCCATCCCGTTGACCACAGCCACGGCGATATGGATTGCATCCTGTGCTGCTTTCGGTGGGAGAATCTGCTTCCGAATCAACTCCTCTGCAATAGCAGCTGCTTTATCGTTCACGTCAAGAAGTTCAAACATGTTGGCGATTTCCTGACGTTTTTCGGATTCTGTGGGATCGCCTTTGGTAATTTCATTCAGCACGATTTGTGAGATATAGCAATCATAAGAAATACGGTGACGATCCCACCATTCGTGGGTCAATTGCTGGTGAGCCGCGACAATCAAGTCTCGGCTGGGGCGGGACACGAGGTAGCTAAGGATCGTAGTCTCAATATAGACGGAAGCTTTCATTCGAGTTTTAAATTACTCTGTTTCAGCTGAATCAGTTCTGCCATCTCCCTTTAGAGAATTCCTGAGATTCCAAATAATGTCGATTTGAATCAGAAAATCTTCTTTAATTGATCGTGGGTCACTTTAGCCTGCATTTTTCATAATTTTTAAGAAACCATTACATTTCGTCATTCATTCCGAAGGGCCGACAGGCGATGATTACAAATAAATTCGCGCGCAGAATTTATTGTTTTTACTCTTTCCGACGATTGCTTTCTTGTCATTCCTCTCGGTCTGAGTCATGTTGTCTTTAAACATGCAAATCAAACACGATAAAGCATACCAAATTTATCAAAAGCTCAAGGGTGCTCAAGGTGTAGATGAACATGAACTCTGGCAGCATGCACTTTTCTTTGCCAAAACTCCGGAGGAACGATGTCAAATCAGTCTTCAAAGCGCCCGTTGGGCACTTTCCTTAAAACGCTCCATCAAGAAAAAATTGATTGTATCCTTATCGGAATGATGGCGGCTATCGAGCAAGGCGCGCCGATGGCGACGATTGACTATAATTTTTGGGTTGATCTACCGGAACGTCAATATGTGCGACTTCTCACGATAGTTCAGCGTCAAGGTGGAACCATTCGGGCTAAAACCTTGTATGAATTAAAGGATGGAACCCAAGTGAATGTGATTTTTCAACCGGATGGGCTACGATCTTTTCAGAATGAGTATCGGTATTGCATTCTTGGTCGAGTTCAAGGAGTGACTGTTTGCATTCTCCCCCTAAATCGTATTATCGCAAGCAAACGTGCTTCAAATCGCGATAAGGACCTTTTGGCACTCCCTATTTTAGAACGTACTTTACGACTTTCTCGTTGTCTGAAACGAAAGGCCTCTTAGCAGTCTGCTAGGCTTTTCAAAAATTTCTTGATTTTTGATTGACATCAACGTTCAAGTTCACGTAGGCTCCCCCTTTTACTCCCTTTTACTTTCTTCTTTAAGGAGAAGATTAAAAAGGATATTGATATGGAAAAGATTGTGATCAAATTATTGGTTGGGATGAGTCTATTTTGTAGCTTCAATTCCAAAATATATGCTGGTTGGTTACTGGATTCATCGACATATAGCGTATACTTGAGAGCACAAATCGGATCTCGTCCAGCGAAATCAGAAAATGGAACCTATGCATGTAATAATACAAAAGGATATTTTTTAAAAGCATCCGACGCAGTGGCTGATAATGAGGTTTTTGCAATATCCAGGTACTCAGACGATGCTTCAGGGGGGGAGCCCAAATTTAAAGGACTCAACGCTAGTGATGCAATTTTCTCAGCAAGAGGGACACTCTATGTTTATGCGTCTTCTATTATCAAAACTGTCAATGGGGGAATATGCGCAAATGGTGGGAACGACTCTTATAACTTACAAGTTAAACTTTGCTTTTCAGTGCCACCCGGTCCTGGTTGTGATTTCAAATGGATACTTGAACCTTACTTTTATCAGATTCCTTATATTTCCGGAGATCAATTTCATTACAGAGGAGGTAAGGTCACATTTCGTATTAATAGATTAGATAGAAGAGGTGCTGTATATACTCCAACTGCAGAGGAAGGTAAAGTTGGCCGTGGCATATGGCTAATCCCACCTGGGGATTATGTGGCAACAATTGCAGCGACTGCTTACAGTTCGATTATAAACCCATATAATTTGACTCCAGCAGAAGGGTTTGGTTGTCAGTCACTCCAAGAATCTAGAATGACTTATTCTTTTGATGTTTCACCAACTACGTGGCGATTGGGGAAGTAAGTGGTTTATCGAGCCTTTCTTATTACCCACATCTTTTCCT
>OBEQ010959183.1_pt1 | contig 12041 bp, 13 predicted proteins | sample 1670901 | NCBI WGS metagenome assembly OBEQ01 (sample SAMEA104232315, study PRJEB22302) | groundwater metagenome | biome: forest; feature: aquifer; material: groundwater | place: USA | collected 2011-08-07 | depth 5.4 m | reverse complement strand
ACGCCATGTCACTGCCACAGAAACCTCTTCTTTGGCTAGTTCTTCACGGAAGGGACTGATCTATAAAACTCCTCCGGATGGAGGATGGATGGCAAAGGATATCAATCAACTTACGCAGTCGGAAAAAAATTGGGTAGATGATTTCGAGTATTTTACACATCATCCGGAAATAATTGATAAGTATAATGATGATATATGCAAAGTAAACAATATAGGTAAGAAACTTTGGCATGATTTAATAAGTGAAAATAAGAAGATATTTGAAAACTGCGGATTACAATTGGGAGTAGGAATATTCTTTCTGAACCGGAAACATTTCATGAAAGAAGAAGTTGACTCGTTGGATAGAGCTAAATCTGAAGCTGATTTTGAGGATTTATATAACCCAAAAGTAAGAAGATTAAATAGCGAAGAAATAAAAAAAGCTTATCCAGCATTTGAATATGCTTGTGATAAAGATTTGTTGGTGGGAGGACTGACAGAGGATTGCATAACCGTAAATTCCATAGACTTTTGTGCTAATACGATAAATTATCTGAAAACCAAAGGTGTAATTTTCCACTGGGAAGAGTTCATCGTAGATATAAAACGAAATAATATTGGAGAGGTTTCAGAAATCGCTACTGCCAAGGGAGAAACAGTAGTGGCTGACCATTACGTTTTTTCTACCGGATGGCTCACTCATTGTTTATATAAAGGTACAAAATGCGATGAAAAAATTATGGGCGTTTTGGGATGTTGGATCACTATCCCCAATCCGGGACTGGAGGCAGAAACTCTCGTTGCCCATGCTTTTGATCCAACGCCTTTTATTCCCAAATGTTTTTCCGGTCCCTTTAAAATAGACGCTCCAGAACCTACCAATTATATCAATGCGACTCTTGAGGGCAGTAAGCTGATAGTTTCAGGCGGATACGGATTTATAGGCAATGACATTTCAAATATACCCAACATAAAGTGGCCGGGAGTACAAGCCCAATTTAAGCATTTTGAGGAAATAGTGAAAAAGATATTCCCGAAAGCATACGAAGAAGCGAAAATTACCGGTACTCTGGACAGAAGAATGTGTGCCAGACCGGTCACAGCTTGCGGTTTGGGAGTTTTTGAAGAATTAAAGGCAGTCAATAATGGTAAAGTAATATTTGTCGGTGCAAATGCCGCAGGCGGATTTACACAAGCACCAGCTTTAGCAACTGCGGTGGTAGATGCATTAAATGGTAAGAATGATAACTTTGTCATAAAGGTATTTAACCCGGATAGACTGACCAGACTCCAATAAAGTCTGTATTGAACGGCTTTTCCAACTATGGCATAATAACTGGATTCTATGTCAAATATCACTACCGCCGATTTTCAAAAGGGCATGTTTATAGAGTACAAGGATGAACCTCACCAAATTGTAGATTTGACTTTCGTCAATCCGGGAAAAGGCTCTGCATTTGTCCGTACGAAACTAAAAAATGTAAAAACCGGCAAAGTTGCGGAATTTACCTACAAATCAGGAGAATCGGCAGAAGAATTGTCTGTAGAAGTGCACGAAATGCAGTATTTGTACAAAGAAAACGAAAAATTTGTCTTTATGGATAACCGAAGCTATGAACAAATAAGTTTACTGCAGGATATTTTAGGTAACTTTACTCATTTTATAAAAGAGGGTGAAGTTTATCAGATAATTATTTATGAAGGTGAAGCCATTGGTATGCGCTTTCCTAAAAAGGTCAGGCTGATAGTGAAAGAAGCTGAAGAGGCAGTAAAAGGCAGCACCATGATGGGAGCGAAAAAGTTGGTGACTGTGGAAACTGGCGCTCAAATAGCTGTTCCTATATTTATCAAAAACGGTGATGTTATAGCTGTAGATCCCCAAACAGGTGAATACGTCTCCAGAGAATCACAAAATTAAATAGTAAACCTGTCTGCACAGGCGGGCTTGACAATTAAGCCTCAATATGGCATCCTAGTGAAGTAAAAATGATGAAAAAGTTAATTCTTTTTTCTCTATGGTTTCCCCTAAACTTTACTCTTTTGGCAGTTTCTCTACTATTACTTTTTAAACCGCATTCTGCTACTTTATCCATAACTCCAAATAAATATGCTTTTGCCCAGGATCTAATACAAATTACGCCATCTCCGATACTTTTGCCATCCAATATTTCCCCGAAAGATGATATACGCGTTATAGCCTTGACTAAGTTTTTGAAAAAGTATGATTCTCCTCTTACAGATATTTCCGCATATTTAGTAACGCAAGCTGATCGTTGGGGATTGGATTATGCACTTATACCTGCTATCTCCATGCAGGAATCTTTGGGATGTAAAATTATACCTGACAATTCTTATAATTGCTGGGGATTTGGGATTTACGGATCCAAAATTACCAGGTTTTCATCCTACGAGGAAGCAATTGCCCAGGTAGCAAAAACTATCAAGGAAACCTATATAAAAAATGGTTTGACCAATCCTACACTTTTGGAAAATATATGGGCTCCTCAAAGTACCGGTCAATGGTCTTACGCAGTAAATTATTTCATAGGAAAAATAAAGGATCTGGAGAAAAATAGTCCTGCCTCTTGACAAGCCTATAATATATGATATAATACCTCTTTAGATCCTAAGGTTATTCCAAAGCGCAAGCTTCAGAATGGCTTTAGGATTTTTACTTGCCCCGCCAAGCGGGGTCTGCCCCGTAAAATATTATGAAAAAACTTTTGTTATTTCTGCTTAGTATTATATGTTGGCTTATCTTAGACGTACCTGTAATGGCTCAATCTGTTCCCATTTCCGGTACTTCTGCGGTTTTGAATTCAAATAAAGAAGTTAAAAAGGATACTAGAGTCAAGCGCATCAAAAATTTTCTGGGTAAGTATAATTCTCCCATATCTCCCTACGCACAATCAATTGTAAATCTTGCCGATCAATATCAGATCGATTACCGGATAGTAGTAGCCATTTCAGGAGTTGAGTCTACTTTCTGCAAAGCCATCCCTTACAATTCATATAACTGCTGGGGTTGGAAAAACGGCAATCATGCCTTCCAAAGCTATCCTGATGCTTTAGAGATTGTCTCCAAGACTTTGGGTAATAATTATTATAGAAGGGGATTTGATACACCGGAAGGTATTGGCCCTATATACGCTCCTCCTTCACCGGCTTGGTCTGGAAATGTGCGATTTTTCATGAATCTTATGGATAAAGATATTTCCTCAACCTTTCTGGCCAGCCTCGACTAGACTCGTCTAGGCGGGCAAAACAGTTTTCGATATAACAAAATAGGCTATAATACTATTAGCCGAGGTGGCGGAACTGGCAGACGCGATAGGTTTAGGACCTATTGACCGAAAGGTCGTGGGGGTTCAAGTCCTCTCCTCGGCACCAAATAAAATCTGAGGATTTTTTCGGTGTAAACACTTTTAAATTCTTGATGCTGGGCAAAGATTATTTAGGGGACAAATCTGGCAATTGGGATTCTGGGCTTTACAGATAGCCCGGCCGTGGTCGATGATCATGTAGGTAAGTTTAAACCACTCCTCTTTGGCAATATTACTCATCAATTCCTTCTCTATCTTATTTGGATCGGCATCTTTTATATAATCCACCGTTTGACTTGATCTTCTTCCTTTGGTTTGAAGCTGTTCAACCCCAGGGGTTGGAAGGAATAATCTATTTTTACCGCCGATTTTGGCAAGATCGACTAACCGTAATCTTTGACTAATTCTATGCACATGCGTATCTACTGCAATTCCTTCAATCACTTGGTAAGCATTTCCCAATACCACATTGGCAGTTTTCCTGGCAACTCCCGGCAAAGTAAGCATTTCCGCCATTGTTTTGGGAACAGTTCCTTTGAATTTCTCCTTTACTAATTTCGCTGTCGCTAAAATATTTTTGGCTTTAGCATGATAAAATCCTGTTGATCTTATATCCTGCTCGAATTTACTTATATCCGCTTTTACATAATCCTCCAAAGTTTTATATTTGGCAAAAAGACGGGCAGTCACTTCATTTACCTTTTTGTCTGTACACTGGGCTGATAGGATCACAGATACCAGAAGTTCCCAGTGATTGGAGTATATTAGAGCAATTTTAGCTTGAGAATAATGGGACTTTAACAGCTTTAAGATCTCGAAAGTTTTCGTATTTTGCATTTCAACCGCCTCCGCTGATTGGTTGGGATAATATCCATAATCCCGCCATGGTATAGAAAACCATCAGAAGCAACATAGGCAGTTGACTGATAATTGCTTTTTTGTGCGACGGAAAAATGCTTAAAGACAAAAGATGTGATAAGTAAACCGCGGCTATGTGGCCGACTATGATGACAACTAACTGGGAATGCCAGATAAAGTTGGCTCCCAGAATCCCAATATTTGGATAAAAGTCAGACGTGCCAAACAGATTCCAGCCTAAATTAAAAGGGTCAGAAATGAGAGTTATAATTGATTGGCCGGATGTGAATATCAGAGTGTAATAATGGGCTATATTGTAGGCAAGTGCAATCGGAAGAAGAGAGAAGGCAAATTTTAAAGCTAATTCACCGATTGATAATTTTATTCTCGTTATAAGTTTCATAAGTATTATAGCTGTCAAATAAATCAGAAGGAAAAGAACAGGCGCTAAAAATAGCAAAATTGTTTGCATCAGTCGGTATGAACCATCTCCCAAACGGGTCTCCAAAGGTCCTAAGAAATCCAGGTTGAATCTAAACCAGGCGGAAGTTGCCCTGAAGCCGTCAAAAGCAGTCGAGGAAAGCATAAAAAGGATAAAAAACAGCAAGGTGTAATTTCGGGGACTACCTTTTGTCAGGCCTACAAAAGGAGGGCGTAAATAAAATTTATTTTCCCTAAATTCAAAGGGAGCCATTTTGCTGATCAAACCGAAAAAAACGCTGAAAAATTCCCCGTACTTAAACCAGTCCTTCAACCCGTATAAATATGAACCTATGACAGTGATAAAAGTGTAAGTCAGTAAAATAATTGACAAAGTAGAAGGCTGGGAGCCCATCCCGCCGGATAAAAGTTCAAGCCAGATCAAAATAAAGTAAAATATAAATGCCGGGGTAAATCCTAATTTTGCAGGGTAAGTAGTAATAGATTCAGATTCTCCACCTGTAAGGCGCAAAATTGCAGAGGATATTATTTTGAACGGATTGACGACTTCCCAGATATTACCTATAAATGCTGAAAGGTACGTGACACCCAAAAGAAGGAAAATCCAAAAAATAAGCGGGGCCAAATTATCCGAGGACAATTGGCTGCCAATAAATCCGGCAATGATGGTGATAATAAATATAAAAATGCTAATTGCTTGCAGGATAAACTTCAATCTCTTGCTCTTCACAAAATTGAAAACTTTATATTTAGAAAGATCTAAAATCGGATAAGTTAAATCACCTTTACTTTTATTTATAAACCAGCCGATTACCAGAAATGAGACTATTACAGCCGCGCCTCCCCCGTACAAATAAAGCCAGACCGGCAAGGGTAAAGTATATATTTGCCCAAAAGCATGAGCAAATACAGGAGTAGGAGAAATGAATGGAATAAGTGAAACTAAAAATAAAAAAAATTTAAACATCTAAAAAGGAAGGTTATTTGGGGGCAACTTCGACAGCTCCCAAGTCTGTTTTTGACTTTTCCAGCTCGAAAACAAAGCGGCCGCTTATACTGGCTGTAAACGACAACTCTGCCGGAGTATCTTTTTCTAAATCAACGCTTATATCATATCCATGAAGGTGTAATTCCTCCTGGATATCTGAAGTGATTTTCAACACAACTTTCTCTCCTTCTGTTACATTTATCGTTTCTGAACCCGAGCTAAGCTTTTTATTTTTAATTGATAGCTCAAAAGTTTTTGGTTGAGGCAAAGCTGCTGAAGTTTGGGGTTCCTGGGGAATATTATTTGGTTGTTTTGGCTTTGTGACTAAAAATAATCCGACTAATAATATTACCCCGCCTAATAAAATTATAAGTTGATTGGTTTTCATCTATAAATATAAATATATACTATTTCCAAGTTTTTGTCAATCTACCCTATGATATCAAATTCCTTAAGCTTATTTGTTTTATCTTCATCTTGGGGAATTTTTAGCAAACTGTGCTGAAGTTTGATTAGTTGGGCATACAAACCATCCATTTTCATAAGTTCACTTGCAGTTCCGTATTCAGCTACTGTTCCTTTGTGGATTACCAATATATGATCCGCGCTGGAAATGGTAGAAAGTCTGTGAGCAATGATGATGGACGTCCTATCTTTGAGCAATCGGTCCAGACCTTTTTGCACGAGAATTTCCGATTTACTATCCAGAGAAGATGTGGCTTCATCCAGGATAATTATGGGAGCATTTTTCAATATTGCCCGGGCGATAGCGATCCTTTGTTTCTGCCCGCCGGAAAGCATAATCCCGCGTTCTCCGATAAGAGCATTATATTTACTGGATAACTTTTCTATAAATTCATGGGCGTTGGCCGCAATAGATGCTTCATAAATTTGGGCCTGGGTTGCATCAGGCTTTCCATAACGGATATTTTCCATAACAGTTCCTGAAAAAAGCAGGGACTCCTGGAAAACAACTGCAATGGATCGGTGCAAAGATTCTTGGTTTGAAGTAGAAATATTTTGGCCATTCACCAAAATTGTTCCATTTTGGGGTTCATAATATCGAAGCAGCAAATTCACTATGGTAGATTTTCCTTGCCCGCTTTCGCCAACTAAAGCCAGTTTTTCATTTCTATTTATTGAAAATGATACGTCGGCAAGAATATTGTTTCCGTTATCGTAATTAAAAGAAACGTTTTTAAACTCGATCAATTTCCTAGTTGATAGTTTTGATGTAGGAAATTTAAGTATCGGTCCATTTTCTTTTTCTACAATTTGATTTTTGACTGAAAGTACTCGGAAAAAGTCTTCTGATCCTGCACTGGCCTGTTGTATTTGTCCCAATATAAACGACATGGCAAAAAGTGGAAATCGTGCTTGATTTATCAGTTGAATAAGAAGCGTCATTTCTCCAATGGTAAATCGTCCATGAAAAGTATCGACTACGATGTAGGCGTATATGGCAAATAGAATAATATTTAAAACAATACGTCTAAAAAAATCATAGAAATGCCATTCTTTAGTTTGCAGTTTGGATAATCCTTCAATTTTGCCTCTATACTCCAGAAACGATTTCAGCTCCAATCCCTGGGCGGCAAATGATTTCACGACACGGATACCTGATACAGCCTCAAAAACTCTACCCTGGGCAACATCTGCCAGTATATTTTTCTTCCCTTCGTATTTTCCCCAAGCAATCGTTGAACTATGTGAGATAAGGATATAAATAGGAAAAAGTATAGCCAAAAGAATTGCAATGATGATGGAAAATTTTCCCAAAAGAAGAATTGTCACAAATGCAGAAAGGAAAAATGGGAGAAAATTGTTAAACATACTCTGGATAAAATCCGTAATGGCAGCAATTCCCCGATACATCTTATTCACGATGGTACCGGTAATTTCATGGTCAAAGTAACCGATATGGAGAGACAATACATGCTGGTAGAAAGTCTTTGTAAGATAAGTTTGAAGTTTAACTGTCATTAGATCACCTATCCACTGACTAAATGCCGTAAGGATAGTGATGGATATATCGGCAGCTATGATGACAGAAAGAATGATGATATATTCATTAAAAGGTACAGTGTTGCCCTGCAGCTGCAGTACTATCCTATCTACAATCTGTTTGGACAGTAGCGGACCGGCCAGATTCAGAAGTGAGATAACTACTACAAATAAACTCATGAATACATACCACTTCCAAAGATGACGGGTAAAGAAAACAATTTTAAATATGGATTTCATAGGAATTTATATATGTATTATAATTGATTAGAAACTAAATACGATATGACTAAACACGAAAAATATTATCAGGAGATGATTGATGAAAATAATGAATTATTCTTCCAATTTCAAGAAGTTCATGATAAGTATATTCTAAATTCAGGAATATGGCAGGCAAAATATAATGAAATTGGAGCAAAGGTGGTAGAAGTGATACGTCTGTGGGAGAAAAAATTATGCCAACACAGTGAGAAAGGCGCATTTGGTAAATTTTCAAGTAAATTATCTGATAAATTTTGGGCTCTGGTAAGAAAAGACTTCACGAAGATAGATTTTGTGGGGGTAACCTGATCATGACCAGATTTATTTCTTTTACCCATTTGGGCTTTCAGAAAATTAAGGAAGAAAAAGAAAATATTCTGATCAAGCGAAAAACCGCTGTGGAAAACTTGCGGACAGCACGCGAAATGGGTGACCTTTCGGAAAATGCTGCCTATAAAGTAGCCCGTGGGCAGCTTTCAGCTATAGATTCCAGAATCAGGCATCTGGACTATCTAGTCCGCTGCGGCCGCGTTGAAACTGCTCCACAAACAGGCGAAATCGGCATTGGTTCAAAAGTAGAACTTTTGGGAAACGAAAAGGAAATGAAATTTGAGATAGTGGGAAGTTTTGAATCAAATCCAGCTGCCGGCAAAATATCCCATATCTCACCACTCGGAAAAGAATTAATGGGTAAAAAAGCAGGGGATAATATCACTGTGCATTCACCAAATGGAACAGTTTCTTATCAAGTGATGAGTGTGAAATAGCCACCGCCGAAAAGAATTATACCTCTTTTCAAGTTGTTTAGTCCTGCGAGGAATGGACGATATTTGAATCTGGTACTCTCTGCCTTAATTTTTTGAAGTTACGAGGTTACACCTAGTTTTTGTTTGTTATAACAATATATCATCCTCTTTGTTAACAAATTCCAGAGTCTGTTTCATAACTGATTTCATCTTGATCTGACGATCTAAATAAATTTGAACACATTAATAATCAAGAAACCAATTGACGATTGTTTAGCCATAATTGATCAAAATAGACAAATAATGACCGACAAAATTACGCATATTTTTGAAGCAATTTTTTTTATTTAGGTTGTCAGAAATAGATTATCAAGGATTATTTTTATTTTTAACCGTTCCAACAATCTAAAAGTAGTTTCGAAACAAACTCATTCCACCCTTCTTTACTATGGGATTTAATCTGGTATAATTCCAAGTATGTCAAGACAAGCTGCAGAAAATGAAAATCTAGCAATATATAACAGTGTATATGGGGGTAGGAATGATCTCTATGTTTCAGGCCAATATGATCTAGCATTGAAGAAATACTATATCGAAACCGTGCGGAAATTTTTTGGTGATACTTCGGGAAAACCAGTTTTAAATTTAGGAGCAGATGCTGCTGGCATATTTGGGACTCTATGCGATATAGGAAATATTGGTATCAGTTTAGATATTGCTTTTAATAAATTATCAGGAAATAGTCAGGTGCGGGAGGCATCCTACGTAAATGCCAGAGCTCAAGACCTACCATTTGCCGATAATTCTATTCATGGAGTTTTAGCCTTTGATATTATTGAGCATCTTATTCCAGAAGATTCTGAAAATATGTTAGAGGAAGTTTATCGAGTCTTAGCACCTGGTCAAAAAGTTGTATTAACTACTCCTAACACGGATTGTTTAGCAAGAAGGACACGAAGGGTAATAGATCCTTATAGAACAGTATCAAGGCCTGATCATGTAAACGAAATGTCCCATCATCATCTAACCACTTTATTCAAAAATAAAAGGTTTGACAACATCCGATCGCATGGAGTGAGCATTCTACCAGGATTGCAGCGGCTACAGCGATATCTACCATTTGAACCCATCTATATTTTCGATCATGATTTGGCTCAAAATTACCCCCAACTATCTGCTGAAGTTCTATTCATTGCTACAAAACTGAAGTAGTATGTTACTTCAAAAGTCTAATATTCTCATTTAGTAACCGTATACTGTTTACTTACCCATCCTGTAACTGGTTCACTCTCTAGAAATCGTAAATCCCCATTAAAATTGGTATCCGTGGAGTTTGTCAATCTGATATCCATGATTTTTCCCCCTGAATGATTTATACTTTCTGTAACCATACTCTCTCCCATACCAAACATGTCTGCACCTGGTTCACTTTGGGATAGATGCAAACCTAATGGTTTCAGAATACTACTAATTCTTGCTCTGGGTTGAAGTCTTTTTCTAAACTCTGCAACTCGATCGTAGATAGAGATATTTTGTGGAGGGCGATATGAGTCTGCTAATTGAAAGATAAAAGTCCCATTAGGCTTTAATAATCTTACTAACGATTTCAAATACTTGTCTTGCAGTGAAGGCTCTATGTGTTGTAAAACAAGACTTGAATAAATAAAAGAAAATTTGTCTGCCTTTAAACCATCTAAATCATGAATATCCATCAAACCAAAAGTTATGTTGTCAATACCTCGATTTAATTCATTAGCCTTCTCAACCATTCCTGGGGAAATATCTACGCCGTAGCAATGATGAAAACGCTTTGCAAAAGCTCTAGTTAATCTGCCTACACCACAACCAAAATCTAACATCTCTCTTGTTTGATTAGCAGCCATTCCCATAGAATTAAGATAATCCAATACCCTTTGAGCCTCAATTTCACCTGTATTGAAGAACTCATTTATATCCCACTTATTACCTCGTTTTGACATATCCGCACACACTCCATACAGTGGGTCATTTTTTGCATACCAATCCCATGCTTCGGGTTTCATATGGCGAATCTTATGAAAATATGAGGAAAATGTCAAACTATAGGGCTATTTTGATATTCTGGAGTAATTAAATAGCATTTTGTAAGGGGCTATATTTTGCTTGCTCCAAGGAATAGACACTATTGGAGTATCATAATTCCAAACTCAATCCATGCTTAATTATGGTCTTTATGATGGAGGAATTCGAGCTTTTCTTTCTTGAGGTACTTTAGGATCATTTCTTTCAACAGGAACTGGGTCTTTATCTGCATGTTCCCTTTCTTCCTCCTCTTCGTGGTCCCATTTAATTGGTTTTCCCCATTCTTTCCCACCCGTAGTTCTTTCTCTTTCTCTACCAGAACCTCGTTTCTCTGGTGGATCTTCGTTTCTTATATTCATAACTTTAATGGTTCCTCATTATTCTGGTAAATTGTCAACTGTTATCTACTTGTTTTTGAAGACCATTAATCTCAAGATCAGTATTTAAAGCTCGCTGTAAGTACCTTCTTGATCCTTCTAATTCCTGTTCTGCTTGAATAGTCATGGGGGAGGTACTTTGAGAAGAATAATAATATGATCTTCTACGTGCCGCTTCTGCGGAATTCATATATCCTTCTCTTAGTATTTGAGCCCGCTCTAGCCTTTCCTGCCATGTCTTTGGAGCTACATCCGGATCGCGAAGATAATGCTCAATTCCATCTATATCTCCCCGTTCAGTAACGTATCCCAAATATTTCAAGCCATTTTGAAAATTCGGCGGGTTTCCCATTGATTGCTTCAATCGTGTTCTTTCTCCTCTATAGTCATCAATATACTCCTGTAAGAATCTACCATCAGGAGGAATTTTGTTATTTACAGTAGGGATAATTAAAGAAAGATCAACATGGGTGGGCATTTCATGGACCATATATAAATTATAACTGACAAAATTTGATATTCAAGTGCATGTACTCCTTATTTACCGATGTTCAAAACGGTGTCCACTTTTACTGGAACCAAGTATTTTATAACTTAAAATTTTTGCTCTATAAAAAAATCTCAAAAGAGACTCCAAAGTATAGATGCTATTAGATCTTAATCTTACCCAATATATTTATATAATATACCGGCTAAGCCTCCACCGATAAATGGTCCGAGCAGGTAAATGATAACATTCGTGATATGGCTACTAATGTTTGAAAAATCAAATAAAATAGGTCCGACCCCTACAGCCGGATTAAAAACTCCGCCGGATATTGGCCCCCCTGCAAATGCGATAGCCATAACTGTAAATCCGATAGCTATACCATAATAATTATTTCCTTTGGTTTTATTCGTAGCTGCAACATGAAGCACGACAAATGCGAGAAGAAATGTAAATAATACCTCAACGAGAATTGCTCCTGCTATTCTTGTGTTTACTGCCGGCTGAGGT
>OBEQ011663817.1_pt1 | contig 12042 bp, 11 predicted proteins | sample 1670901 | NCBI WGS metagenome assembly OBEQ01 (sample SAMEA104232315, study PRJEB22302) | groundwater metagenome | biome: forest; feature: aquifer; material: groundwater | place: USA | collected 2011-08-07 | depth 5.4 m | reverse complement strand
TAAAACTTCTGGGTTGATTGCCAGAGCTCTGGCAATTCCCACTCTTTGTTTTTGACCGCCGGAAAGTTCTCTGGGGATTTTTTTTTTGAACGGCAAAGGCCTGCCATTTTCCAAAATTTTTGGAAATGGTAAACCTTTTGCCGTTCAAAGAAAAATACCCCAGAGAACTTTCCGGCGGTCAAAAACAAAGAGTGGGAATTGCCAGAGCTCTGGCAATCAACCCAGAAGTTTTACTTCTCGATGAACCCTTTTCCGCTTTAGATCCACGAATAACAGAAGAACTCCACAAAGATTTACTCGCTATCTGGAAGCAGACAAAAATTACCATTGTTATGGTGTCTCATCTAATAGAAGAGGCAGTACTGCTTTCCGATAGGGTCGGTATAATGGAAAACGGCAAAATCAAAGACGTTGTGAGTATCAATTTAAAAAGACCAAGAGAAAATACCGGTAAAGAATTTACGGAAGTTACTTCCAAAATTAAATCTATTTTAAGATAACCAAAAAACCCCAACCCAATATTATTTGGGCCAATAAATCACTGTTTTTAACCAGCGTTCTATTTCCAAACAGCTAGTAGCGCGCCGTTAACCAAAAGAAGTACCAAATAATACCCGTTGTTTAAAAGATAAAGGTTAAACGGTTTCTTTTCCCATAGTAATCCTGACAAGGTCGTGGTGGCTATAAAACCAAGCCATACCCAAAAACCTACCGTTGCGCCTGCTGTCGCGGTGCTAGCGCCGCCTACTTGTAGGAAATGTGAAAGCACATAAGCCATCACAACCGCTCCAGCCAGGGCCGTTACGTAGAGCTTAGGCATCATGCCGGATTTTTTGGCTTTCTCCATATCTTCTTTGGAGTACCCCATCATCTTCATCCAAGGTTTACCAAAAAGAGGACCATACCATAAAAAGCCGAGGACCATGTTGACAACAGCGGCTGCCAAAATTGCAGTGTAATTTACAGAAAATTGCATATTCTCACCTCCTTTCCACAAAAATAATATCTTTATTTAATCTAATCATTTTCTGTTTAGAATTGCCAGCGTTTCAGTGCAAACGAGCCATTTTGTCAGGTTAAAGTTCACAAGCCGTCAAGCATGGTAAAATTAAGCTATCTATTATGGGGAATATGCCGCGAGAATTAGATCTCGAGCCACTTGATAACGACGCAGTCGGCCAAGTTAATAAGAAAGAAAGGCACCAAACCGGCGGAAGAACCGTCATTATTTCCTACAGGCTGCCGGTAGCCAAGAAGGTTGGCCCAAACCAAGAAGTAACCTGGGAACCTACTGTCGGCGGAATGGCGACTGCCATCAGGCAAGCTCTTAAAAACGGCGCAGACAGCGATACACAAGCTTTATGGCTGGGATGGCTTGGAGAAACAGGAGAAACGCAGGGCTTGGAGGAAGCGCTAAACCCAGCAGAAAAGGTCGCTACAGGGAATGGCTATCTGCTGCACCCGGTTGACATTCCGCCGCCTGAATTTAATGGTTTTTATTACAAAACCGCCAATATGGGTATCTGGCCGGCATTCCATGGATACGACTTAAAAATTAAAAGAAACAGCCAGGAAATAGAAGAAGGGTGGCCTGACTTTGTTAGCGCCAACCGAAGATTTGCCCAGGAATACATCAAAGTAGCCAAACCAGACGATCAGCTGTTTGTCCAAGATTACCAGCTGGCCCTGGTGGCTCAAGCCTTAAGAGAACTTGGATACACGGGCAGAATAAATTATTTTCTTCATATCCCATTTCCAAAACCCGATACATTTGATAAATTGCCGCACGCCCAAGATCTGCTTCGGGCTCTTTTACAGTACGATCGTATCGGTTTTCAAACAGAAAAGGATAAAGCAAATTTCGAAGCTTGTGTTAGCCAACTACCCGAAAAGCCTCAGAGACAACCTTTTCTAGAAGTAACCCCCATAAGCATCGACCCCCAAGAATTTATTGAAGCTTCCCAAAAAGAAAAAGCGCAAAACCTGCTTAAACAATTAAGGGAAGATTATGAAGGCCAAAAGATAATGTTTACCGGGGGAAGATTAGATTACACCAAGGGATTCGTGGAAAGCGTTTGGGCCTATCAAAAAGCGCTGAAAAACCATCCCGAGCTGCGCGGCAAAACAGTGTTTATTATCGCGGCCGCAACAAGTAGGGGGTCAATTAGCGACTACTTAAAATACACCAAACAACTCAACTCCGCGATAGACAAAGTTAATGATCAGTTCGGCACCCAGACTTGGCAGCCCGTTGTAACGACTGGGGAGCTAAAGCCAGAGGAGATGGCCGCTTACTACATGGCAGCCGACGTCAATTTAGCAGGCTCTAGGGCTGACGGCATGAACCTAACGCCCAAAGAAGCGATTGCCGCCTCCTCAACTCTTGATAAAGATCACACCGGCGTAGTAGTAATTAGCAGTGGGGCTGGTGCCTCAAAAGAATTTGAAAAAGGCGCCCTCATCTTCGATCCTGCAAGCTTAGAAGATCAGGCCGAAACAATGGCCAAAGCTTTTGCAATGCCCATAGATGAACGTTTGGCGGGAAGGCAAATCAACGAAGCAGCCCTGTGGGCCAATACTATTTCCGATTGGACTAGGCGTAATTTAGCCCCCCAAACCCCATGATTCACCAGCCTCAAAATGTCCGTTTTTTGTCAGGTACACGTCAAGCGGCAAAAATGATATTGCTCTAAAATACTAACTAATGGTACTCGAACAAGGCCCCGAAGGGGGCTTTCCTATAGGAACAGTAAGAGGTGAACCAGCAACTTCAGGCCTTAGTTTTTCTGGGGTTATTCCTAGCGATCCGTTGCGAGTTTTAGACCATGGTGCCCGCGTCAGCGAAGCTAATGACTGGCTGGCTAGACATGTTGCTGATCCCGCAAACATCGCGCGGTATCACGCCGGAGATACTAACGCACTTAGCCCTGACCTTCATGCAGAGGTCCAGAGGCTTCGAGAATTGAATGAGGAAATCGCCAATGCCAACCAAGCCCCTCAAGTCAAAGCAAACCTCGAGAGTATGAGGTTACGTATCGTGGCTGCGGATCGGCAAAACGAAGGGGCAGATTCTCTTACAAGAGCTGCAGCAAGAATCTCACAGTTTGACAGAGTCCATCATATATTTGATTTTGATAATACGATCTCTGATTATCGAGGTGTAAGCACGCATGAGATGTTTAGAAGAAAATTTCCTGCAAGCGATAAGGCCGAACTAATGCTCAATAGCTGTGCCCCGGATCGAGAAATCTTTAACACTCTTCTTGCCGCAGCATGGCAACCGGCCCTCAGACAATTTCCTGATCTTTTTGAAGATGCAGCCGGCTTAATACCAATAAGAGAAGGGGTAGATGAATATTTTAAATATCTTACGGAAAGTCCTGGTGCCCAAGCCACAATTTTGAGCGGAAGTTTTGAGCCTTTTGTTAGAAAATCTATGGAGGCTATTCCAAACGCTCAATCAGTCCCTATTTTGGCAGTTCCCATTGAAGGTCCGACAATTGCGTCTATAAAAAAAGGTGTTGTGATCGAAGGTCTAGTCGCCCAAGATCCTGGTACAGCCATCGTTTATTACGGCGACGGAGAGTCAGACGTCCCTTCGTTAGAAGCCCAAGGACAAATAGCATTATTTGTTTTGCTCCGGGGGAGTAAGTTCCATAGAGCAGTTGATGAGGCGGGCGCCCTTCATGTGCCTTTTAACGATTTCAGAGAGGTTAGAGCAAAGATGGCTCATATACAAGCTCTTGCTCAGCAACACCGCTTAGATCGATATTCCGCGTAAAACCTAAATTTTCTAACTTGACAATAAGATCAATGGTCCGATACAACACAATCCATGAGTAATCTATTAGAAAACGACGCAAGACGAGCAGCCGCTTTTGGAGAGGTTTTAATCGATATGGTTGCGATTAACTCCGGTAGCCTTGCTGAAGCTGAAGGTTTTCTTAAAAAATTTGGTGGTGCTCCCGCAAATACCGCGGTGGGACTTGCAAGGTTGGGCGTACCCGTAAGTTTTCTGGGAAAAATCGGTGACGATCCATTTGGCCATTTTCTTCAAAGTACTTTTCAGGAAAATGGTGTTGCCACAGATTCACTTGTGTTAAGTCCAACGGAGCATACAACTCTTGCATTTGTTTCCCTAACGGAAAGCGGCGAAAGGGACTTTATTTTTCAAGTAGGCGCCCACGAAAAAATAGAACCCGACGAAGTAGAATTACCAGAACACACGTTTTTATTTCATTTCGGAAGTTTGACGCAAGTAAATAGTCCGGCGAAAGAGGCAACCGCTAAGCTTATAGACCAAGCGCAGGAAACAGGGGTCATTATTTCCTATGACCCAAACATTCGAGAAGCCATTTGGGGTGACTTGGAAAGAGCAAAAAAAACGATCTTAGAAACTGCGAAAAGGGTTCATATTTTGAAAGTTAATGAAGTTGAAGCCGCTTTTCTTTCTGGAACAAACGACATACAACAAGCGGCACAAATATTGTTTACGGATAACCTGGAGGTCTTACTTATCACGCTTGGGGAAGATGGCTGTTATTTTAAAACCAAACAACTAGAAAGACACCTCACATTACCCGTTCAGGTTACTTCAATTGATACAACAGGTGCAGGCGATGCTTTTAACGCGGGATATATCTATGCAATCCATAAACTTGATAAAAGTATATCCGAAATGTCAGAAGATGAATTAGTAGCAGCGCTAAATGTTGCAATGGTTATTGCTGCTTTAACGACCACCCAGAAAGGTGCCATTACAGCATTTCCGACGATACGGGAAGTTGAAGATTTTATGCCAAAATCAAGCATCCCTGATAGCTCTCCTCAGGGTCTAAACGCGGTAATTACGCCAGATTATCCCGCAGGAGCAGATTCAATATTATGAAAGCCGTAATCTTCGACATGAATGGAGTAATTATCAACGATGAACGTCACCACCAAAATTCGTGGAGAGCTCTAATTCACCGTCACCCCACGTTATTTAAAACACCTACGGAAGACGAATTCACTCACGAGATATTCGGCAGATCGGAAAGGTCTACGCTTACATATCTTTTAGGAAGGTCCGTGACAGACGGGGAACTAGAACAATTTTCAGCAGAAAGAGTTGATGTAGTCAAATCCTTATTTAACCCGCCAATACTTGCTGAAGGTTTAGACAACCTTTTGGGAGAGTTGCAGGCTCAAAACATCCCTGTGGGAATCGCAACCGGTTCGAGACCAAATTATACAAATCACATTCTTGACGGTACTGGTATTCATTCTTATATTAAAGCTGTAGTAACAGCCGATGACATAGTAAACAGCAAACCTGATCCGGAAATTTATTTGAAAACGGCAAAAGCACTTGGTGTAAGCCCCGCAGACTGTGTAGTTTTTGAAGACACTATTTCCGGAATAAGAGCGGCAAGAGCGGCGGGGATTTATGTAATCGCCATCGCAAGCACCCACAGTGAAGATGAATTAGCATTAGCCGATGAAGTGATAAGATCCTTCTCCCAGGTAAAATTGGAAGGGAACCAAATTAGAATCGAAGCACAAGTACCATCAATCGAGGCTCAAAGACCTTCATTACAAGAGAGATGAAAAAACAGCCGAGCTCTCCATTATTTGCTTTAACGTTTTATTGCTATATAATTTCAAATTAACTTATGGATACAAATTCAATTAAAGCCATTACTTGTTTTGGTGAATTATTAATCGACATGATTTCCTCAAATACGGGTAGTCTTATCGATTCCGAGGGCTTTCTCAAAAAATTTGGCGGTGCTCCCGGCAATACTGCCGCGGGTATTTCTATTCTCGGCTTGCCAGCCAACATGATTGCCAAAGTCGGCAACGACCCATTTGGCCATTTTCTTAAAAAAACCTTGGATGACGTCGGGGTAAACACTAGCTCGGTGATCGTTAGCGAAAGCGACAAAACCACTCTTGCTTTTGTATCTTTAGGCGAACACGGCTCTCGGGACTTCTTTTTTTACAAGGGTGCCCACGACGCCATTACTCCCGGTGAAGTTAATCTTCCGGAAGAAACCGCCATCTTTCATTTTGGCAGTCTTACCCAAACCAACCGGGCTAACCGCAAAGCAACCGAAAAGTTGATAAACCAAGCCAGAAAGTTAGGCGCTCAAATTTCTTACGACCCAAACTTGCGTGAATCTCTGTGGGATAATCTAGCCGAAACCAAAAAGATCATGCTTGCTACTGCCAAAAAAGTAAACATCTTCAAAATCAGCCAAGAAGAAGCTTATTTCCTAGCCGGCCGTGGCAGAATCGAAGATTTGGCCGACGAGCTGTTTACGAATAATCTCGATATTCTTTTTATTACCCTCGGCGCTCAAGGCTGTTATTACAAAACCGCCAAATTTACGGGTCTGATCCCAACTATCAAAGTCAAAGTTGTCGATACCACAGGTGCCGGTGATGCTTTCAACGCCGGACATCTCTCTGCAATATTTGAATCTGGCAAGACATACGCGCAGCTGACCAAAGACCAACTCGATAAACTAGTTACTCACGCCAACGTCATTGCGGCCTTGACCACCACCAAAAAAGGCGCCATTAGCGCATTTCCAACTACTGCACAAATTTCCAAATACGCATGAAGTATTTCTTTGACGCCAAAAGTCTGCCTTCAGACGAAATCGCCAAAGCACTTTCGTCTGCCTGCGCAGCAACTCCAGGCGAGTACCAAAAAATTCTCGAAAAGTTAATTGCCATCATCAAAAAAACTAAAACGTCAAAAGCAAAAGACTATCTTTACCAAAAAGAAATCGAACCAATTAAAAAGCATAAGCCCTTAACAGAACCAACCGACTGGGGCGGCGTAACCCTCAAAAAAGTCGACGTCTCACGAGATTTCATCCAAAAATTATTGGTGATTGGCAAATACGGGATTCTAGGTTTTGAAATTCATAAAAAGAAACTCGAGAATTTAAAAGTCTTAGAAGGGGAGTGCCTTGTCTTTTATTCAAACCACAAATCGCCCGCTTGGAAAAAGGGCAAAGTCACGGTAAAACTTGCCTCCCGTGGCGCCAAGTTTACATTCCAGCCCTACGACGAGCATGGCATCATCGCCCTGACAAATTGCGTGGTCGAAGAAACCTCGACAAACCATCTAGACGACTTAACTTATATTTTTAAGTCGCAGCAAGTGAATGCTAGACAGTAAAGACCTCCAAATCTGTGGGCATGTTTTAAATGACAAACGATATGGCACCAGAAACAAACCCCGTAAGTAGAAAAGACGGTGTGGCCCTCAGTGGTGCAGCAAAAGAAGGCCTAAATCCATTTGCCAGTAGTACAGTCACAGAAAAGCTTCGAGCCCAACAGCTAGATTCGCCTATTATATTAATGGTAGATCTTGATAGTACTTTCGAGGATCCTAACCCGGCCAATAAACCAAGTGTTCCGGAAAAAATCCGCGCAATCTGCGAAGCATTAAGTATTCCCGTAATTGCCGTTACTTCAAGAACAGAAGAAATGACTTTTTCCTCCGAAGACTATGAGAAAACACGTAATGCGGGGCAAATAGCAAGGCCGATGGCTCGACTAAAACAGGTTCTAGGTGAAAACGGCCTCAGAAGATTTGAACCAGCACCGCCAGAAACTCTAGATAGCTACAGAGGTCAGTTGAGTTTTGATGCCGTTGCTGCTCAAACCGGAACCGTAATTTATGTCAGACAATCCACCGGGGAGTATTTAAAAGATAGAGATTATGAAAGGGGTATGGACTCTGAAAAATGGAGAAGCGACGTTCTGGAAATAGTTAACAAACTTATTATAGATCCAGAAAATGGAGAAAAACTTTCCACGTTGTCAGCTATTGAAGACCCCAAAAATTATGAAGCGGGTGAAGCCGATGTTTGGCCGCCGGATTGGAGAATCCAGCTAGATTTTAAAGCTGAAAACACTCACCCATCAGCAACAGGCGCAACAGATTCTGGTTCAGGCGGTGTTGCATTGACATCAGAACAAGCAGTTGCTAAAAAACAAGAATTTTTAAGAAGAGTAAACGAGTATGCCGCCGGGAAACCATTACCTTTTAACGTTTTAGACGACAGCAATCCAGAAGAAGGTCGCGCGACAGTTTATATTCTACGTCGAAGGGCAAGTAAGGAAAGAGCGATCAATAGGATGTTGGGCAATATAGCCGCAGATTTAGGTAGAGTGCAAACAGAACTTAGCCCTATTTGCACTGGCGACTCATTCACTGATTTGCGCGATTTAATAGCCCTTCACAATAACGAGAATGCGGTATTACTACTAGTAGGTGATTCAAGGCTTACCCCAGTAATTGAGAAAGCTATTCGGGATAAAGATGCCGATCCAAGATTTGCAGATGAACGTTTAAGAAAATTATTAAAGAGACTTCGGACTATTGCAAAAGGAGTCCATAGATTAGGGAACGGCCCCACATTAATTACTGGCGAAAAATTTGAAGGCACGTCAAGAGCTGAAACAATCCTTGCATATTTACTGGAAAAGTTTAAAAACTTGCCAGACGGCGGGCAAGCTTATAAAAAAGCGCAAAGCGTATTAGAATTGCCTATGATGCCTAAATAATATGTTACACGACCACATTGATTTAAAAACAGTTAAAAATAATTTTCTGCGGGAGATAAACGACGCCAAAAGTGGCAAGTCTACAAGCCTTCCGTTTATCTTGCACAAAATTTCTAACAAACCTATTGTTGATGAAAGAGAAATTTTTCAGGTTCTGGTTATCGGCGGCACAATTTTTCAAAAAGCCCTCGTCAAAAAAGAAGGTAAAAACATACGTATTCTGGAAAAAGAAGAAAAGTACCAGCCTGCCTTTAAACACAAGGACGATTTTGAAAACTTCATCGAAAAAGAGATTTCTCCAGACGTTAAGCACGTTGCCCTCAACTTTGCCTACAACATAAAACCTGTTTCTAAAAAAAATGGAGTAGATGGAATTTTCGTTTCCGCCTCTAAAGGCAATATTTTTGACAGCCTAGTCGGCAAAGCCGTAGGCACAGAGGTAGAAAAACTAATCTACAAAAAGCGCAAGCAAAAAATTAGCGTTTCTGTGGCCAATGATACGATTTGTCTGCTCATGGCCGGGCTAACCCGCTACAAGGAAAGCGAAATATCTGCCGGCGTTGTCGGAACAGGCCTGAATTTTGCGTTTTTCATAGGCAAAAACGAAGCTGTAAACCTAGAAGCTGGTAGCTTTAACAAGTTTCGTCAGACGCCCGAAGCCCGTTTAATCGACCTTCATTCAACCAACCCCGGCCGAGCGCTCTTTGAAAAAGAAGTTGCAGGGGCGTACCTTTATAAACATTTTAATCTTATCAATGAGGCAAAAGGTCTAGGCAGCCCCAGTCTTCATTCCACTCAAGAGCTCGATCAGCTCGCCTTGCAAAATAATGGTGAGCCTTCAAAAATTGCCAAAGAACTGCTTTTCAACTCCGCATCTTTAGTAGCTACCCAAATTGCCGGTATCATGGAGTTTAAGGCCAAAAATCTGGTCTTTATAATCGAAGGTAGCCTATTTTGGCTTTCAGATGGCTACCGAAAAAATGTTCAAAAAGTTCTTGCCCAAATTTGCCCGCAACACAAAGCCAAATTTGTCAAAATCGAAAACAGCACCGTTTTAGGTGCCGCCAAATTAATCTCCTAAACACTAATCTTTTAGGTTAAAATATAAGAATGGCCGAAGACCAAAAGATAATCCAAGAAGATTTGGAAATCACGGCCGCTACTGCTGGCGCCGCGCCTGTTCAATTACCCGGACGCGTCATTTCTATTTTTCCGGCGCTAGCTCACCGCAATTTCCAGCTCTATTTTGTCGGTCAGGCCATTTCCCTAATCGGTTTTTGGCTCCAGCAGGTTGGACTAGGGTTTTTTGTGTTCCAGCTAACCCATTCTCCTTTTTGGGTTGGTTTTGTCGCTGCCATGGGGGGCTTGCCGATTTTATTTTTTACTACCTTTGCCGGCGTTTATATCGACAAAATAGACAAACAAAAACTCTTGATCTGGACTCAAATAGTAGAAGGTATGATTGCCTTTATTTTCGCAACCGCGATATTTACGCACTCGGCGTCGCTGCCGCTTATTGCCATTCTGGCTTTCATCGGCGGCACAGTTACCGCCTTCGATCTTCCGGCGCGTCTCACCTTTATTGTCGAAATGGTCGGCAAACGCGATCTGGCGTCGGCCATCCCCATCAACAACGGCACCTTTAACGCCGCCCGTTTCATTGGCCCGGCCATCGCCGGCGCCTTAATCGCCGGAGTCGGAGTCGGTTGGACCTTTATATTAAATGGCGTAAGTTTTATTGCCGGCATTTGGGCAATTTCCAAAATGCGCCCGGTTTTCGCGTCGGAACCAGAGGCCCATGTCCACCCGCTCGAATCGTTAAAAGTTGGCGTAAAGTATGCTTTTGGGCACCCGACGATTTTCTATCTGATGCTTCTAGCGGCCGGATCCGCTCTTTTCATTTGGCCGTATCAACCGCTCATGCCTGTCGTTGCGCAGAATGTTTATCATTCGGGTGCTAGCGGTCTGGGATCGCTTCTTTCCGCCGCCGGTGCTGGTTCCCTGATAGGAGCGTTTACAACTTCCGCACTTTCCAGAAGAAAAAATAAAGCACCGCTTGTCATGGCTGGCATAGCAATCTCCAGTATTTCCCTGATCCTCTTTTCTTTAAATAGAAATTTCCTTTTGGCGCACTTACTTCTTGCCCTAATGGGATTTGGAATCTTGATCCAGGTGTCCACTGTCAATACCCTCGTCCAGCTTTCTTCGCCCGACCAAATGCGCGGCCGTGTCATGGCTGTTTACTTAACAATGTTCGTCGGCATAATGCCAATTGGCGCCTTTTTAGCCGGCCTTCTTGCCGACAAAACCTCGGCTCTGTTCGCCGAAGGCATGGGGGGAGTGTTGATGTTAACGGTGGGGATTCTCTTCTACCTCAAAGGAGTTTTCAAAAACCTCTCGATCGCTGCGGTCTAATATTGTATATAATTAGCCCGTATGAACAAGTTAATTTCGCAAAATCCAGCTAACTATGAACTAATAAGGGAGGTAAACTCCTCAACAAGAGAAGAAATCACGCTTAAAGTAAAAAGTGCCAACCACGCCAAAGCAGAATGGAAAAATCTAGGCTTAGAAAAAAGAATCAGATTATTAAGAAACGTTGCCGCTAATTTAAAAAAGGAAAAAGATAAACTTGCTCATTTGGCGACAAAAGAGATGGGTATGCCCATCAGCCAAAGTTATGCCGATATCCAAGATGCAATCGATTTTTTCAGCTGGTATCTTGATAACGCACCCAAATTCATTTCTCCGGAAATAGTTTTCGAAGACGATAAAACAATTCACAAGGTTTTTTATGAGCCGACTGGCGTGGCGGCAGTAATTACCCCCTGGAACTTTCCCACATCTAACTTCGTTTGGGGTGCGGGGCAAAACTTAGTTGTTGGCAATACAGTTGTTTATAAAACTTCCGAACAGTGTCCTCTTTTTGGAAAAATGTTGGAAGAGATAATCAATAGTTCCGGTTTGCCAAAAGGAGTGTTCAGCGAAGTATACGGCGATGGTGAAGCCGGAGACTTTCTGGTACACCAAGATATAAACCTAATATGTTTTACAGGCAGTACCAAAGTTGGAAAACATCTTTATAAAGTTGCCGCAGAGAAATTTATCAAAGCTGTATGTGAACTGGGCGGTTCTGCTCCGGGAATTGTATTTAAGGATGCCAATTTGGATGTCGCAATTGAGGCGATTTATAGCAATAGATTTACTAATTGTGGACAGATGTGCGATGCGCTCAAACGACTCATTGTTCACGAAAGCATCTTTGGTGAAGTTGTCGAAAGACTGAAGAAGAAACTGGAGACAGTAAAAATTGGCGACCCCGAAAATAAAGCGACTGATATTGGGCCGCTTGTTTCCAAAGAACAGCTAAAGTTATTGGAGGAACAGGTCAAAGACGCGCTAGCTAAGGGTGCGAAAGTAGTAATTGGCGCCAAGCGACCAGATAATTTGCAGGGCGCGTTTTACGAACCGACT
>OBEQ011661490.1_pt1 | contig 12042 bp, 10 predicted proteins | sample 1670901 | NCBI WGS metagenome assembly OBEQ01 (sample SAMEA104232315, study PRJEB22302) | groundwater metagenome | biome: forest; feature: aquifer; material: groundwater | place: USA | collected 2011-08-07 | depth 5.4 m | reverse complement strand
GTTTTTATCGACGGCGGCTTCGCGACTGCGAATGCCCTTAAACTTGGCGTCGTGGGGGTTGATATCTTTAACCGGGCCAAAAATCCGCTCGCAAAAAAGGCCATCGCGCTCTGGTTTTTGGGTGCGATAGTTAATAGTCTCTGGCTTAGTAACTTCGCCGTAGCTCCAGTCTAGGATGTCTTCGGCGCTAGCAATCGCCAGTCGCACGGCGTCAAAGCTGGCAATGGTTGGGTCGTTATATTTACGCATTTTTAAGCCGCCTTTCTTTCTTCGACTTCTTCGGTAGCCGGTGCCGTTTGGTCATCATCGTCGTCGCTTGAGCCAGCGCTGCCGTTATCATCACTGATACTAAAATCGCCGGCGACCATGTCCTCGGTTACATCGAGATTGCCGCTTTGGGGTACCTCGACTTCCGGTAAGTGTTTGGCTTCGTCTTTGATGCTTTCGGCCAAGACCTCTTCGGCATCGACCAGGCGGTTTTGAGCTAGTAAATCGACTTTTAGGCCGAGGCCCTGGAGTTCCTTGACCAAAACATTGAAGCTTTCGGGTACCTTGGGTCCTTGAATTTCGGTACCCTTGATAATGCTCTCATAAGCCTTGGCCCGGCCGTAAACATCGTCCGATTTAATGGTCAGCATTTCTTGAAGAGTGTGAGCCGCACCATAAGCTTCGAGAGCCCAGACCTCCATCTCGCCGAAACGCTGGCCGCCGTTTTGGGCCTTACCGCCCAGCGGCTGTTGGGTGACCATGGTGTAAGGACCGGTTGAACGAGCGTGGATCTTATCGGCCACCATGTGGTTGAGCTTAATGATGTACATACTGCCCATGGTCGTTCGTTCTAAAAAGGCCTCGCCGGTCCGGCCATCGTATAGCTGCTGCTTGCCGTCTTCGGGCAAGCCGGCTTTTTTGAGTAGAGCCTGGATCGTCTCGATTGGCACGCCGTCGAAGGCCGGGCTGGCGACCCTTAACCCCAAGGCTCGAGCGGCCATGCCAAGGTGGGTCTCAAACAGCTGACCGACGTTCATACGTGACGGCACACCCAAGGGGTTGAGGATAATGTCGACGGCCGTACCGTCTTGCGTAAAGGGCATGTCCTCGGTTGGCAAAATTCGGGCAATCACGCCTTTATTGCCGTGGCGACCGCCGAGTTTATCACCAACCGAAATTTTACGCATTTGGGCTACGAAGACCTGGATTTGCATAATCACACCAGCTTTCAGCTCATGACCCGAGGCCCTAGAAAAGACTTTGACGCCAACTACCTTACCGTGCTTGCCATTGCTCATCCGTTGTGAAGTATCGCGAACCTCCTTGGCCTTTTCGCCGAAAATGGCTCTCAGCAGGCGTTCCTCGCTGGATAGCTCCTGCTCGCCTTTTGGCGTGATTTTGCCGACCAAAATATCGCCGGGGTGGACTTCGGCACCAATCCGGACAATGCCATCCTCATCAAGGTGACGCAGAGCGTCTTCGCTGACGTTGGGTATATCACGGGTGACAATTTCCGGACCGAGCTTGGTCTCGCGGACCTCAGTCATATAATCAACAATGTGGATAGAAGTTAGGCTGTCGTCTTGAACTAGACGCTGCGAAATAATAATAGCGTCTTCGAAGTTGTAGCCAGCCCAAGGCATAAAAGCCACTAGCAGGTCTTTACCCAGCGCCAGCTCGCCACTAGCAATACTCATGCCTTCAATTAACGGCTGGCCAGCTTTAACTTTCTGACCGCTGCTGACCACTACTAACTGGTTGATGGAAGAGCCCTCGTTGCTGCGCGTAAAGTGGCGAGGTCTGTAAGTGACGCTGCGGCGGGAGTACTTAACGACTACTTCCTGAGCATCAGCCTTGACGACTCGGCCGTCGGCTTCGGCGACGATCAACTGGCCAGTATTGGCTGCTACAACTGCTTCTAGGCCAGTCCCGACAATCGGCGCTTCTGGCTTAATAAGTGGTACGGCTTGGCGCTGCTGGTTGGAGCCCATTAGTGAACGCAAAACGTAGTTCTTCTCGACAAACGGAATTAGGCCGGCGCTTGAGCCAATGGTTTGGGCGCGGGAGGCGTCAATGTGGGTAACTTCGTCGGCCTCGACTTCACCAGGCGAGAGATGGCTGCGTGCGCTGACTCGGGCCTCCACAAAATAGCCGTTTTCGTCAATTGGCTCAGAAGCACTGGCGATGACGGCCTGCTCTTCAGCCGCCGCGTCGAGATAGACAATCTGATTAGTGACTTTGGCTTTAACCGGCCAAGTCGCTCGCGTTTTGATGGCGCTTAGGCGCCTAGCGGCCGCCGGCGTAATAGGCGCAGCTTTTCTAACAATCACCTTGCCTCGTGCGTCGGCGAGGTCTGCAGCGGCGATATGCCCGGCGGCACTTTTGGCGCCAGCGGCGTTAATAACTTTCCGGTAGGGCGTCTCAATAAAGCCGTAATCGTTGATCCGGGCATAGCTGGCCATGTTTAAGACTAGGCCAATGTTGGCGCCTTCTGGCGTCTCCACCGGACAGATTCGGCCGTAGTGAGTGGCGTGAGCGTCGCGGACCTCAAAACCGGCCCGCTCTCGTGATAAGCCACCTCGGCCCATCGAGCTCAAGCGGCGCTTGTGGGCCAGCTCGCTCAAAGGATTGACTTGATCCATAAATTGAGACAGCTGGGAGCTAGCAAAGAATTCGCGAACGGCGGCGACCACCGGGCGGGCGTTGATTAGCTGAGTTGGTGTGACAGTCTCGATTTCGCTCATGCTCATGCGGTCCTTGGCGTTACGCTCCATGCGCAAAAGCCCAATTCGAAACTCCCGCTGGACCAGTTCGCCGACCAGCTTGACGCGGCGGTTAGCCAGTGAGTCGATGTCATCAGCCGGCTCTTGGGTGACGTTTAAGCGAACCAGCTCGGCGACAATTGCCAGCAGGTCTTCGATACGCATAACGCGGTTGGTAGTGGTGTTGGGGACATCCAAATCCAAGCGCTTGTTGAGCTTGTAGCGGCCGACCCGGCCAAAGTCAAAGCGCTTAAAGTTATAAAACATATTTTCGAGTAGCGAACGGGCGTTATCAACCGTCGCCAAATCACCCGGTCGCAAGCGGCGATAAACCTCAATCAGCGCCTCGTTGCTGCCACGGGCTGGATCTTTAGCAAAAGTCGCATCGATATAACTAGTCTCCCCGGTGTCAACGTGGGCAAAAGCTTCTTTAATTTGATTATCGCTTAGGCCGAGGGCCCGCAGCAGAGTGGTAACGGCGATCTTGCGCTTGCGGTCAATCTTGACATATAGGACGCCGGCGGCAGCCGTTTCAAACTCCAGCCAAGCGCCGCGTACCGGGATGACTTTAGCACCGTATAAATTGACATTGCCGTGGGGATCGGCTGTAAAGAACACACCGCTACTGCGGATCAGCTGGCTAACTACCACTCGTTCGGCGCCATTAATTACAAAGGTCCCGCGGCTGGTCATCCACGGGTAATCACCCAGATAAATTTCCTGCTCGCGGACCTCACCGGTCACCTTGTTAGTCAGCTCGACCACGGCTTTCAGCGGCGCTTCAAAACTAACGTTATTCTCTCGGGCCTCGGCCTCGGTCATTTTAGGCTCTTCGAAGTGATAATCTTTAAAACTAATGGATAGTTTTGAGCCGGTATAATCGTCAATCGGGCTGATCTCGGCCAATAACTCAGCTAGCCCTTCCTTGATAAACCAATCGAAGGATGTTTGCTGGTGGTCAATTAAATTTGGAACATTTAGGGCGTCTTTGGTTTTTGTAAAGTACGTCCGCTGCGTTGTCTGCGGAGTTGATTTCTTAGCCGCCAAAAGCTACCTACTCCCCTGGTTATGTGGTTAGTAATCAGCGCATACTAAATGCGCGAAGCCCACTACATTCGATGCTTATAGTTTTGAGACACAGCAAACACCAAAGTACACTACTTCTTGACTAACAGTTTACAGTCTCTGGAAATGTCTGTCAAGCCAACAAAATCTTTAGCGTGCCAGATTTAGTCTCATGGCGGCGTTGCGAGCTAAAGGCTGGTGCACTAGCCGGCTTTTTTAACCAGCGAAGCCAATTTGCGACTATCGATGACCTTATCGACCAAACCATATTTTTTGGCCTCCTCGGCACTCAGCCAAAAGTCACGTTCCATATCCTGCTCGATCTTTTTCAGAGGCTGACCGGTATTCTTAGCCATAATCTCATTGAGCATTTTCTTCATTCGTAAGCCCTCGCGCAGATCGATTTCCATATCGGTAACCTTGCCCTTCGTACCGGCCGATGGTTGATGCATCATAACCGTAGCGTGGGGCAGCAGCAGCCTTTTACCCTTGGTGCCCGAGCTCAGCAAAAATGAGGCCGCGCTGGCCTGGACGCCGACACCGACGGTCTGAATTTCGCACTTCACAAACTGCATGGTGTCATAAATGGCGAAAGCGTCGTAAACACTACCTCCGGGGCTATTGATGTATAAGATGATGTCTTTATTGGAGTCCTGATTCTCCAGAAACAACATTTGGGCAATAATCAAGTTTGAAGTGTGCTCGTTGACTTCGCTGCCTAAAAAAACTACCCGGTCGCGCAGCAGCCGGCTGTAGATGTCGTAAGCCCGCTCAAAACGACCCTCCTGCTCGATGACTGTCGGCACTAAAACCTGGTTCGTCGGTTGATTCATAGATTTTCTGATTATAATGCACGCGATTAGCACTCGTCAAGCCAGAGTGCTAAATATTGTCAAGGTGAGGATTTTAGTATATTTTACTGTTCAGGTTCTGGCTTTGTACTTTTTCGATTTTAGAGAGGAGATGGGTATGGTAAGGCTTCAAAACCCCCTTCTGCTCGACGCCCGAAAAGGCGCCGATGAACTCATCAAGATCACGGGCAGCCCCGAGCGGGAGTTGTATGTCTATAGGGCGCTAAGGGTGCGCTACCGCTTTGCTCTACTGGGAATACTCGGAGCCTTCTGCTTCGTCTTGTGGGCGGCAGTCTCATACCCGTGGCGAATTCTGCCCGGCGCAGCCTGTGTGCTTTTGGCGATCGCCTGGTTTCTCAGCCTGCAAGCCCACACCGACTTCCTGCAAGCGGAATTGGTGAAAGCCGGGCTGCAGAGGACGTCCGAGTGGAAAGCCGTTCGCCTCAACCGGTTCGGTGGACAGGCTCTTGTCTGGTTCGTGAGTATGCTGATGTTCTCAGAGGTCGCAATTAGGCCCTGGGCGGGCCGCGATTTACGAGAAGCGGTCGTCATCGTCCTCATCTTGTTGATGTGGGCACCCGTAATCATCTTCATGTTAGCCGAGTGGGTCAGAGCTCGCGGTAGAGCCAAGAACCAAAGGGCGGCGCTGTAAAAGCGCCGCCCTTAACCCAGCATATTATTTTTCAATTAGTTGCGTAACCGACCAGCCTCGCGAGGGTTTTTTCGGTCAAGATCCGCGAGGTGAGGTCACGGCGATTTTCGGGTTTATCGAGCTCGGCTTGCATGGCCGGGTCTTGATATTGACCCTTTAAAATCTGGATCCGCAAATCAATTTCTTCATCCGTCACGCCAAGTGCCTCTTTTTCAGCAATCTCACTCAAAACCAAGCCGGCCTTAACGCGCTGCTCGGCCTCCGGGCGCTGCCTTTGGCGGTGCTGTTCGTGAGTGATGCCCTCCTCGGCCAAGTGCTCCTGCCAAGTTTGGCCGCGGTAAGTTAAGTTACGACGCTCTTCTTCCTCCATATGCTGAATCTGGTCATTAATCAGGGCATCGGGGACTTCAATCTGGGTTTTGGCGACAATTTTTTGGATTAGTTGGTTCTCGTAATCACGCCCGGCCTGCCATTGCTTCTCGGCCAAAAGCTGCTTTTTGATATCGGCTCTTAGCTCGGTGACCGACTTAAACGGTCCGATCTTAGCCGCCCAGGCGTCATCGAGTTTTGGCTCGGTAACTTCATGGACTTTTTTCACTGTCACCTTAAAAGTGGCAGCCTTATTTTGGAGAGCTTTAAGGCTATAGTCGGGCGGAAACTTGACCTTAAACTCTTTCTCCTCACCAGCCTTCAGACCAGCAAGATTTTCCTCAAACCCAGGGATAAAGCCGCCGCTACCGAGTCGCAGGGGGTAGTCTTTACCGCTGGCCCCGGCGATTGGTTTGTCTTCTTGGTCACGACCTTCAAAATCAATAATTACCTCGTCGTCCGCCGCCGCGGACCGCTCCACCGGCTGGCGCTGGGCAGTCCGGGTTTGCAACGATTTGACCGTCGCTTCGACATCCCCGACTGTCACAGAAACTCTGGGCTTAGCCAGCTTTATTTGCTTATAGTTAGGCAGTTGGATGTCGCCAATAACCGCCGTCTCGGTCTCAAAAGCCAGATCAGAAAAGGGCACAAAGCGCTTAACGCTAACTTGAGGTGGGGAAACTGGCCGCAGCTTGAGCTCGTCAATCGCTCGAGAGTAGAACGAGCTCAGGGCGTGTTCCATAAAGGTGTCTAGCAGCAGTTTTTGGTCGAGGTGCTTTTCGATCAGGATCAGCGGCGCTTTGCCGGCTCTAAAACCGGGAATTTTAGCCCGCGCTGCTAGCTCATGCAGGACGTGGCGTTTGATCGGTTCGATTTCGGCGGTGCTAGCCTCGATCTCCAGAATCACTTCAGTCGGCGATTTATCGGTCCGCTTAACCTGCATAGTCACGAATTATACAGATATTGAGCTTTAAAAATAGTCGCCTAAAGGCATGGTTTTTTCTTGGCCGCTGGCCAAATGTTTGGCTCGGATGGTACTAGTTTTAAGTTCTTTCTCACCGATAAATATTAGTTCAGGTACGCCCGACTTAATAGCGCTTTTAATCTTGGCGTCGATTTTACGATCCGTCATGTCAACTGCTATCTTTAATCCTCTTTGCCTAAGCTGACTCAGCAGAGGCTGAGCTTCTTTATAGACGTCACCGATTAGAATAACAACCGCATCAATTTCGTTCCGCAGAAATGGCAGCAACTTGTGTAGCTCTAAAAAGTTCTGAAGAGTTATATCACCCATGCCGAAACCGACGACCGGTAGCGGCTCGACGCCGAACAAACCGACTAAGCCATCGTAGCGGCCGCCGCCGAACATCGACCGATTATTGTCGGGGTGGCTGTCGTAAACCTCAAAAACGATGTCGGTGTAATAGTCGAGGCCGCGCATGATACCGGGATCAAAGACAGCGCTTGATACCCCCGATTGGCTCAGCAATTTTAGAAGCTCTTTAAGTTCGGGGTAGTTGGGCGTTTTTTGCTTCAAGAATTCGACGAGTTTTGACCAATTATCGCCTACCAGCTCCTTGGCTTGGGCTTCGAACTGCGGATCGCTCAGCTTAGTTTTACGGTCAATTAGTTTAGCGACGTCCTGTTTCTGTTTATCGTTAAGCTTTAGCTCGTTTCGCAAAAAATCATCGACCAATTTGCGACTATTGATGCGGATTTGATAGCTGTCGGCCGGAGCGTTGAAGACTTTCATAACAGCGTCGGCCACCAGAATAATTTCGTGGTCAGCCTCAATTCCCTCGATGCCAAACAAATCAACGTTGAGCTGCCAGTGCTCGCGCAACCGACCGCGCTGCGGCCTTTCGTAACGCCAAAGATTTGGAATGCTATAAAGCCGCAGCGGATAGGCCAGTTCCTGGCGGCGGGCGGCCACCATCCGGGCCAAGCTCGGCGTCATTTCGGGACGAATCGCCACTTTACGATCACCGCGGTCGGTAAATGAGTAAAGCTGCTCATTGACAATTTCGTCACCGCTTTTGGCGGCGTAGATTTCGATCGGCTCGATCAGCGGCGCGTCGTATTCAGCATAGCCGAAGCTCTCGACGACGCGCCGGAGCTGGTCAAAAATGGCCTTTTGTAAGCGTTTGTCTTCGGGATAAAAATCGCGCGTCCCCTTATAGCCTTGCGTTGATAGTGCCATATTCGCCTCCATTATAGCGTACCGTTCAGCTTAAGATTTTTGTAAACAAGCCCAGCCGTCACATTATCACCCTCAGAAATTACCTTCATTCCGTTATCTCGTAGGGTATCTCCAGTAACTTTGATATCAAAGACTGTGTCACTCAAACCTAAATTAACCATGGCTTCAACTGAACCAGTAGGTTCGCAAACGCATTGAAGATTTAGGCTTTTTGAAGCCGCGAATCTAGCTAAAGTTGTGGGGTATTTAGTCGCTACGCTAATCGTTTCGGCACGGCGGACAACATAAGCTATCCCAGGTGCGCTTTTTGCTGCAGCAGCTAAAACAAATTTACCCAGTGGTTTTGAAACCCCCCTAAAGGTAATATCTATACCCTTGGTCGTAAAGCGCTCTTCCTCGTAAATGTCTGAGCCCACAAAACCAATATCAGCCACTTCTTCATTTAAGATTGGCAAAATGTCGGGACTCTTAACCAAATAGAAGGTTTTTTCACCTGTTCTAGCGGTGAAGACACCTCCCAGTAAAGTTTGGCAGCTTTACCCCTGCAGCTTTAAGCCAAGTTAACGCTGGCTCTAAATTCTTGTCTTTGGGTAGTAAAACGACTGCCGCGTTATTTGTTCGATCTAAAATTTCCATTTGATTACCCTTTTAAATTAAATTCTGAAAATCAAAAAACGCCGGGCGAGCCCGGCGTTGAATTTCTTAAGAAAATAGTAAGCTAACCGAGTCGCTCCGGCTGAAGATGCAGATGATGGTTAGCTAGGTAGAACATAGATACTATTATAAACTACAGACTTAAAAATGCAAGAGCTTGTCAGAGCAGATCTGGCGTGGCATAGTTTAGGGGCATGGAAGACCAATCAACTGCTGAAGCTCCAGACAGACCCCAACTAGCCAAGGCTTGGGAGCTTTATGGCAAGAGTGCCGAACTAGTCCGCAACAATCTATCGGTTTTCGGCCTTTTGTATATAGTGCCCATAGTCTATAGTTTGCTGGGTGCTTTTGGTGGGCACAATTCATCGGTTCACGGCACCTGGGGCTGGAATACTCAAACCCCGGGCGGCCTGTCATGGATTACCTGGATTGGCATCGGTGGTATAGTTTTTCTGCTTTTCACCCTTGTTATTTTAATCGTAACGATGCTGACCCAGGCCGCAGCCCTCCAAGCTGCTCAAACTAAGACGGCTAGCTTAAACACCGCTCTCGCATCGATTAAACGAGTTTTTTGGCGTCTGCTCGGCGTGTACATCTTAAGCGGTATCATTATTGTGATCGGCTTTATTTTGTTGATCGTACCAGGTGTGATTATGCTGCGCCGTTACTATCTGGCTCCTTACGTCATGCTCGACCAAAAGCTTGGCGTCTGGGACGCCATGGAGCGCTCGGCCGCCATGAGTAAACCTTATTCGGGTAGTATTTACCGAATCATCGGTCTGTCAATTCTGCTGGCCCTGCCCGGCGGCATGTTCTCGGCCTTTGGTTTGCCACTAGTCGGCTCGCTCATCAGCCTGGTCTTAGCTTTTTTCTTTATAGTTGTGCCGCCGCTGCGCTACGAAGAGCTTAAACCTTTTTATAAATCCCTGCCTCTCAAGCCGACTGCTGACAAAGCAGCTCAAAATAGCGCGTCGAGCCAAACGGAATCTTCTGCTTAACCTTGCCTTTTGAGCCGGCGCTAACGGCCATGGTAATCGTTGATTCACCAAATTGAGCATTGATAGTGTCGACTGCTTCGGTTAGCCAGATTTCGCGGTTGATCTCATCGAGCAGACTGATTTGATTTTGGTTAGACGGTTCGAGCAAGTAGCACGAGACACCAAGTTCACGAACATAGTCGTCGCGCGGGGCGCGGTTGAAAAGCAGAGTTGCCCGGCGATGGATCTCAGCATTGGAGAAAAAAGACGACTTAAAAGCCTTGCGCTCATACCAATAGTCGCCACTACTGTATCGGGCATAGACGAAGATGCCGCGAGCGCACAACCCCTTGTAGCGCAGTTTCAAGCCGGTCGTCTCACAGAGGATTGCCAAGCGCGAGCGGACTTTTGTATCAGACGGTTGGAATTCATCCATCACAAACTGGCGGCCGACTGTTTTGACGCTGAATTCGCGGTCATCGACTTCGTAGCCACGCAAGCGCTGGTACCAATCGTCACCGCAAACACTTTTGAAAACGCGGCGATGCAAGAGTTCGCTCGGGGCATCCAAAAACTGCAGCGGCGAGTAAATACCGCAAGCGTTGAGGCGGGCAGCGTTGCGCTCGGCAATACCGGTTAGATCAGTCAGTTCAAGAGTCGCTAATGTGCGGCGCAGATTTTTATAAGTAATCACGTCTAGCCCATCCGGCCGATGCAGAGAAGCGGCTGTCTTAGCCAAGAAACGATTCGGCGCGATGCCGATGTTGCAGCGCAGCCAGCTGCCGACGTCTTCACACAGCCGCCGTTTGATTTCGTAGCCGATCTCGACTAGCGGCCGCTTGTTAACCGCGCTGCGGGTGCCGGCAAAGTCAATAATGCCCTCATCAATGCTTTTCATGATGACTAGTGGAGAATAGCTTTTCATAATCCGCACCAGCTGCTTATAAACATGGTGGTATTTGGGCGGATCGGTCTCCAGCACGACAATGCCCGGCGCTAAAAGCTGAGCGTCGCTATTGCGCATACCGACCTTGACACCCAACGCCTTGGCCTCATAGGAAACAGCTACCAAAATACAGTGTTTGGCCAGACGGTTAGTCACACCTACCGGCCGATCCCGCAGTAGTGGCCTGGCCTGCTGCTCGACCGACGCGAAGCAGCTGTTCAGGTCGATATGCAGGATTTGCGGAGGCTCTGGGTTAAACGGCAAGTGAAGATTGGGCATAAGAGGTATCCGCTACGTAAACCAGTGTCCAGCTCAAACTTTGAGCATCAAATTCCAGTCGGTAGTCAGCGCTGCCGTCGGTCATGTCAAAAACATGGATCAGGCGCTGGCCTTTTTTGGTCGGGTGGCGCAAGCCGGTTTCGGTAAACTCGATGTGTTTGCCCTCAAACTCCATGCGCTTGGGAAAGCACTTCAGCCTCCGGCCGGCGTTCTTAAAATAGTAGGCCACCACACTAACATCTTTTTGAATTTCAACCACATTGTCCATTTTTGATCCCTCCAGATTTTAAAGTTATAAAAGAGAAGCCGAATCATCTGTTAGCTAGATGTCAGCGAACGGGTTTGGCGACCAGCTGCTCGAGATAAAGGTGTTTAACCGTTCCTAAACGCCTCGTTCACCCGGAAGCTTTTGAACTATGGTGGGATCGGCAGGGACTAAAGTTTACCGCCTCGAGAGTTTACCCTCCTAAACTTTCGGAGAAAGTTTGGCGGGTGAAAGAAGTCTGCGTGGAGGAATCCGCCTCAGGCGGAAGCCCACACATGGCTTGCTTCCATTATATAAAGCTCGCGCTTACCACGCAACGAAATTCGGTGTAGATAAACAAATTCATTACCAAGAACTCCTTAGACGCTCCACAGTTGCCAGTAGAGCTCTGGCGCGGTCATGGACTCGTCGAAGTCGCTGAATGCATCTTTGATTGGCTGGAATTGTGAGGAGTACAACTTAAAAGCCTCGTATTTTATGCTGCTTTTAGATTGAAATGGTTCCAATGTCTCTACTTTTTTACCGGTATTTGCTATCTCTGTTAGTCGCGTTTCGACGTAGTGGGATAATTTATTTGCATAAGGCATGTCCAAGTAGAGATACCAGTCAAGATCAAAATTTTCAACCAATTTAATACATGCGTTACTAACAGCTATGTGGTCAGAATGGTGCAGGCCCACAGGGAATACAACAGAATGAGGCTGTTCTTTCTTTAACACCCTTTCAAGTTCATTAGCAATAGTTAGCTCGTCTTGTTTTCCATCTTTCACATAGAGAGCCTCTGGTAATTCTGCCCAGATAGGCTTAGCCTTTAGCACAGCCATCGCTTTTGCGTCTTCTAATTTTCTGACCTTAAGCGCTTCGGGTGCATAATTCTTACCAGTTGTACGCACATTCCAATCATTCTGATCTTTATAGACTGGGGGCGCTCCAGCCAAAGCAGTTATGACAAATACCCCTGGATTAGCAGATATATAATGGCTGCATGAGAGAATCACATCGTCAAGATGCGTGGAAATAAAATATACTTGTCT
>OBEQ010188533.1_pt1 | contig 12042 bp, 6 predicted proteins | sample 1670901 | NCBI WGS metagenome assembly OBEQ01 (sample SAMEA104232315, study PRJEB22302) | groundwater metagenome | biome: forest; feature: aquifer; material: groundwater | place: USA | collected 2011-08-07 | depth 5.4 m | reverse complement strand
TACTTAAAATAGAAGATATACGCCCTTGATCATTTCGTTTTTCAGCACCTGTTAATGCTTTTAAATAATAATTTAATGAAGAAATATAATATCCTCTATCTTTATTGATTATACCTAATATAGTATTCGCATTTATAGAGTATACAGAAGTATCATTTTTAAAAGTTAAAGCTAAAATCTTATTTGCATAGTCAACAGCTTTTGGAGAATGTTTTTCCAAAGCAATAAAAGCCTGATCATTTAGTTTCTTTAAATTGGTTTGCGAAAAAAAGCTTCCTAAAGAAATAAAAAAAAATAAAAAAGCAGTAATATGAGATTTAATTAATTTCATAATTAACACTAAAGTAATTTATTTTTTTAAATATTTAAACAAAAAAAACTTGATAAACTTGAAAACTAAACGTAACCATTCACCCAAATAACATCCATTAATCACTATTTAAATTCGAAAGTAATACAAATGAATTCACCTTATATCAATCGATGACTAAAAAAAGCTATTGAATTTAAATATTTAATTTTTAACAACTTTTTCAGTAGAAAGCCCTTTAGTTGTTTTCAAAACTACTGTATAAACACCACTTTTCAATTCTGTAGAAACTTCACTTTTATTCAATCCTATTTTTCCTTCTTCCACAGGAAGATTATAAACTTCCCTTCCTAAAAAATCTTTTATTACAATATGAACATCATCGTTATTAATTAAAGAATATTGAATCGAAAAATTTCCATTTGTCGGATTTGGATAAACAAGTAAATCATCCATAATTAATTCCTTTTCTTTAATCTCTGCATTAATATCTCCCAAGGTAATGTTATCAATATAAAGATTATTACCACCGTCTGTAACATTCACAATTTTGATCATTACATTTTGAAAAGAAGAATATGTATTTAAATTAATACTTGCTGACTTCCAAACTGTAGTAGTATCTGGAATATAAGGAGTTACTTGAGTAATTCCTGTTGACATTGCTGAACCAGTTTTATAAAATTTCTGAGTCCAATTTACGCCACAATCATTGGATACTAATACGATTAATTCATCTGAATAATTCGCATCAGATCTTGCATACGCCCATTTAAATTTTAAATAAGGAGTACCTAAAAAGGAAGTAAAATCAAAACTTGGAAGTATCAGTGCATCAGATTGACCATAATTTGTATTGATTAAATTATTTATTTTAGTAGAAGCCTCACCCTGATATGCAATAGCTATTGTATCCCTTTCCCATGTAATTCCTCCATCTGGATTATCGACAATTATTCCATTAGTAGGAAAAGAATATGATTCAAAATCTTCAGAATAAGGTAACATTTGTCCAATTGGTGGTATTGTCACATTTATATAATTAAGAACGATTAAACTATCTGTTCCTACTGAATTAGTAGTAATTAATTTCACTTGAAAACTACCAAGAGTAGAATATGTAACAATAGGATTTTCTAATATAGATGATGATGGAGATCCTCCTTCAAAAAACCATTGAAAACTTTCAGGATTATTTTGTGACTTATTGTAAAATGTAATTGTATTACCGACACAAATATTTGGTTCCAATGTTACAAAGTCAGAAATCGAATTACAGTTATTACTGACAAAAGTACTATCACAACCTGTTGAATCAAGATTCCACGATTGCCAAATATCACTACGAAAACTTGTTAAAGTTGCTATCATTCGCTGTTTTTGACCATCAGAAAACATGCTTTTGCAATTGTCATCTGAATAATCCATATAATTTTGAATTTGGTCAATTACATCTGGTGAATCAATTGAACAACTATTAATTGTAGGACATCCAAAATTTGGATTTGCAGCAGGTGGTGTATCACAAACTAAATCTCCATCTGTACAAATATCTGTTCCACAACCACCATTAAATGTATGGTACAATCCAAACCAATGTCCTATTTCATGAGTTGTAGTTCTTCCTAATGAACCCAATGCAGTTCCAACTTTACCAAAGAAATCATGTCGAACGACTATTCCATCTTCATTGTCAGGACCACCTGGAAAAGAAGAATAGCCTAATGTACCACTTCCGTTGTTGATATTTTTAACTACATAAATATTTAAATATCGTAAATTATCCCAGGAGCTTAAATCCTTAAGTAAACTTCTTTGATACGTTTGATGATTCGATAAAGAACTATTAATCCGCACGATACCATTTGTACATTTTCCAATCGGATTTTTTTTCGCTAAACAAAATTCAATTTCAGTATCTACACCATCGCCATAACCAAGAGTACCAATCATTTTTCTAAAATCTTCATTTAAAACGTCAATTTGACTTTGAATTTGTGCATCAGAAATATTACTAGTTCCACCATCATGAATGACATGGACAACAACAGGAATAATTTTCACATTACCTGTTTTATCTTTTATTTTCTTAATTTCTCTTTGAATTTCTATTTCTGCATTAGAAACATAATTTTTATTCATCCTTTGATATTTATCAAAAAAACAAGGATCAACAACCTGAGCTTTACTCAATAAACCTATAAAAACTATGAAAATTGTAAAACAGAACCTCATATTAAATTATTTTATTGCTTTTTCAATTTAACAATATTCATTTGATCATTCGATTTGATATTCATCAAATACATTCCTGAATCAAATTTTAAACTTGAAATTGAAATAACATCTTTTACATTTTTATATGATTTTGACAATATCTTTTCTCCTAAAACAGAAAATACTTCTATTTCCACATCTTGATCATTCCAATTCCCTGAAATATTCCAATTTTCAGTAGTTGGATTTGGATAAACAGTCAAATCAGATCCCTGTTCTGATATTTCTGAAATAGCTGCATTTGGATCAAACACAATAAAACTACCCATCATCCCATCGTCTTCATGATGAAGTATATGACAATGATACATGTAAGGAGTTATAGAGTCTGAAAACGTAATAAATTTTGTGATAAATTTCACACTGTCGCCAGGCATAACTAAAACAACATCTTTCCAACCTGTTTCAGCTGGAATAGCTGGAATACCGTTTTTTTCAATAATATTGAATTGAATATCATGAATATGAAATGGGTGCGCAATTGCAGTTTTGTTTTTCAAAGTCCATATTTCAGTTGAATTCAAAGGAATCCGAATTTCAATTGAGTCATGATTAAAAACCACTCCATTAATACCAAAAGGACCTTCCATGTAATCAGGAGTATCAGCCACCAATAAACGAATTGTATCAAAAACCAACGTTCGATTAACTGTTGCATCGATTGGATTGTATGGTAAATAAGGGACTAAAGTAGTTGGAATTGTTAATATAGGAGAAGGAGTTGTAGTTGGACTTACAACATTTATTTCAAGAAGTGAAAAATCTGCACCGTTTAAAAAATTTTCCATATACATTTCTAATGTATCAGTTAAATAATCTACCATTGGAGATCCAAAAATTCCATTCGGAGTTTCAGAAGAAAAACTCATTAATTGAATAGATTGACCATTTAAAGTAGATAAATCGACCAATATTTCTGAACGTTCACCTGGAGAAAGTTGCAATCTAGTTAATTGATTTGGAGCAGCAATCAATCCACCATCTGTCGCAATTTGAGAGAAAGTCATGTTGTTTGAAAATCCAAAATTGAATGTTCTCATACTACTTCCGTTCAGAAGTCTTAACCGTATAACTTGCGCAGGGGCATTCAAAAAAGGATTAATTGTCCCGTTTACAAACAAAGCAGTATCCATGTGATCAGCAATTGCAATTTTGGTTGCAATATCAAACGCTTTTGACTGAACAATTATCGGGAAATCATCAATACCATAAGTCGAAGGCAAACCTAAAGCTTGTTCTTCAGGATCGTGAATAATGATCATACCTGCCAATCCTTTTGACACATGTAAATCTGTTTTACCTTCTCCATGTGGATGATACCAAAAAGTACCAGCATTATTTAAAATCTCAAACGAAGGACTCCAAGTAGAGCCAGATGGAATTATTTGATGCGGTCCACCATCATTCATTGGTTCAACATGTAAACCATGCCAATGCATTGTTGTCGGGACAGTTAAATTATTAATAACGTTTAACGTAACAAGATCTCCTTTATTTACAATTAATGTGGGAGATAAAAAAGAGCCATTGATACCATACGTTGGAGTTAAGATAGAACCATAAAAATTTGTGGTTCCAGCTTGAACGTCCAAATTAAAATTTGTACCTGTTAAACTTGGTGGAATTGTTAATGGATTTTGACCAAAACAAAAAACACTTCCTAAAATTGTATAAAGAAAGATGACAAGATTATATTTTAATTTCATTCTAATTTATTTTTTGTAATCATCAATGTTTTATACTTACTTTTTGATTTGACCAAATCCCATTGATGCTAATTTTCAAAATATAAGATCCGTTTGGAATTTCTGAAACATTGATTTCTTGTTCACTTTCTTTTATTTCAATTTCATTTTGAGTTAAAATGGATCTTCCAGCTAAATCAATTAATTCGAAAGAAACTTTTGACAATTCTTTTAGCTTTAAGGTAATGTTTAATAATTCAGAAGTTGGATTTGGGTACACATCTAAAGAAGAAATGTTCTCATCTAGTTTTAATGTGTTTGCTTGTGAAGGATCTATTAAATCTAAAATAAGACTTCTCATTAAAGTTGTATCAGAAGCTTCAAATCCTTGATCATAAAGATGCATCACACTATGATCTGTTCCTCCTAATAAAACGATCGTTGGCATTGCAAATTCTCCGTAAAAAGCTAAAGAAGTAGCTCCATTAATCATCGGAATATACAGCGATAAATTATTATCAACCACCCAACTAGCTGAATAAATGCAATCTGTTTCAGGTTGAGAAATAGGAAAAGAATACGCTTTAATCATTCCTGGATAAGTCACAAGAATATTATTCGCCATTGTTTGAATAGAAGTAGCATGAGGTGGACAAGTTCCACAATTTGGCATGTAATAAAATAACACAACCGCTTTTCCAGCATCCAAATCCGAGAAAATATTGACAGAATTACCGTTACAATCATTCGGATTAAAAGTTTGAGAATAAACGAAATTCAAAGCAAAAATAAACGTAATTAAAATCGGGAGTTTTTGTAAAATTGAAATCTTCATAAATATTATTTAAACACAGTTAATAATTCTATTAAAAGCAAACTTAATTAAAAAAAATCATTAAATAGAACATCAACAATACAAATAATTTTCAGAATTGGAATGCTAGAATAATTAAAAAGAAAGTTTCATTCTGTGGAAAAAATCTAAATACGTTTGCCTCGAACAAAAAACATTGATAATCGATCAATTAAAAATCTTAACTATTTCTCCACTTTCGTATACCTTCAAATAAATCCCAGACTGACAATTTTTCAAATCAATAATTTCCCCCATCATGTTTACATAATAAAAAACTCCTGATTCTTTTTTAAATTGAACCGAAACAGGATCAAAAACCACTTTTTTTCCATCATAATCAACTTGTGACAATTGATAATAAACTATTTCAGCCATTTCTGAATGATCGTTGACTAAATAATCAATTTGTGAATGACTTGTTCCTGCACCATCTTCTCTTCCTATTTCAACCCACTCTGTCCCATCAATCGATTTTTTGATGATAAAATAATCATTGTTTATCTCAGTTAAAGTGATCCAGCCAATATTTACAGAATTGTCCATTTGCTTTTCGGCTGTAAATGCTATTAATTCAACTGGAAGAGAAATAACTGAACCACATACTCCTGAATATGTTGGTGTAGTTGGATTCGTAAATGCAGGCGCTACTCCTCCATTATTTGTAAATGTACCACTTGAATATTGATTGGTTGGAGTCTCACAATTTGTCAACGTAATCGTTCCGCCATAAGTTGCCGTTTGGTTTGCAGCTGATCCAAATGTTGTATTAGTCGCTGTAATAGATCCAGATTTACAATAAATATCTTTTCCTCTATCTGAGGTATTTCCTGAAAAATAACAGTTGGTTAATGTCAAAGCGCCTCCGTTAACTGATACTGTTCCGTATGTACTTCCTCCAGAATTTGTATTATTTCGAACTAATACATTTGTAAATAATTGTGTCCCTCCTGTAAAATAAGCTGCACCTCCATATTTCACGCTGTTTTCATAGGTGTCACTATTTTCGATAATACAATCAGTCAAAACTAAATCACCTGAAGTAGCATAAATAGCTCCTCCGCTTGCAGCATCATTATCTGTTTGATTTCCTGAAAACAAGCAATTATTTAAAGTAACATCAGTTGTAGAGTTAGCACCTGTAATAGATAAGGCAGCTCCATGACCAATAGAAGCAGCACTACTTTTGTAATTATTTGCAAAAACGACACTGGTAACATTTAAAGTTATTGCTGTTCCTACAACATCAATTCCTCCAGAAGCATTATGAGAAGCATCTCCGTTACATTGTTGACCTCCTCCATTAATCGTAACTATTGAATTTGAACCGATATAAATTGAAGCATATTTACTTGAACCACCATTTGAGTTTAACAAAACATTCGTTAATACAACACCTGGCGATCCTGTACCAGAAATTTGAATCGCTTGCCCATTTTGATTGGACGCATACTTTATTAATTGAAGATCTTTAATTGTAACACTGGCTGTAATATTGGCAAAATAATAACTACCAGCAATTCCAACATAATTGTTATCAAATATCGTTTTTGTAGCACCTGCTCCTTGAATGGTAATCGCGCTATTAAACGTAAACCCACAATTACAAGTGCCAACCAATGTACTTGCACTCGTGTAGGTTCCAGCATCAACATATATTACATCACCATCTACTATGACATTCGTACCAGCAGGACCATAAGTTGCCCATAAATTTGCTAAGGTTAGTTTTGGTGTTGATGTCGTTAATCCATTGTTCGAATTATTCCCTATCGTTGCTCCAGTTGAATACAAATCATTGGCATCATTTGCTGTTGCATCGTCCACATAATAACTCGTTGCTTTAACACCAAAATTAATGGTCATAAACAAGAAAAAAAGTAACTTTTTAAACATCTGTATTAGTAATAAAAGATCGTTTGTTTTGATCTAAATCAAAGTTACGTAGTCTCTTTATCTACCAAAAAAAAATGGTGTAAACTGACTGTTAATCACGTTTACACCTATTTTGTATACTGAATGGTTGTTTTATTTGGGGTGAAATGCTAAGGTAGGTGTTCGGGATTAGGTGTTGGGTGTTGGGCTGTGTAGGTAATGATAAGGAAAGGTATTAGATCGCTTCGCTAAAAGACTAATATACTGTGTATTATTTTAGTAATCTACCCTACACAGCCCAACACCTAATCCCCAACACCTAACACCTACCTACTCAACACTTTTATTTCTGTTCTTCGATTTACAGTATGCTCTTCTTCGGTACATGGAACGCCATCTTTACACTTGTTTAATAACATCGATTCTCCATACCACTTACTTACTATTTTATTTTTATTCACTCCTTTTGATACTAAATATGCAACGCTACTTTCTGTACGTTTCTTAGATAAAATCATATTTTGTTCTGTAGAACCTCTTGCGTCTGTGTGAGAAGAAAACTCAATTTTAGCCGTTGGATTTTCTTTTAAGAAAGCAACTATTTTATCTAATTCAATTTTAGCTTCTGGCTTTAAAGTAGATTTATTAAAATCATAACTCAATTGGTTTATTTTGATATTCGAAATTACAATGTCTTTTTTCAATTCTACAGACGTAACAACTTCACCATCATTATTTTGTATTTTATCTACATATATAGGTTTAGAAATTAAATTAAATGCTTTCACCGTTGTATCACTTTTCGTTTTGGCGATCGTTGAATAATCTTCGGTTAATGGTAAATATTCATTTTCATTGATTTCAAAAGTGTAAGTACTATTTTCATCACCTTTAAATTCGAATTTACCCAAACTATCAGTATATAAAGTATCTATTACAGCGTCATCCTTCTTTATATAAATCGAGATAGATTGCATTTCGTCTTTCGAAAGATCTGAAACAACATTTCCAATAAAAAAGAAATCTAAATCACGAATAATGAAACTATAAATATTATCAATAAATTCTCCTCTATTGGAAGAAAAATATCCTTTCTTTCCGGATTTACTGAATACAATTGAAAAATCATCTGCATTTGAATTTAAGTTTGCCCCTAAATTTGTAATAGTCTCAAATGAATCATTTACCATTTTCACTTTATACAAATCTAATCCTCCTAATCCTACATGTCCATTACTTGAAAAATATAAAAAAGATTGTTTTGAATAAGGAAACATTTCATTTTCAATTGTATTCACCTTTTTTCCCGCATTAACAGGCTCCGACCAACCTGTATCTGTTTTTTTAGAATACCAAATATCTGACTTTCCAAATCCTCCAGGTTTATCAGAACTAAACCACAACGTTTGACCATCCTCAGAAAGAGAAGGTTGAGCTAAAAAATACGCTGAATTATTAAAAGGAAAAACGGTTTCTATTTTTGTTTTTTCATCATAAATAAAAATCCCTGTTTTTATAAATTTTGAAAATTTAGTATCCTCTAAATTTTTAGAATAATACCAACATGTATTTATACTATCGTAAAACGCTGTTCCATCATGTTTTGCATTATTGAGAAATTTTAAAGGATTGATATTACCGTCTAAAATTGAAAACTGATATAAATTCAAATAAGATGAATTATCTAACGTTGATTTTTTTAGTGAAACACCTCTACCAGAACTAAATACAATTCCATTTGGATGATAAACTGGATTAAAGTCCCCCTTACCCGAATTAAAACTTGATTTTGAAATTTCATAACGACTAGTATCACTATTAAATTCACTCCAAACAGCACCTCCTTTATAATTTGTCATTATTTTAATTCTTTCATCAGAACTATTAATAACAATTTGACTTTTTAAAATTTCTTTTGCCTTTTCATAAAAACCTAAAAACATACTTAATTTAAAATAAGAATATGCATCATCAAAAGTGTATTTAGAACTTAAACTTAATCGTGTGAAGACATCATTTTCAAAAACAAAATTATGACATTTATCCGCTGAAATTGTTGCATGTCTATATATTGAATCATATTGATTGATATCTAAATTATCTTCTAAAATTAATTCTTCATAGATCGGAGTTGCTTCAGCATATCTATATGAATTAAAATACATTTCTGCTTGATTAATTTTAAAATTTTGGCCAATTAGTTGAGAATTGAATATCAACGAAAACCCTATAAGAAGAAGTAATTTCATAATCTAATTTTTAGTATTCTTTTAAAAATATCTTGGCGAACCGAAGGCTTTCTTTTTGTTTAAACTATAGTTCAGCATAACTTCATGAGAGCCTAAATTACTTACTTTACTTATTCCATTAATTGGATAATCAAAAGCATAACCGAACATCAACGATTCTTTTATTTGATAAGCAATATTAACTCCAACAGCTTCATTAAAACGATACATAGCTCCTATCCAAAACTTTTTATAAAAAAATAAATTCGCATTTAAATCCACTGTAATTGGTGCATTTTGAACCACTTTTAATAATACACTTGTTTTTAAATCAATCACTGAATTTACATTAAAAACATAACCAGAAGTTAAAAAATAATGTCTCTTTATGTATGAATCACTTAATGTAACTCCATTATTTCTTAAACTAGATTGAAATAAACGAGGAACACTTAAACCTGCAAAAAACTTTTCAGTATAATAATAAATTCCAGCACCTGCATTGAATTTCAATTGAGAAAAAGAGGTCAAATAATTCGTTTCAGTTGGATCATAAGCTAATAATTTATTATAATTTACAGTAAATTGTTCTCCGCCAGCTGAAACACCTAAATTTAATCGGCCTCCATTTTCGAAATTTAATGTATATGCATAATCGCCATAAAAACTGGTTCTATTTTTTACTCCAATAGCATCATTACTTAAATTAAAACCAAGCGCCATGTTTTTCGTTTTTATAGGAGAATTCAAAGATAAAAATTGACTTTTAGGAGCGCCATGAATTCCAACCCATTGACTTCTTATAACACCAACTACACTTAAATCGCCTCTACTTCCAGCATACGCAGGATTATATTGTAAAGGATTGAACATATACAAACTACTTTGTTCATCTTGCTGAGCATTTACTTTAAAAGTTGAAAAACTTAAAAGTATAACAAATGCTAATTTATTTTTAAATGAAATCATATTCTTTATTTTTAAGCTATTATCATTTAATAAATTCAATATATCCGGACACAGGTTTTTCTCCATTATTGTAATCAATAATATAGAAATAAGTACCACTTGGTAAATACTCTTTTCCTAGTGTTCCTCCTTCGTTTGATTTTCCATCCCAATCATCTAAATAAGGCATCGCAGAATAAACTAAACTTCCCCATCTATTAAAAATTTGAACTTTGGCTTTTGCATCTAATTTTAATATCCAGGTGTCATTTTTACCATTTCCATTTGAAGTGATAATTTCAGGTATTATTTTTTTACAATCAATACCAATAACTAATTGATCTATACATCCTAATGAATCAATAACAGAAACAGTATATTGACCTTCTCCAATTTCAGCTAATACATTTTGAGTAGAACCATTAGACCAAGAATAATTATAAAATCCCATTCCATTGATTGCATTTACTTCAATGCGCCCATTTAATTGACCACAAATGGGGTCTGTATGAGACACATAAACCAACTCAACTGCATCCAACTGAACCTGAACATCAAGACTTGAAGCACTTTCACAACCTACAGAAGTTTGAGTTGCAAAATAATGCGCATCATCAACAAGAATAGTTGAAGGATCTAATAAATTACCTGTTGGAAAAGCATCATACCATTGAATATTAATTCCTGCTGTTGTTACCAAGTCTCCAATCGTTTGTAAATCAGTCAAACAAAATTCTTGAATTAAATCGCCCAATGGAGCTGGAGGAATAATAGGCTGATTTCCGACAACAACATTTCCAGATGCTGAAGAAATACAACCATCCGAATTCGTAACAGTAAAAGTGTATGAACCTGCACTTACATTAAAAATTGTATCTGTTGTAATTGGTCCAGAACCACTAGAGGAATATCCGGCTGGACTAGAAATTATTGTCCAATTTCCAACAGAAGGAAGTCCCGAAAACTCAATAGTTCCTAAAGCAATTGTACATGTAGGTTGAATTACTTGATCAATAATTGGAGCAGAAGAACTACTTTCTGTAACAGTTACAGTTGAAGAAGCATCAACACAAGGAGCAACTCCCACAACGGTATAAGTATAAATACCAGGTAACATAATGACTGGATCATAAATTCCAAGATTTCCTCCAGTTAAAACGGAAGAACCCGACCAAGTTCCAGTTGCATCAGGTGATCCTCCTAAAGTTGAAAATAAATTGACAGATGTACCATTTGAACAAACAGTTAAAGTTCCATTAGTCCCAGAATTTGTTGGTGTTAAGCAAGTTGAACATCCTGAAACGGTTACATTAAAAGTACAAGTAGATACATTTCCAGCTTGATCTGTAAGCGTCATTGTTACAACAGTTACTCCATTTAAAAGTGCAGTTCCGGCCACTGGAGATTGAACAATTGTAAATGAACAATCATCAAAAGCTGCGACTTCTGGTCTGTATTCAGGTAAAAAACAAATTCCATTTAACGTTTTGTCAGCAACACAAGAAACAATTACTGGAGCATTCGTTTCCGTAGCACAATTGACAGAAACCCCACAAGCTGCTAATGCAGAAGATGAGCAAACAGCTGTGTTCGTAGAAGTAGGAGCTGTAGAATTAGAACCTGCACCTGTAAAAACGGCCCCCGTAAAAGTTGGGGCTCCGCAAAAAGACAATGTAAAATCTCCTGCTTCTAAATCTAAATTATAAATACTTACCTTATTCGAACCTGAAGCTCCAACTGTAGCTCCGAAAGTACAATTTGTAATTGTGCCAGTAATTCCAGTCCCTCCACCTTCATCTAAATAAATATCCTGCCCTTTATCCCATACATCGCTGTTTGAAAAAGAACACGTATTTAAAACAAAAG
>OBEQ010384837.1_pt1 | contig 12044 bp, 10 predicted proteins | sample 1670901 | NCBI WGS metagenome assembly OBEQ01 (sample SAMEA104232315, study PRJEB22302) | groundwater metagenome | biome: forest; feature: aquifer; material: groundwater | place: USA | collected 2011-08-07 | depth 5.4 m | reverse complement strand
GCCGGACCCGCCCCCCCCCCGCGCCCGCGGCGGGGCGGGCGGGGGGCTGTGCGCCCCCCCCGCCGCATTGACGAAAAGCGGACAGACTTCAGCCGCCCCCCTTCACGCGCGTATACACAAACAGCAGTGCCAAAAACCCAGCATCAACCGCCGCGATGTATCCGACTTCCTTCGCCGAAACGCGCACCGCGAAGGAGGCACTCGATTGCTTCGCGACGCCGTACAACGCGCCCGCCATCCCGAAATAGATGAAGAGCATGCCGTGATAGCAGAAGCTCAAGAACGAAATCCCAATGAGAATTCCGCAGAGGCTCGTGAAGAGGGCCATACCGTAGGCGGGAAGCCGTGGGTCCATGTCCCATGTGGGGCGAAACGCGACCATGAATGGGATCTTGATCGACGCGTAAACGAGAGTCGTCCAAAGGACCATTCCGGGAAAGCCGAGCTCCGCCGCAGCGAGCAAGTACGAGTTGTGCGCGGTGATGAAGTAGTTCTCTACGAACTGGTTCTGACCGAGCCCTAAAATCGGGTTGGCGCGGAAAAAATCCACACCCTCATAGAGCGCACCTAGGCGCTCGAGGCTCGACGCTTGTGCGTCTTCGCCACTTCGTCCGCCTGCCAAGAGGAGAGGTAGACCCGCGAATCCGCCTGCGATAACGCCCTTCGCACCATACCGGCGTACGAAGTACACACCGACGATGGCCAGGAGGACGAGCACGCCGCCGCGCGAGCCGGTCAGCACGACGCAATAGGTGACGATGGCGAGGACGGCGCCCAAGAGCAAGTGGCGCCACTTGCGGCGCAAGGACGCGTGGAACGCGAAACAGAAGCTCATCGCGGCGCCAACCGCCATCGCCAGCTCGTTTGGATCGGCGAACGTCCCGCGCCAACGCACGCGCCCGTGTGCGACGGTAAACGTTTTGAAGAGACCCGGCCTCTCGCAGACGTACTGGCCGTCGGGAAGGCCGCCCTTTTCGCATTGGTGGTGGTCCTCGCATTCGCGACCGTCGGGCTCTCCCACACTTTCGTCGCCTAGGCCGCGGCCCGGCTCGATCTCCTCGAGAAGGATGCACTGAAAGTCGCCCCGGCCTTGGTGGATGCAGATCGCGCTCAGCCCGACAGAGATCGCGACGAGCAAGATGGCGAGGCCACGAAAGCTCGTGAACGTGCGCCCCGCGTACATGATGACGAGCATGAAGACGGTCGCGAAGCCGAGCGACGCCTTCATGTCGAGCACGGCCGCCAGCCCCACCTTGAGCAAGGTCGATACAACGCACCAGCCGAGAAACGCGGCGAGGTAGGGAATCTGTGGCGACCACGCCGTCTTTATTTTTCCCGTGCCAAACTCGATGGCGACCCCCAGCGCTGCCAGTCCCACGGCGATGTTGAACAAGCCGACGCTGGCCAACGCAGGGACGAATTCCTGCGGGCGGAGGAAGATCGTGAAGACGAGCAAAAGCGCGCCGGTGAGCGCCACGGCGCGAGAGGGTAGCCTATTTCGTGCCACTTCCCCCGATAGGGAGAGGAGGATCGGCAAGCCCTCTCCGGCCCGATTTTCATGGCGGATCGTCTCCACGCTCGCGTGACGAGTGAGGGATCGCTGACCCGACGGTTCGCGCACAGCGGCGGTTCGGTCTTAGCGACCCGGTATGCTCGTGTACGACATCAACCCAGCGCGAAACCACGCGAGAGAAGCGCACGTTTTCGCGTCGAGTCTCGCGGTCACGCGCGATGCGGATCTCCGTGGATCCAAGGCAACGCGGCGGAATCTCGTGGATATGCAAGCGCAGCGATACGGCACATCGGTTGCTCTAACCGACTCCGCGCAGCGAAGTGCGTGCTGCGCCTCTGAAACTCGAAGGGATATGCCGCCATGGAGAGTCGTCGCGAAGTCGTTAGCGGGGGTGTTCGACGGTACGGATCAGCGCGAATCGCAACCGTCACTCACGCATCCGCAGCTATTGTCGCGGCGCTGCTCCTGAGCGCGTGCTCCGGCGGCGCCCACGAGAGTACGGCCTCGAACGAGGCAGCCACTTCGGCGCCTACCTGTGCCGCTTCCCTCGCGGTGGGCGCGGTGCCCGCGTACCACAAGGCTCTCCTCGACACGATTGCCTTCACCGAAGGTACGGCAGGGCACGAGGAGGATGGGTACAACATCACGTACGCGTACCGCGTCTTCAACAATTGCGACCATCATCCCAACATCGAGGTTTGCTCGGGCGGGTGGTGCTCGACGGCGGCGGGGCGCTATCAGTTTCTGACGGAAACCTGGAACGGGCTCGGGCTCCCGAACTTCCACCCCGACAACCAGGACCGGGGCGCGATGGGCCTCATCACCAACAAGCGCGGCGTGCAGGTGCCCTCGGATCGTCCGCTCACCCAAGCCGAGTTCAGCGCTGCGATGGATTCTCTCTCTTGGGAGTGGGCATCATTGCCGCCGTCTCGCTACGGTCAGCCAATCGTGGATCTCGCGACGGTCCGCGCGAAATACTGCTCGTTCGCGGGTTGTGATGGACAGCAGGGCACCGTGCCTCCCGGCGGTGGCGGCGGTGGTGGCAACACGGATTGCTCGGTGCACGCCGACCACAAGCTCTGGTGCACGAACCACGAGGCCAAGATGTATGCGTCCCCGAGGCCGTCGAGCGTCGTGGTCGACGAGCTGAAGAGCCCCTACAGCTGGTTCGAGTGCTGGGGCACCGGTGCGTGGCATGGGGGAGGCAACGCCACGTGGTATCGGACGGTCGGCGACGTGCACGGCCTGCGGGGCTGGGTGGCCGCGGTCAACTTGTACACTCCGGACTCGTTCGACTCCGATCCCTCCGCGCACGGCTTGGCGAAATGTCAGTAAGGCGGAGCCTCTTTGCCGTCATCCCGTGCCGGCGGGCACACCGTTCGTCGCGAGCTCCGCTTCGTCACCTTCTCCGTCGAGCTTCTCCGCTTCTCTCGGCCAGTCGCGTTTGATCGCATACTCGACCAGCCCGACCGCGAACCCGGTGCCGTGCGACACGTGCAGCACCGGGAAAATCCCCCACACGATCGGCACCGCGAGCGCGCCCGCTTTCCGGCCGACTCGAATCGCCTCTGCCAGCGTCGCAATGGCGTAGCCGCCGAACGCGAACGGGGTCAAAGGCTGAAGATGGCTCGTCGCAAGCAGCCCGGTGCTGCCAAGCAAGCCGACGAACGGAATGGCCGGGCGGAGCGACAGGAATTTCCGGTGCTTTAGAAGAGTACGAGCGCGCCCTTTGCCATATTTGTAGTACTGCTTCGCGAGCGCGGCGAACGACGCGCGCGGGTAGTAGTGTGCGACCACGTCCTTCGACTGGTACACCTTGCCGCCGGCCTCAATGATCCGCTGGTTGAGCTCGGCGTCTTCGTTGGTGATCGCTTTTGCATCGTACATTCCTATGCGAACAAAGACCGTTCGCCGGAACGCGCCGAGGAACACGGTGTCCACGAAGCCTTCGTTGTCGACGCTGCGGTACCGTGCGCCGCCGACGCCGAGCGGGCTGTCCAGCGCCGCGCAAAGCGCCTTCTGAAAGAGCGTCCGCGCTCGCGCGCGCTGCGCTCCTCCGGCGTTGTCGGCGCCGCTCTTCTCGAGCGCCTCGATGCATCTCGACACGTAGTCCTGCGCATACTCGCAGTGGACGTCCATGCGGACGATCACGTCCCCCTTGGACGCGCGAATCATGCGGTTCATGCCTGCGGCTTGAATCTTGTCGGGGTTGTCGATCATCCGGATGCGCCCGTCCTCGTGGCTCAGCCGGCCTATGATCTCGCGCGTCGCGTCGATGCTCATCCCGTCGGCGACCAGGATCTCCATTCGCGCCTTGGGGTAATCCTGTGCCATGACGCTGCGTAGGCAAAACTCGATGTAGCGCTCCTCGTTGAGGCAGGGCATGGCGATGGTGACGAAAGGGAGTGTGCTCACGCGGCGGCCTCCATTTCGTTCGCGTTTGCGTGCGCCGGGAGCGGCTTCTTGCCGGTGACGAACACCTGGCAGTCGATGAAGGGCGCCACATGGAAGTCCCAGTCGATCCGAAACGCGGGCCCTCGCGCGCTCATGGCTTTCAGGACTCCGTACCAATACAGGTTCATGATCGGGGCAATTTTCCGGTAAGACGTCATCTTCTTCATGAAGTGCGTTTGATCGAACGTCTGCGGGGCGTTGACGCCCACCTCCTTCATTTTGGAGCGGTCGCGGCGGAGCACCTTGCGCGCGATCTTCAGCGGGCCCCAGCCCAGCGTGTCGGCGACTCGGTTCGCACCGTCGCTCAAGACCGCGTTTCCAATGCGGCACTGAACGAGGCCGGCGCCGGTGACCAGCGACTCGAGCGACCGCGGATCGTCGAAGCGGGTAATGCCGTGCATCTTGCTTTCAGGCTCGTTCGGGAAGGTGACCAAGAACTCGCCGCCGGGGGCGAGCAGCTTGTAGATGCCCGAAAAGAATGCCCCTGGCTCTTTCACGTGCTCGAGTGTGTCGCAGGCAATGACGCGCGTGAACGAGCCTTCGAACGCGCGAACGTCTTCGCGAAGCGTGATGTCGCCTACCACGAAGCGCAGGTTCGAAAAGCGCTGCTCGAGATAACGGAGGCGTGCGATCGTCTGGTGCGAGATTTCGAAGCCGGTCACGCTCGCGCAGATTTTGGCGAGGCGGGCGGTCGTGCCCCCACTGCCGACGCCAATCTCGCACACTGTATCCATGGGGCCGAGGGGAAGCTGCTCGAGAACGAGAAGATCCCGAAACGGAAAACTCGTCGGTGGATAGGGGACGAAGTCGATTTGGGCCATGAGCTCCCTCAAGATATCCCCGATTCCGCCACGCTCAATGCTCGGGGGACGGTCGTGCCCCTTTACAGGGGATAAATACCGAGAAATCATGAGTCTCCTCGGGCATGCGAAAACTAAACACCCTCGTCAGTGAGCCGGTGCCGCTCTCCAAGCGCACGCACTCGATCCTGACGGTGCTTACGGGGACGCAGACCGGGCGTGTGGTTCAGCTGAGACCGGCCGAGCCGATTGCGCTCGGGCGTGGCGATGAGTGCCAAGTGCAGTTCGACGACGCGAGCGTATCGGGGACGCACGCGAGGATCATTTCGATAGCTGGGCTCTACCAACTCGTCGACGAGAGCTCCACCAACGGGAGCACCATCAATGGCACACGCGTTGCGCCCGGAAAGCCCGCGACACTGAACGACGGCGATCGTATCCAGCTTGGCTCAGGCACACTCCTCCGCTTCTCGGTCGTGGACGATAGAGAACGCGAGGCGCTCACGCGCATGTACGAGGCGGCCTTCCGTGACGCGCTGACGGGCGCCTACAATCGCAAGCACCTGGACGAGCGCCTCGAGGCGGAGCTCGCGTTCGCGCAGCGTCACGGCACCGAGCTCAGCGTCATCTTGTTCGACGTGGATCATTTCAAACGCGTCAACGACACCCATGGGCATCTCGCGGGTGACGCCGTTTTGAAGACCACCGCGCAAGTCTTGATGCGACAGCTTCGCACCGAGGATCTGCTCGCGCGCTACGGAGGCGAGGAGTTCGTGGTGATCACGCGTGGCATTCCGATTGCTTCTTCCTACGTTCTCGCCGAGCGCCTTCGCATCGCGCTGGCCTCGACGTCGACGAGCGTAGATGGGGCGAATTTGCGTGTGACCGCGAGCGCGGGCGTGGCATCGCTTCGCTGCTGCGGTGAAAAGCAGGACAGACAAACCCTCATTGCCCTCGCCGATCAGCGCCTTTACCGCGCGAAAGAGGCGGGTCGGAACCGCGTCGTCGGAGCCTGACCGGGGCTCAAGCGGCAATCCTTTGCGTGACCCAAGGGGGGCCGCGGGGCTAGAAGTGGCCCGGATTGTGATACGAACGAAGCATGCGTTACGTCCTTCTCGTGGTGATGATCGCGGGATTCAGCGTCGTCGCGTGCGGTGGCTCGCCGACTTACAACTGGGCGGCCGAGCGCGCAGCCGGATACAAAGTCGGCCCGGGTGACGTGGTCAAGATCAACGTCTGGAAACACGATGAGCTGAGCCAGCAAGTCACCGTGCGCCCCGACGGGGCCATGACCATGCCGCTCATTGGCGATGTCAGAGCCGAGGGCAAGACCGTCGACGAGATCGCGGTCGACATTGGTGCGCGTGTACACAAATATTTTCAAGATCAGCCGCCGGTGACGGTGCAAATCGCCGAAGTGCGCTCGTACAAGGTTTACGTGGTGGGCGAAGTGCAGCGCGGCGGCGAGTTCACGCCCAACCACCAGATTAGTGTTCTCCATGGCCTGGCGCTCGCCGGCGGCTTTACGCGATTTGCGAACATCGACCGCATCGTCATCGTGCGAAAAGACGCGCGCGGCGAGCGGCGGATTCCGTTCGACTACTCGGCAGTCGTCGAGAAAGGGGACTTGCAGCAAAATCTCGCTCTGCAATCGGGGGACACGGTCGTCGTGCCGTAAGATTTCTCAAAGAAAGAAGCTGCGGTCTCAATGGAATTGACACCATGGTCGAGCTTTTCAGGAACCCGCGGCGTCTCCTTCTGTTCCTGTTCGAGGCCGCTCTCGTCGCGGTTCTCGTTGCCGTCGCGGCCTGCTTCCGTTTCGGCGATCTGCACCGTGGCCTCACGTATCCGGACATCGCGAAGAAGGCCGTCCTCTTTGCGCTCGTAGTGCAAGGCGCCCTCTATTACTCGGGCATGTACGATCCGTCGGCCACGCGCACCGCGCGCGCGGTGTACGAGCGAGTGCTCAAGGCGCTCGCGCTCGGAAGCGTCATCCTCTTGGTGTTTTTTTACCTCGTGCCCCGCCTCGAGCTCGGCCGTGGCATCTACCTCGTGGCACTCGCTCTGACGGCGCTCGTTCTTCCCGCGTGGCGTCTTCTGTACGACAGCGTGAGCGAAAACACCGGATTTTTGCGGCGCACCGTCATCTTGGGCAGCGGCAGCCTGGCCCGCGAGCTCGCGGGCATGATCGAGCGCAATCCGGCGCACGGGCTCGAGCTCGTGGGCATGCTGGCGCGCGACAAAGTGCAGGTCGAGCCTGACCAGGAAATCATCGGGGTCTACGGCGACCTCTTCGACGTCGTCATGCGCGAAGAGGTGCAAGTCGTGCTCGTGGCGTATCCGGATCGGCGGGGCACCTTGCCGGTCGGTCAGCTTCTCGAGATCAAGTTCCGAGGTGTCGAAGTAGAGGAGGGGGTCGACTTCTACGAGCGCACGACAGGAAAGATTTACGTGCGCGAGCTCAAGCCGAGCCAGCTCATTTTTGCCGAGGGCTTCACGGCGCGCACCACGACGCGCCGTCTAAAGCGAATCCTGGACGTCTTCGTCGCCGGTGTCGGGCTGCTCGTCGCCTCTCCGCTCATGCTTCTCACCGTGATCGCCATCAAGCTCGATTCACGCGGTCCCGCACTTTACCGCCAAGTCCGCGCCGGCGAGTTCGGCACGCTCTTCACCATCTTGAAGTTTCGTTCCATGCGCATCGACGCAGAAAAAGGGGGGGCGCAGTTCGCCAAAGAAAACGACGATCGCGTCACGCGCGTCGGAAAATTCATCAGGAAGACGCGCCTCGACGAGCTGCCGCAGCTCTGGAACGTCCTCAAAGGCGAGATGAGCATGGTCGGCCCACGTCCCGAACGGCCGGTGTTCATCGAGCAGCTCGAGCAACAGGTGCCGTTTTTCAAGCAGCGCTTGTACGTCAAACCCGGGCTAACCGGACATGCGCAAGTGAGGTGTCGTTACGGAGCCAGCGCGGAAGACATGCTGGAGAAGCTGCAATACGACCTCTACTACATCAAGAGCTACTCGGTGCTCTTCGACCTCTCGATCATTTTCGACACGGTGAAAGTGGTGCTCTTGAGGATTGGATCGCGGTGAGCGTTGGGGCGCCCATCAGGTCGCCGACAGCGGCGTCGTGAAGGTGGTGAGCGTCGGTAACGATCGGTCCGTGTTCCAGTACCCGCTCAACCCGAGAAAAAAGACTTGCCGGTGCAGCTCCGGCAATGCCTGCGCTCCTTCGAAGAGCACGTATCGATACTGATACCCAAACAGCACACCGAGCCATCGGTTCACGGAGTAGCGTCCCTCGGCGCTCGCCACGATGAACGAAATGCGTGAGACCGACTCCGCCGTGCGAAACGCCGAGCGGTTTGCGGTTGCTGCGAGGAGCACCGCCAGCTTGCTGAGACCGTGCGTGTGGGGGAACGGATACCCCGAGAGATTCGCCGAAGACGACGCCGCGGGGCCAAAGCCGAGGCGCGGGCTCGCCGAGCCGTAGGAGTACGTGGCGTTGACGTTGAAGAGCCAGTACTGCCTCGCGAGAACGAGCTCCGTCGACACCACGGGGCTCAGGATGGCCCGCCTGTCGACGTCGAGAGGCGGCGCCGTCGCGATGGAGACTCCGGCGCTCGAAATCCAGCGCAGAGAGTTGCTGAACGCGTGCGCAATGCCGGTGGTCGCTTCGCCGATGTGCGTCGAGGCCACGCCGAGATAGCGGGGCGGTGTGCGGCCGAAATCGAGGAGAAAGTAGTTGCGATTCTGCTCGTAGCGCAGGCGAAAATTCACGGTGTCTGCATCGCTGAGGTCGTAGCTGAGCATGCCGTCGGTGCCTGGCTGAATGAAGTCGAGGCCGCGGTGGTAAACGCTTTGACCGTCCATCTCGACCGGCGCATCCCGGATGGTCGTTCCCACGACGAGATCGACCGCGTGCAGGTACCGCAGCCCTGGCGCGATTTCGTGCACGATCTGCGATCGCGCTGTGGTCAGCGTAAACGAGCGCTGGAGCGAGGCAGGCTCGACGAGGAAAAGCGGTCCGTCGCTCAGGCGTGAAGAATTGAGCGTCGAAACGGTCGTCATCACCCGGTTGACGAGAACGTCGCGCTTGCCCAGCGTGAACTGGCCATCGTACGCGCCGATCACCGTTCCATCGTCGGGCTCGTCGAAGTTCTCGACCGGAGTGTAATGCTGTCCGCGAAATTGGATTCGGAATTCGTGCGGATCGAATGGGCCCGTCCACGCTCGCATCGAGAGCGCCACGTCGAGCCCCGTGAACGGTGATGGATGACGCCGGACGGGACCATTTTCTTCGTCTTGCGTCTGAACGACGTTGTCGTTGTATCCCTCGATGATCGACGCTTGAAAACCATAGTCGAAGCCGCCTGGTCGGAAGACCACACCGCCTCCCTCGGCTGTGCGCGCGAGAGCACGCACGGTGGGGCTCGATTGGAAGGCGGGATCGTACTGGATGCGGCTCTGCCGCGGATCCAATGGCTCGGCGCGCGGATCGTATGCGGAGTCCCGCGTCGTGCGCGTGTCGTTGGCGTCCTTCAGCGGAGTCTCGCCGGCCGCGCGCGTCGTGCGCGCGTCGGTGGTCTCACGCACCTCGGCTGCAGGTGGAGCCGTTGGTGTCGCCGGCGCTTGGATCTGCGCGAACAGCATGAGAGGTGACGGCAACCGCGTTGCCGTTCGCGAGACACTATCAGAAAAGCCCTTCATACAGACGCTCGTAATCTCGAGTCATCCGCTCGAGCGAGAAGAGTGCGTACGCATGGGCTCGCGCCGCCTCACCCATTGCGTGTCGCCGTGCGCCGTCATGGGCGAGACTGGCGATTGCCTCGCGCAGAGCTTCGGCGTCGCCGTGCGGCACGAGAACACCGACGTCTTTCGGCACGATGCCGGGCAATCCGCCCACCCTGGTTGCGACGATCGGAAGCGAGCAGGCCATCGCTTCGGGCACCACCAGCGGTAGACCTTCCGTGCGGGAGCTCAAGCAGAAGACATCGAGCGCCGACATGAGGCGCGGTATGTCCTTGCGCATGCCGGTCAGCGTAATGAAAGGCGCCGCGTGAGCTGGGATTGCGCCAAGAATCTCGCCTCGCGAAGGACCTTCGCCTGCGAGGACGAGGCGCAGCCGTTCGTTCGCGAGCGGCGCCACCGCACGCACGAGCAGCGGATAGTCCTTCTCCTCGACCAGACGACCGACCGATCCCACGACGACAGCATCGCCGGGAATTCCGAGCTCTCTGCGCACGCTGTCTCGTGCTTCCGTATCGCGCGCGAACTGCGCGAGCGGAATGCCGTTCGGCACCACACGAACGCGCGCAAGGCTCGGATGCTCGTCACGCCGAGCTCTGATGGCTGTTTCTTCGCTGACCGCCACGAAGGACGAGATGGTGCGCGCGGCGCCGCGCGCCAGCCAGAGCGCGCGCTTGCTGTACGTGTTGCTGCCGTGCTTGGTATGCACAACTCGCTTGACGCGCGCCGCGCGCGCTGCAGGCGCGGCGTAAATGAGAGGCGCTGCGTTGTGGGTGTGAACCACATCGGGAACATGGGTCCAAAGAGCGCGAGCGATGCGCGGCACGAGCAAGGGATCGAACGCATCTCGGCGGGGCACGTCGACAATCGGGATCCCGTCGAACTGCTCGCGGAGCGTGCCACCTCGGGTCAGTGACAGGACCCTCACGTCGTGACCGCGCCGCATGAGCTCGCGCGACAAGCTAAGGATCAGCCGTTCCTGCCCCCCGACGTCGAGCGAAAGAACAACGTGCGCAATCCTCATTCTGGCATGAAGATATCATCCAGCAACGCATCTTTGATGAGAGTCCTCGCGATCACGCAGATCTGGCCGAACAGTTTGGAGCCGCTGCGCGCCACCTTCAACGTGCAGCAGTTTGCCGAGGTCGCTCGGCACGTCGATCTAACGGTCCTAGCGGCTGTGCCCTACTTTCCGGCCGCAGAGCTCATTGGTTCACCTCCGCGTCCGGCTCTTCTGGCGCGGCTCCCCGCGCGAGAGGTCTTGCAGGGCATCGAGACCGTGTATTTGCGTCAGCTGTACGTGCCGAAGGTGGGTGTGCCTTTGGCTGTACCGCTCTACCTCGCGTCGTTGTCGCCGCATCGTGCGCTCCTCAGGCGCGCCGACGTGGTGTTCGGCACCTGGGCGTATCCCGATGGCTGCGCCGCCATTCTCGCGGCGCGGGCGCTCGGAAAACCGTGCGTCGTCAAGGTGCACGGCTCGGATTTGAACCTCGTTGCGAAAATTCCGAGCGCCCGCGCCGTGCTACGGCGTGTACTTCCGCGCGCTCATGCGATGGTGAGCGTCTCGCGTCCGCTTTCTTCGGAGCTCCAAGAGCTGGGCGTCTCGCGCGAGCGGATCCACCTGGTCGAGAACGGCATCGACGCGCGACTGTTCGCGCCGCGCGACAAGGCCGAGGGGCGACGCGAGCTCGGATTGCAGGTCGAGCGGAAGATCGTTCTTTTCGTCGGCCGCCTCGAACCGCAGAAGGGGCTCCATGATCTTCTCGAGGCATGGTCTCGCGTCCGAGCCGTGCGCAAAGACGCAATGCTCGCGCTCGTGGGCGACGGTGCTCTTCGCGCCGAGGTAGAGGATCGAATCGCCGCCGACCCCGACGCGCTCGTGGCGCCGGGTGCGCGTCCGCTGGCGGAAGTCGCACGATGGATGGCAGCGTGCGATGTGTTCACGTTGCCGAGCTGGTCGGAGGGGACCCCCAACGTCATCCTCGAAGCGCTGGCCTCGGGTCGTCCTGCGGTTGGCACGCGTGTGGGTGGCATCCCCGACGTGCTGGGCAATTCGCTCGCGGGCATCTTGGTACAGCCGCGCAATCCCGAAGCTCTCGCGCGCGGCCTCCTGGACGCTCTCTCGCGTTCGTGGGATGCGGAGTCGGTTCGCCTCTCCGGGCCCTGCTCGTGGGCGGACAGCGCGCGGCATCTCGTATCGGTTCTCGCAACGGCGCGATGAGCGTTCGTTCTACTGCGAGAACTCGGTGGCGGTTTCGCCACTCGCTCGAAGGCAAGCAGTGGCAACGCACCCGACCCCGAACGCGAGGCACGCCGTCCCAGATGTGCGACGTCCTCCTCGACGCGTTGAAAGGAGCCTACCAGCGAGCCAGGACGCCGCTCGGACCGGGAATCACCGGTTCAAAGCCGTTTTGACGCTCATTTTCCGGGGAGGGTCTCGTTCTCAGCCGCTCCGAACGGTCCTCTCCCCGGGAACCTCGCGTTCCCAACGCTAAAAACGCGAGTTCGCCCGGGAAGGTCGCGATCCT
>OBEQ010701546.1_pt1 | contig 12045 bp, 9 predicted proteins | sample 1670901 | NCBI WGS metagenome assembly OBEQ01 (sample SAMEA104232315, study PRJEB22302) | groundwater metagenome | biome: forest; feature: aquifer; material: groundwater | place: USA | collected 2011-08-07 | depth 5.4 m | reverse complement strand
TTTGTGGGGCGGGAGCGCGGGTAGTTGGGGCGTTGGTGGAGGGGGGGGGGGGGGGGGTGAGGGGATTTGTTGTTTTGTCCCTTGTTTCTATATTTGGGCTTTGCGCCGCTTTTGTCCTGACTTGTCCTTATTCTGTTTTGAAATTTGATGTTTTTTATCGCTATTTGACAGGAGAAATGTTGCATGTGGTAAGCAAAGATTCTGCCCAGCAAGGGAATTTGCTAGGCGGAATTTATCATTTCTGTGTGGATTATTTGCCTTTCGCAACCAGCTGGCCCACTACTGTATTTGGCTTATTCGGAATCATTTTTTGCTTAAGAATATTTTCACTAAATAGCAGACTTATTTTTTTGGTTGGATCATTAATTACTTTGTTGGTTCTGTCTTTTGCTCAAACAAAATGCGCGATTTATTCGTTTCCTTTTTTGCCCTTTTTGACTTTAGGTTGCGCCGCATGTTTAAGCTGGTTACTCCAAAGCAAGTATCGCTGGTTCAATGTCGCCGCGTTATTGATACTCGTGGCCCAAATTGTTGAGGGCGTCGCGGTCGCTAAACTTTTTGCCAAAGAAAATACTAGAGAGTTGGCAAGCCAATGGCTCCTTAAACATGTGCCAGTCGGCAGCGAGGTGGGCATTATTCGCAGTTATTATTGGACGCCTCCTATTTTGCGCGCCTACGAATCACCTTATAAAGTGCTCAAAGGCGGTGACGATCATAGTAACCTTCACGAAGCGGTTTTGGGATGGGCCAATCAAGCGTTGCCCAGCTATTTTGTGCTTAGCGAATCCGAGGTTGATGGGTTTTTAAAGGGAAGGCGTTATTGGAGCGTGCAAGCTTCTGTTTTGGACAAAATTTTTTCTAGTTACGAGTCTGTCGCGATATTCTCGGAGCGTCCCACTTTGTTAGGATTACAGCTATGGCGGCGCGACCCTCCCTATGATTTTTTGTACATTTCTCCAACAATACAAATTTTACGGAAACTGAGTACATGATTAGAAAAGCGCATCTTCCTATTGGAGTTGGCGGCACTACCTTCGGTGTAAAAGAACAGAAGTATCTCCAGCGCGTTATCCGATCGGGACGCCTATCCTATGGATTTTTCACGAGGAATTTTGAGGGTCGCTTTGCCGCGGCGCATGGCTCTCGCCACGCGGTGATGTCCAACAGCGGGACAAGTTCCCTGCAAACAGCGGTGGCGGCGCTAAAAGAAAAGTATCGCTGGAGAGATGGAGATGAAATCTTGGTTCCGGCCGTCACTTTTATCGCCACCTCTAACGTGGTCTTGCAGAATAACCTAACCCCTGTTTTTGTTGACGTGGATGCTCAAACCTACAACATCGATCCTGGGGAAATCGCTAGGCGTATTACCGCCAAAACAAAAGCCATTATTCCCGCGCATCTTTTTGGGGCATCCTGCGATATGGATCCTATTTTGGATATCGCAAAAAAACACAAGTTGCGGATTATTGAGGATTCTTGCGAAACCATGTTTGTCCGCTATAAAGGGAAATCGGTGGGTAGTTTGGGCGATATCGGATGTTTTTCGACGTACATCGCTCATCTTTTAGTTACCGGCGTGGGCGGGCTGGCGGTGACGAGTTCAGATGAAATGGCGGAGATTTTGCGCAGTTTGATTAATCATGGCCGTGACAAGGTGTATCTTTCAATCGATGATGATAATGTCAATTCCATGGCCCGATTACGGCCGATCGTGGAGAGGCGTTTTCGTTTTGTTCGCATGGGCTATAGCTACCGGGCAACAGAAATGGAGGCGGCGCTGGGTTTAGCCCAGATTGAAAACTGGCAGGCGCATTTTAAAAAGCGTCAAACGAACGCGCGTTACTTAATCGATGGCTTAAAGCCGTACGAGCAATGGCTTCAACTGCCTAGCGTTCCATCGTACAGCGATCATGCTTTTATGATGTTTCCCATTGTCATTCGTGACCGTTATCCCAAAAAAATGGACCTGGTTTTGTTTCTGGAATCCCGCGGGATTGAGACCCGCGATATGCTTCCTTTAATAAACCAGCCGTTTTACCGAAAACGCTTTGGAAATTTGGACTCCCAATACCCGGTCGCGGGGTGGGTTAATAAAAATGGGTTTTATATCGGTTGCCATCCCGCTTTGGGCAAGCCCGAGCTCGACTTTGTCTTAGAAGTTTTCCATGATTTTTTTAAGAAGCGGGGTAAAAAGTGAAAAAAGCGTTAATTACCGGAATTACAGGTCAAGACGGAAGTTATTTGGCCGAGTTGCTATTGGCGAAGGGTTATGAAGTGCATGGCATTATTCGCCGTTCCAGCTCTTTTAATACCCAGCGCATCGCTCATATATTCGAAGATCCGCACACCATTGGGGCAAAGCTAGGGTTGCATTACGGAGACATTGCCGATGCGAGTGTCGTTAATCAGCTTTTAAAGACGATTCGACCCGATGAGGTGTATCATTTGGCCGCCCAAAGCCATGTGCGCGTTAGCTTTGACATTCCGGAATATACCGGAGACATTACCGCTTTAGGCACGGTGCGCCTGCTCGAGGCCATTCGAGAAAGCGGTATCGCCACCAGGTTTTATCAAGCCTCTTCGTCCGAAATGTTTGGCGCGGCGCCGCCTCCCCAAAAGGAAACAACGCCCTTTCTCCCTAGAAGCCCCTACGCTTGCGCCAAGGTATACGCGTACTGGATGACGATTAATTATCGAGAGGCTTACAACATATTCGCCTGCAATGGAATATTATTCAACCACGAGTCGGCGCGCAGAGGGGAAACGTTTGTTAGCAGAAAAATAACGCGCGGCGTCGCTCAAATCAAAAAAGGTTTGGTCAAGAAACTCTACCTGGGAAATTTAAAAGCAAGAAGAGATTGGGGGTACGCGCCGGAGTATGTTGAGGCCATGTGGATGATGCTTCAGCAAAATCAACCGGATGATTACGTGATTGCTACCGGCGAAAGCCACTCGGTTGAGGAATTTTTGGAGGCAGCGTTTCGTCACGCGGGTTTGGGGGACTGGAAACCCTACGTTGAAATTGATCCGCGTTATTTTCGTCCCACGGAGGTGGATAATTTAATCGGAGACGCTTCAAAGGCTAAAAAGGCTCTGGCTTGGGCGCCAAAAACTAAATTTATCGATTTGGTGCGTTTAATGGTGGACTCAGATATGAAGGCATATGGCGAAGTTTTGGGAAAATAAAAAGGTACTGGTTACCGGCGGCGCCGGTTTTGTCGGCAGTTTTGTCGTTGAGGAGTTGGTTGCTCAGGGGGCGAAAGTCACGGTACCCGCGCGCGATCCCAAGAAAATTAGTTTTTTAAGCAGTGTTCAAGGCAAGGTCAGTGTGCTTGGCGGTGACTTAGAGAATGCAAGTTTTTGCCAAACAGTAGCCAAAAACCAAGATGTTGCGTTTCACTTGGCCGCTAGTGTTGGCGGGATTGGTTTTAACATGGTACACCACGGTTCTATTTTTAAAGAGAACATGTTAGCCACGATCAACTTCTTGGAAGCCTGCCGTTTGAGCAGGGTCGAGAGAACCTTAATCGTGAGCTCGGCCTGCGTTTATCCCCGGCACGCGAGCACGCCGGCGGCGGAGGAAGAAGGTTTTAAGGATCTTCCGGAGTCAACCAACGAGGGCTATGGTTGGGCCAAACGAATGTCGGAATTTTTGGCGCAGGCTTACTCTGGCGAGTATGGCATGAAAGTGGCTATTGCCAGGCCTTGTAATGTGTATGGGCCGCGAGATAATTTTGATCCGGACAAGTCTCATGTGATCGCGGCTTTGATTGAACGGGTGTGTAAAAAACCGGATCCATTTGAAGTTTGGGGTTCGGGCGAACAGACGCGTTCCTTTATATATGTGGAGGATTTGGTTAAAAGCTTGCTTGCAGTTGCCGAAAAATACGCGGTGGGGGATCCGGTTAATTTATCCTCTGACGAGGAAATTAAAATCAAAGATCTCGTTTATCTTATTTTGAAAATCACGGGACATAAACCAAAGGTCGTTTTTGATACTACGCGGCCTGACGGGTATCCTAGGCGTTTGTATGATTCGAGTAAAGCGAAAAAAGCTTTTGGTTTTAAAGCCGGTACTTCCCTTGAAGAAGGGCTCCGTAAAACAATCGCTTGGTATCAGGCGCAAAAATCTTGAAAATCGCCCTCGTCTTTTTAACAAAAAATGAAATCACGGGGCTTCGCGCCATTTTTAATCGAGTTGGGCGAGATATTTTTGATGAAGTATTTGTGGTGGATGGCGGCTCCAAAGATGGCACGCTGGAGTTTTTTAAAGAAAAGGGGGTTCGGGTGCTTTCCCAACCGTCTCCCGGCCGGGGCGAGGCTTTCCGGCTAGCTTTCGGCGATAGTAAATCTGACGCCATCGTTTTTTTTAGTCCCGATGGCAACGAGGATCCGGCGGATTTACCAAAATTTCAAGCCTATCTAGAAAAAGGTTTTGATATGGTTATTGCTTCTCGCATGATGAAGGGAGCATTCAATGAGGAAGACACCGAGACTCTACGTTTTCGAAAGTGGGCCAATCTTGCCTTTGGCGCTTTAGCCAATTTGTTTTGGAACCGTTCTACTTGGGTTAGTGATACTATCAATGGCTATCGGGCGATCACGCGGTCCTGTTTCGATGCGCTTAAGCCTGACGCCAAGGGCTTTACCATTGAGTATCAGATGAGCATTCGCGCCATGAAAAAAAATACGCGTATAGCCGAGTTTCCAACGAGAGAGGGGTTCAGGCTGGGTGGCACTACGGGAGCGAAGTCGATTCCTACGGGGTGGGTATTTTTTAAACTTTTAGCTAGAGAAGTCTGTCTTGGAAAAAATTTCTAAATCTTTCCCTATTTTCGCGATTTTACTGACTGGCCTTATTCTAAGAGCCATCGGTCTAAACTGGGGTTTGCCGGATGCTAAATACTTTCATTCCAATTCTCGCCATCCCGATGAGTATCTTGTTCTACAATCCATTGCCAGCATGCGCCCCGCTAATTTCAACTTCAAAGCCAAAATAAAAAATGATTGGCTCCAGTACGGAGGCGGGGTTTTTCATGTTTACGTGGCGGCAGGCGCCATTGCTGTTGCGGCAGCTTTCGGTGTTGTACGAATAAAGCGCGACTTTAATTGGGCCAAACAAAATCCATCGGAGTACGCGAAACTTTATTTAGTCGGCAGGTGGCTTAACGTTCTTTTGGGATTGCTCTCAATATGGTGCGTTTATAAGATCGGAACTTTTTCTTTTGGATCTTCCGTGGGCCTGCTGTCTTCTTTTTTGCTCAGCATTGCCCCTAGCCATGTTGTTAACAGTCATTATTTTTCAAGAGACATGACGATGATTGCCTGCCTATTTTTTGGGTTACTAATTTTGGTTACTTGGCAAGAAAAATTTCGTTGGTCTTTTTTTGTGGGAGGGATTTTTATTGGTTTGGCTGCCGCCACGAAACATGTTTCTGGAAGTTTTGCTATTTTCGTTATTCTTGCCGCCTGGTTATTAACGAATAAAAAATCAAACTCTGCAAGAATTAATTTTGTAGTTATAGGCGCACTGGGCTGCTTGGCTGGCTTTTTATTGGGCCACCCTTATGTGTTGGTGGATTTTAAAGAGTATTGGCAAGCATTTAGAGCAAGTATCGAAAGTAGCATGAATTTTTCTGAACCCACCGATGCTGCTTACCCGGGAGGAGGATTGCAATTTTATTTTGGCGACGCATTGTTTTATGGCCTGGGACTGCCTTTAATGATATGCGTTTATCTGGGATTAATGTTCGCTTTCTTTAAGAGGACCAAGTGGGATTGGTTTTTTGTGTTAGGTATGATTCCCTACCTGGCGATTCTTTGCCACTCTCCCTGGAAATTGGTTCGCTGGATGGTTGTGGTGACGCCAATTTTCGTGATACTTGCCGCTAGGTTTTTAGTCGAAGTTTTTCGATCTAGGAAAGTTTTATATAGCGTGGTTGGCGCGATATCCCTTTATACGACTTTGTATTCTTGGAGTTACGTGTGGGGCATGCATAAAGAAGCGGTCCACGTTGAAGCATCGGATTGGATCATGGAGCATGTTCCGCGGGGTAAAAGCATTGGCGTTTCCACGGTTCCGTTTGCCTGGCATCCAACGTTGGTTATCCAGGAATATTTTTATCCTCAAGGCGATCCCGCCAGGAGTGGAAAGCCAAAATTCTATACGGTCGAAAGCCTGGGTTTTTCTTTGGAGAATCTTGAAAAGCTAAAACCCGAATACATTGTTTTAAGCGATTTTGACTATTTACCAATGCTTCGCTTGAAAAAACAGTTTCCCAATATGCACAATCTGCCTTTCTTAGAAGAGGTCTTTTATGGCGGTAAATACCGACAGGTTGCTTCCTTTGGTAGGCGTCTGTTGCTTTGGGGAGTTCCCTTAATAGGTGGAACCTTGCCGCATGACTGGCGCTACCCTTTTCCAGAGATAAAGGTATTTAGACTCAATGTAAATCATCCCGTTACCGCTATCGATTAAATTAATCAATGACGTTTTCTGTAGTTGTTCCGGTGTTTAATGAGGAGCGGCGAATTGCCAGAACATTCGCGGCAATGGAAAAATTTTTGGCAACCTCCGGCGTAGAGAAAATTGAAATTATTTTTGTGGATGATGGCAGCGGAGATAAAACGGTGTCTTTAATCCAGAAGTTTAACCCGGGATGCGAAATTAAGGTTATTTCTTACGCGCCCAATCGTGGAAAGGGTTTCGCGGTGCGACAGGGGATGCTTGCGGCTGGTGGTGATTACGCCCTTGTGTTTGATGCCGACATGTCCACGTCGATGGATGAGTTTCCCAAGTTTTTGCGACTGATTTCGAATGGAGCTAGCGTGATTATTGGGACAAGAAAGGCCGGCGGCGCGCAGATTAAAAAATACCAACCGTGGTATCGCAGAAAAATGGGAGAGACGTACACTGCCTTGGCCAATTTTATCTTAGGAATGGAAATTTCGGATTTTACTTGCGGGTTCAAGTGCTTTTCACGCCAAGCGCGTGAGCGTATTTTTAAGGCCGCCTGGGTTGACCGCTGGAGTTACGATGCTGAAATACTTTTTTTGGCCAAGAGATACGGTTTTCGAGTAATAGAAATTCCTGTGAGTTGGGAAAACGACGAAGATACGAAAGTTCGCTTGGGGAAAGATACTTTCGAATCGTTCAAAGATCTCATCAGAATAAGATTCCGTGAATATCCGGATCAATGAAAGGCTGAGTTAATAAATCGCTCGTGTCGGGACAGGAATAATTTATCAGATATATTCTTTCCGCAACTATAAGCTAGAATCTATTTCGTTGCGACCCCTTAGCCCCCATCGTCTAGAGGCCTAGGACGCTGCCCTTTCAAGGCGGAAATCAGGGGTTCGAATCCCCTTGGGGGCATGAGTTTTGGTCCCGATTATATCGGGGCCAAAACTCATTGTCTTAAGGGGTGAGAACCCCTGCGGGTTCGTAAAACCAACAAGACCGAGACGTGATTGCCGGAGGCAAGCACGAATCGGGCGCAGTTGGTTTTTCTCGAAGTCCCAGCTTAGCTGGGACTTCGAGCATCCCCTTGGGGGCAATTAAAGTAATCAGTTATCAGTAAACAATCATTAGTGAGAAGAGTGAATTTAAAGGCGAGTTTGTTAAACGTTGGTTTCTCTGGTAGAATTAAAACATGAAAAGTTATCAATTCACTGCTGTTATTTGGAAAGATGGTAAGCATTATGTTTCTCGATGTTCTGAATTGGGCGTAGCTTCTTATGGCGCTACTCCGGAAAAAGCTCGCGGGGCTTTAGGGGAAGCTGTCGAGCTTTATCTTTCCAATGCCAAACGATTAGGCCTGCTAGATGAGTTCAGAGGAAATTTTCAAAGCGATCAAAAATACGTTTCTTCCCTTAACATCGCCGTTCCTTGAGCAAACTCCCGTCTCTTTCATCTAAAAGGATTATAAAAGCGCTTCGCGAGGCCGGTTTCGTTGAGGCTCCCGATCGGGGCAAGGGGAGTCATAGAGCTTTTGTTCGTAGCGATTCGGATAAAACACGTTTAGTTATAGTTCCGCTTGGCAAAGATATCCCTCGGGGAACCCTGCTTGCAATCTTGGAACAAGCGAGTTTAAGCAGAGAAGAGTTCTTAAGGCTTCTTTAATATCGAGTTCCTGCCTAAATTATGACCCCCCCACCTCTTTTGACCCCAAGCCTTCGGCCTGTCACAGAATTTTGTTCGCAAGATTTTGTGATACGTCATTGGTCAAGAGAAACAGGTGGTTTAATGGAGATGCGTGTGATTCGACTTGCTGAGGTTTCCGTTTCTAAAATTTTTTGTGCCAATGACGTAAGGTCAAAAGAGGTGGGGGGGTGATCACCATTCGCAAGATGCACAAAGAATTTGGCAATCAAGTTCTTTTCCAGGACGCTTCGCTTCAAATTAACGACGGCGATCGTTACGCGCTGGTTGGTCCTAACGGAGCGGGCAAGTCTACGCTGTTCAAAATGCTTTTGGGGGAAACTCAGCCCGATGACGGGGAAATCCAATTGCGCGGGGGCGTCGTGGTGGGATATTTACCTCAAGAAATAGCTTCGTTAAAAACAGAAACAGTGCTTGTGGAAGCGCTATCGCAGTGTCCGAGCCCCGATGGGCGCGCGCAGGCCAAAGCCAAGGCGATACTGATGGGATTGGGGTTCAAAATTACGGATTTTGAGAAAAGCGTGAGCGCTTTAAGCGGCGGCTGGGCCATGCGGGTCGCCATAGCCCGGCTGTTGGTTCAGGAGCCGGACTTGCTCTTGCTTGATGAGCCGACGAATCACTTGGATCTTGACTCTCTATTTTGGTTTCAAGATTATCTTAAAAATTATCCGGGCGCGATATTTCTCATTTCTCACGACCGATCCTTTATTAACGCGATTTGCCAGGCTATCGTGAGCGTTCAAGATCGTAGCCTGAAAATTTATTACGGTGATTACGAATCCTTTGTTAGCACAAGAAACGCGGAACGTGAAAAGTTGGCATCCGCTTATCACCAGCAGCAAGTGCAAATCGACCAAATGCAAGAATTTATCGATCGTAACCGCGCCCGGGCTTCGACCGCGAGTCGCGCCCAGAGTATGATCAAGCGATTAGAAAAAATGGAGCGCATTGAGCTTACGGCGGAAACCAAAAAAGTAAAAATTCGTTTTCCTCAGCCGCAAAGGGCCGGCGTGCGAATTTTGACTCTTAAGAATTTGAGCAAATCCTATGGTTTCGTGAAGGTTTACGAGGGGCTTAATTTTCAAATTGAGCGGGGTTGGAAAATGGCCTTTGTGGGGCACAATGGCGCCGGCAAATCCACTCTACTTAAGCTTTTGGCGGGCGTAATTCCGCATGACTCCGGTGAGCGTCAACTGGGTATTAACGCCAAAGTGGGTTATTACTCACAGCACCGCGCGACTATGCTCGATTTAAATAAGACGGTTTTGCAGGAAGCTTCAGAACATACCCAAATAGGCCAAACAGAACAAATGGTTCGCACCGTTTTGGGAACATTTTTATTTCCGGGTGATATGGTCTTCAAAAAAGTAGGTGTTTTAAGCGGAGGGGAAAAAAGCCGCTTAGCGTTAGTCAAGCTGCTCCTTGATCCGCCCAATGTTCTTTTAATGGATGAGCCTACCACGCATTTGGATATGAACAGTGTCGAGGCTTTAATCGTGGCGCTTCATGAATTTGAAGGTACGCTTTGTTTTATCAGTCACGATCTTTATTTCATTAATTCACTTGCTAATCACGTTGTTCATGTGGATGGCGGGAATCTTACGGTTTATCCAGGAAATTATGAATATTTCCAGCGACGTCAAAGCCAAAAATTGGCTGAAACTAGGGAGCTTCATCCGGAGAAATTGCCAACATTTACCACTCCCGCCATTAAAGGTGATTCGCGTCAAGAGCGCTTTCAAGAACGTGAGCGCCTTCGGCGCCTAGAACGGCTAACGGCCGAAGTCGCCTCATTTCAGGAGCGTATCGAAGTTCTGGCCAGGAAGCTCGAAGATCCGAGTATCCACGAAAACTATCTCCAGGCTAAGACTATTGGTGAAGAAATTCAAACCTTGCAAGTCCAATTGCAAGAAAAAAACGCCGAGCGTGATCGCTTAGCCAAATAGTTTTTGTTAATTAGTAGTATTTGCTTTGCAAGGGCGCGTAGCTCAGTGGTTAGAGCGTCCCGCTTACACCGGGAAGGCCGTGGGTTCAAGTCCTACCGCGCCCACTCCCGCACCTTTTGGCTACAGCCTTTATCTGAAATCGTTCGAAATATGAAATAATAGGAATTCATGCACGCAACACCTTTAATCATGGGTCTTCTGGCGGGTGGCACTATTTTCCTTGGTTTGCCTATTGCCGTCATGACCCAGAGTGAGAAGCGCCGCGGATTTCTTATGGCGGTTTCGACGGGTATATTGGTCTATCTGTTCATGGAAATTTGCGCTAAGGCGGTAGATGGACTGGAAGATCTCTTGAATTCGGCGATGGCGGATTACCCGACTTGGGGGGATTTCTGGTTTTACACTGTTTTGTTCGTTCTTGGTTTCGCGACCGGATTGCTGGGGTTGGTATATTTTGAGAACCGTTTTATTAAGCAAGGCAAAGATGAACTTTTGCCCGGCGCGAGAGCGAGAAGGATCGCGCTTTTAATTGCCATTGGCATTGGCCTTCATAACTTAACCGAGGGTTTGGCCATTGGAGCGGAATATTCTTGGGGTGAAACAAAATTGGCGTTGCTTTTGGCTCTGGGATTTGGTTTGCATAACGCGACGGAAGGTTTTGGTATCGCGGCTCCCATGGCGGGCCAATCTCCCGGCGCTTCCTACTTAATTGTCTTAGGATTGATAGGGGGTTTACCCACGTTCCTAGGCTCTATCATTGGGAGCGTTTGGACGTCTAAACCGCTTGAAATGTTTTTCTTGGCCATGGCCGCCGGCACTATCCTTTATATTATCGGGGAACTTTTACATATTGGCCGTCACCTCAAAGGCGAAGCGCTGGTGGAGGTTGGCCTTTTGGTTGGATTTATGGTTGCCTTTGCTACTGAGATGTTAGTAATATCTCAGGGAGCAAGCTTCTGAAGAAATAACAATAAGGAGATATATATGCCAGCAAAAATGACACTTTCAATACTTAAGGCCGATGTCGGTGGATACATTGGTCATAGCGGGTCTCATCCTACATTGGTAGCGAAAGCCAGAGAAGAAATGGCGAAAGGCAAGAAAAGCGGCGTATTGACCGATTATTGCGTGCTGACTTGCGGTGATGATTTGGAACTCATTATGTCGCACACCAAAGGCGTATCCAACAAACAGGTTCATGCTTTGGCTTGGAGTACTTTTAAGACATGCACGGAAGTAGCTAAGGAGCTCAAGCTTTATGGCGCGGGACAGGATCTCTTAAGCGATGCTTTTTCCGGGAACGTTAAAGGTCTGGGCCCTGGCGTAGCCGAGATGGAATTTGTTGAGAGAAGAAGTGAACCGATAATTGTTTTCATGGCGGATAAAACTTCTCCCGGCGCTTGGAACCTTCCTCTTTATAAGATGTTTGCCGATCCGTTTAATAGTCCCGGACTTGTCATTGATCCGGCTTCTCATGGTGGGTTCACGTTTGAAATATTGGATGTTGAGACCAATAAGACAATCAAATTGAGCGCTCCGGAGGAGACATACGACTTGCTTTTGCTTTTGGGCTCCATTAGCCGTTATATGGTGAAGGCGGTATACCGGCGAAGTGACGGGGAAATCGCGGCCGTTGCTTCGACAGATAAACTTTCCTTGATCGCCGGCGCTTATGTTGGTAAAGACGATCCCGTGCTGGCTGTTCGCTGCCAGGCAGGATTTCCGGCAGTTGGAGAGGTGCTCGAGGCTTTCGCATTCCCGCATTTAGTTGAGGGTTGGACGAGGGGCTCGCATCACGGGCCTTTAGTTCCCTGTTCTTTTGAGACCGCCAATCCTACTCGTTTTGATGGTCCACCCAGGGCCATTGCCGCCGGTTTTCAGCTCGCTAATGGCATGTTTGTAGGTCCGGTGGATATGTTTAAAGATCCTTCCTTTGAT
>OBEQ011857387.1_pt1 | contig 12049 bp, 11 predicted proteins | sample 1670901 | NCBI WGS metagenome assembly OBEQ01 (sample SAMEA104232315, study PRJEB22302) | groundwater metagenome | biome: forest; feature: aquifer; material: groundwater | place: USA | collected 2011-08-07 | depth 5.4 m | reverse complement strand
TCCGGATTGCGGCTCAAGTAGTAGTCGGTGGTGATGCCGCCTGGGTCTTGATTGAAGGTGAGATTAATTTTGCCGGGGTTGCTACTGCAGGCGGGAGTGGAGGCTGTGACGGAGGGGGTGCCGGGGGGAGGGAGAAGTGGGCAGATTGGGACGGAAGAGGTAACAGAAGCTGGGTTAGAAGAAATATCATCGACACTAAATGCTACAACATTGTAAGTATATGGGACACCTCCGATTCGGCCTTGGGAAATGAAAGGAGATGGTGTCTGATATGTAAACCCTGCTCTCACATCAGTAATTTTATAATAAGTTGCCTGTGCATGAGTTTCGTCAAAGCTCGGAGGGTCCCACTTGAGAGTGATGCTTCCGGTATTAGAACCGGCAGGAACACAAACACCGGGTTCTGCTGTAACGATTGGAGCATTTACAGGACAAGGGTCGGAAGAGTAATTAATAGCACCAGGTGCATCATAATTGGACCAAGAAGAATTCGTACTGCCCACAGCTTCTACCTGATATTTATACTGAAAACTCTTTGAAAGACCAGTATCAATATCGCTTGCCGGTAAACTTGTATAGTTTTTACCAGTGTCGCCCCATGCCCAATCTTTTTGAGGTAAGGTGGCATCAAATGGCCAGCGATAAAGTTTGTAGCTTGAAGCGCCGTTTGAGGATGTGAAAGTGAGATTCATCTTGCCGCCGCACGAGCCAGGGGCTGCTGTGACCGTGGGCGCGGGGTAAGGCGTCACTTTTACCGTTACTTCGCTACTGACCGGAGAATTGATAGCGTCGGGCCTGGTGCAGGTAATTTTGTAAGTAGTCTCTCTAGTAATTCTGGATTGCGTCTCGGGGTCATTATCATCTTTATGTCCTTTCTCGCCCGACCACGGTGCGGGGCTACCAATACCATCGGCGTAACAATACGAAGGTTTGTTGGTGGTCGTCCACGATAAGGTCGGACCGATGCCATAAGGAACTGAGGCAGGGCCATTTAAAGTAACGCCGATTACTTGCGGCGGCGGAGTGCAAGTGGCGGTTACGGTCCGATTGGTATTCATTGAGAGAGCGCATCGCGACGCGTCGGGATTTGAATCACAACCACTTAAACTGATTGAGTAGTTGGCGGGAGCGGTAGTAACAAGACCGACCGAGGCATTCGGGCTGTATTGGTGAGTGCAAGTGGTACCATTTGTACCGCAGTTGATTAAGCCGTCAGGCTGTTCACCGGAAGTGTTCAAACTACTGACACTCTTGACGCTACAACTTCCGCTCACCGATACCGTAAGCAGGGGGCTGACTGTAACCGCCGGACAAATTGGTGGTGGATTAGCTGTTTGACCGTCGGCAGATGTAACCGTCAGCACCGGCTGTTTCACTCCGATGGTGCCGTAGGATTTGGTATATGAACTGTCTGTGGGATATGGCGCCGTTTGGTCCGTGCCCGACCACGAGTAGCTGTAAGGAGCGACACCGCCCGAAACATTAGTGGCTTCCCATGTCACCCTTTCGGCGATTGAAGGCGTGATTGTAGTTGTAACTTCAGAACAAGAAGCGGCAAGCGGCGCTGGCACAAATGTCGCGCTCACGTTACCCGAACAATTGTTGTCTTCATTAGATTCGTCCACGTTGCCCGGCTTATCCGGCGGCTCGTCCACGCAGTAACGGAAATCATAAGTGCTAAAGTCGTTCGGATTTGAAGGGAAGGTCAGAGGGTTTGTGGTAACAGTTGCCCCCGTGGCAAGACCAGGGACGCTAGTGACATTATTCGGTAGTTCAGCAAAGTGGTTGATGTCCGGGTCACTTGAAATCTTGTACTGAAATTTTACATTAAACGCACCCGCCGCCGCGGCTCCTTGATTTTCAGGCTGGCCGGCAAGCGTGTAATCCTTGCCCGCGACTAGCGTGGTATCCTTCGCCCTGCCGTTTAGCAGAGGAGCGTTGGGCGGTTTGAGAGGAATGAGGTCGGGTTTCGGCGGCGCTTGAGTGGTAGCGGTATAATTGGCGGTAATGGTTTTTGTCGGCGTGGCGCCGTTAGCCATACTCATGGACACAGTGCACAGGTCATCCTGAACTGGAGAACCCGCCGAGGTAGAGACTAAGTCACAGCCGTTGGAATTTAGGCCCACAGGAGTCCATCCAATAAAATCGCCTCCGCCTTGAGTCGTGGTTAATGTTCCTGGGGCTTTGAGAATTACCTGAAAACTATCTTTTGCCGTTCTCACGTAATCAGTCGTACCGCCAAAATCCGGCACCCCCGCCGGAATGCCTGTCGGAGTAGTGCCTTGGGGTGAAATTGAAACTTGAGTAATAGAAACGCCTGGGTCAATGCTGTTGCCGCTCTTTCTGGCTTGAACGTTGAGAGTGTTATGCGGAAGAATCGGGGTTCCAGGAGGTCCGACAACAATCGTTGTTGATGAGCCGTCACATGTAAAAGTTTGAGAAGCCCTATCAGAAACCAGAGGTGGAGTACTGTTATAGTAGTCAGCGCCACCGATTTCTTCAAAAGGAAAATTAGTAGAAATTAGCAGGTCAAAATAATCTACCCCTCTTGAAGGACAAATAAATTCTCCTCGAAAATGACTGATGACATTGACTCCATAGCTACCCCAAGATAAAACAGATGTTTCAAAATAATTCTGACCGCAAATATTATTTAAAGGAAACGGGCCATAGTGGCCGTTGGCCACAGGAATACTGCCAAACCAGATATAATCGTTTTGATTACTGCCACAACCATTGATTCCTATTGCCTGATTTTGGTCAACTGTATAAACAAGAGCTCCGCCATCTATAGAGAGATTATTGAATTTAGCGCCATCACAACCTTGAATGTCAGCGGCAACCTCGACTCTTCTTCTGTGGGTGTCTTTGCGACCAGTGCCATACCTCTCTACCATCAAAGGACTTGGGGGTATAGTTTCTAGAAAGACTCTGTGTTCAAAAGAAGCAAAGCAGTCGGCAACATTGCTAGATTCAGCATGCGCTTTGGGCGCGGGAATGAGCGTAATGAAAAATAAAGCAATTATGCTCGCGAAGATGTAGAATTTTTTGCTTTTTGCCATAAAAACGCGGAGTGTAAGTAGGCTTGCTTAAATTATAACTATAGAAGGCGCCAGAAAGGAAAACCGGGAATGTTGTGTTTGGGAAAAATCCTCTAGCGCCGAGGAGCTTTTCTTACCAACCGGCTTGCGATTGTTAAGCACGTCCACAATCAAAGCTTTTTCCGACTCGGTAAAGTGGTACTGAAGCATTCGAGAGCCGCTTAAGAACAGAAAAAGGCTGTCTCGCTTTGCTGGAGTCAAAGGAGCGCCTGATGAAACGATAGCCAAAATTTTGGCTTTGCTGGCGGCAATGGGGTCGGGCAAGAGCTGCCTTTTAAAAGTATTATTGGATAAGGTAAAAACGGCAAAAAGGACAACGAGGGTTGCCAGAATAATTGTGAGAATGACTGTTTTATATGAGGCTCTCATAGGGGGTGTCACTTATACTATTATACTATTGTACTGCCCTGTTGAGGGAGTGTAAATGTTGACAAGAAATGTGGATTTGCTAGTATTGTTGTGTTGAAGTTCGCCAGTCGGCGAACTCGTTTTTTTAGAAAATTAATGTAGCGGGAGCGGAATATAATTTTCTTACCCGCCAAAATTTTTGCGGAGCAAAAACTTGGGCGGGTGATGATTTTGTACATTCGCTTCGCTCATAACAAAATCAATCATGTTTGACCTCAAAGTCATCAATTCGGTGCTTGACCAGCTTGAAGAAGAGCGGGGTATTCCGCGCGAGAAAATTCTGGAAGCCATTGAAGCGGCGCTGGCCACGGCCTACAAAAAAGAGTACGGCAAAAAAGGCCAGATTGTCAGGTCAAAATTTGACCTGGGCTCCGGCAAAACTGAATTCTTCCAAGTGAAGGTGGTCGTTGACGATACAAAAGTTATCATGCCGCCAGAAGACCCGGAGGCGGAACCGGTAGAGCGCGACCCCGAAGATGAGCGTATTTTCTTCAACCCCGAGCATCACATCCTGAATGAAGACGCCAAAAAGATAAAAAAGGAGGCGGTGCTTGATGATGAGATTGTCTTTCCGCTTGAAACCAAGTCTGACTTTGGCCGCATTGCCGCCCAGACCGCCAAACAGGTCATCATGCAAAAAATCAGAGAGGCTGAAAAAATTTCCGTGATGAACGAATACGGAGCGCGCGAAGGTGAAATCGTTACCGGCACCGTTCAGCGTCTGGAGCGAGGCAATATTTTCGTCGATATGGGACGAACCACCGGCATTTTGCCCTTTGAAGAGCAGATTCCGGGAGAACGCTACCGTCAAGGCGAGCGCATCAGGGCCTATCTTTACCGAGTGGAGGAAACCCCGCGCGGTATTTTCCTGAAACTTTCCCGCTCGCACCCTAAATTTCTGGAGGAACTGTTTAAAATTGAAGCGCCGGAAATCGCCAATAAAACAGTGGAAATTAAAGCTGTGGCCCGTGAGGCCGGCTCGCGCACCAAAGTGGCAGCGGTTTCTCATGATGTCCACATTGACCCGGTAGGGTCGCTTGTCGGTCAGCGCGGGATTCGCGTTTCAACTGTCATGAGCGAGCTCGGCGGCGAAAAAATTGATATTATTGAATGGTCGGCGGACCAGAAAAAATTTGTGGAGGACGCCCTGTCCCCCGCCAAAGTCATCTCCGTCGCTCTCAATGAAGCGGAGCACAAAGCTGTGGTACTGGTTTCAGAAGACCAGCAGTCGCTCGCCATCGGCAAGGGCGGCCAAAATGTCCGCTTGGCCGCCAAGCTTACGGGTTGGAAAATTGATATTCAAAGCGGCGGGGGTGAAAACTTGATTGAAGAAGTCGAAGGAGAGGCTTCCGGAAAAAAATCTTCCGAAGAAAGTGAGTAGTGCAACTGCGGCGGCGCTTTGCGCCGCCGCAGTTGAAAAACCGAAAGCGTCGTATTATGATTTTTCTTTATTAGCAGCATTCGCATTAATTCGCATATTAGCATTATACATTTATGAGAACAGCTCTTATCTTCGCTCTTTTGTCAGCTCTGGTAGCCATCGCCTACGGAGGTTTTCTTATCACTGTCATTCTTAAAAAAAGCCAAGGCGGCATCCGAATGCAGGAAATCGCGGAAGCCATCAAACTTGGGGCCAAAACCTATCTCAACCGCCAGTACAAAACCATCGCGCCGATAGCGGTGATTCTCTTTATTGTTTTGTGGTATCTCTTGAACCTGACAACCGCGACTGGCTTTCTGGTCGGCGCGCTTCTCTCGGCCGTAGCCGGCTACGTCGGCATGAACGTCTCGGTGCGGGCGAACGTCCGCACCACTGAAGCGGCTAAAACTGACTTGGCCGAAGCGCTCTCGGTCGCTTTCAAGGGCGGTTCGGTTACCGGTCTTTTAGTCGTGGGCTTAGCTCTTTTCGGCGTCGCCGGTTTTTACGCTTTGACTCACGATGTGAAAGCTTTGATTGGCTTGGGTTTCGGCGCCAGTCTCATTTCCGTCTTTGCTCGACTGGGAGGCGGCATATTCACTAAGGCGGCGGACGTCGGGGCCGACTTGGTTGGCAAACTTGAGGCCGGCATTCCTGAAGACGACCCGCGCAATCCCGCCGTCATCGCGGACAATGTCGGCGACAATGTCGGCGATTGCGCCGGCATGGCGGCCGACCTTTTTGAAACCTACGCGGTTACCACCGTGGCCGCCATGCTTCTCGGCCACCTGCTCTTGCCGGGCTTCACCGGCGCGCTTGTCTATCCCCTTGTTTTGGGCGGCGTCGCCATCATCGCTTCAATTGTCGGCATGTGGTTCGTTCGTCTTGGCTCATCAGGAAACATCATGAGCGCGCTATATAAAGGACTATTAGCTTCGGGCATTTTGGCCGCGGCGGCTTTTTATCCGGTCACCAAATGGTTGATGTCCGGCAACGGCCTCTACAGCTCCGCCTCTCTTTTTATTTGCGCGCTTGTCGGACTGATTGTCACTGGACTGCTCGTGCTCATCACCGAATACTACACATCCACAGAGTATGCTCCGGTCAAATCAATCGCCAAGGCATCGGAGTCCGGTCACGGCACAAATGTCATTGCCGGCTTGGCGGTGTCTCTCAAATCAACGGCTCTGCCGCTTCTTACCATCGTCGCTTCAATTCTTGTCGCCTATCACTTTGCGGGACTTTACGGCATCGCGGTGGCGGCGGTTTCCATGCTTTCTATGTCGGGCATCATCGTGGCTATTGACGCTTACGGCCCGATAACGGATAACGCCGGCGGCATCGCCGAAATGTCTGGGCTCTCCGAAGAAGTGCGTGAGATTACCGATGCTCTTGATGCCGTCGGCAACACCACCAAGGCCGTGACCAAAGGCTATGCTATCGGCTCGGCGGGTTTAGCCGCGCTAGTGCTCTTCGCGTCATACACTCAAGAATTTGTAAGTCTTGGGAAACACCTAGTGTTTAGTCTTGAGGACCCGAAAGTTATTGTCGGACTATTCTTGGGAGGACTGCTTCCCTACTACTTTGCCGCGCTCTCAATGGAGTCTGTGGGCAAAGCGGCAGGCGCGGTCGTTGAAGAAGTGCGCAGGCAATTCCGCGAAATCAAAGGCATCATGGAAGGCACGGCCAAACCGGATTACGCTCGCTCGGTTGACATCGTTACTCAAGCGGCCATCAAAGAAATGATTCTGCCGGCTTTGATTCCGGTCGTTGCTCCGATTCTGGTCGGTTTCATTTTGGGACCGGTGGCTCTCGGCGGTCTTTTGGTCGGAAGCATTGTTACTGGCCTTTTTGTCGCCATCTCGATGACTTCGGGCGGCGGCGCGTGGGACAATGCCAAGAAACATATTGAAAAAGGACACCACGGCGGCAAGGGCGGCCACGCTCACAAAGCGGCGGTTACTGGGGACACTGTCGGCGACCCTTATAAAGACACTGCAGGACCAGCAATCAATCCAATGATCAAGATACTTAACATAGTAGCACTTTTGCTAGTTAGCCTACTGGTCTAAAACCCGACCTGCCCCGTAGCGAACCGAGTCTGCGAGGTTCTGCTACTGGGGTGATTAAAATACTAAATATAGTTGCCCTGTTAATGGCAAGTTTACTCGCCTAAAGATATTGCAAACAACCCCGTCCCGATTCGCCGCGGCGAATCGGGACGGGGTTTTCCATACCATCAACCCTATACCCTAAACCCTCTGAATTGCGATATACTTATAGCATAATGCCTCCTAGTACAGACGAAAAACTTCTCACGGGCACGGAAGCGGAAAAATTTCTTCCCTCTGGCTCGGGTGAAAATTATCCGATGCAAAGCGCCAAAGAATTTCTGACGCGCACGCCGGAGCATGAACTGAAAAATGTTTTCGGCATGGCCGCTGAAGAAAAGCTGGAATCAAGGATTCCTCTGGACACAACGGAAACAGAGCATCAAAAATTTGAGATACCGATACCAAAAGAAAGACCGCGACTATCGATGCTTAGATTCCTCGGCGGGTTTCTGCTTGTCATGCTCATTCTTATTATTGTGCTCTACATCTGGGGCGGCATGCTTGCGCGCTAGCTCTATGTCTACCTACACAATAACTAGCGAGAAAAATTTGCCGGAGTCGGAACTGGAGCTTGAGGTGGAAATTCCTCATGAAACTCTCGCTAAGCATAGGGCGGTGGCACTCAAAAAAATATCAGCTACCGTTTCAATTCCCGGTTTCAGACCCGGACACGTTCCGGAAAACCTCCTAATCCAAAAAGTCGGCGAGCTACAGATTCTTGAAGAAGCGGCATACGCGGCAATTGAAGAAGTTCTGCCCGAAATACTTAAAGATAAGAAACTTTCCATAATCGGCCAGCCGCCAGTTTCGATTACAAAACTGGCGGCTGGCAATCCCCTCACCTTCAAAATTGCCATGTCTGTCGCGCCCGAAGTGCCGCTTCCCGACTACAAAAAAATCGCGGTGGAAGAAAACGCCAAAAAACCCGAAGATACGGCGGTATCCGAAAAAGAACTTAATGATTTCATGGAAAACATACGCAAAGGCTACGCGCAAAGCAGTAATAAAAGCGATGAAACAAAGGAACTGCCGACAGTAGATGACGCGTTCGTGAAAAAACTTGGTGACTTCAAAAGTGTAAATGATTTCAAAGAGAAAGTAAAAGAAAATTTGGCGCGCGAAAAAATTCAAAAGGCCCGTGAAAAGAAACGCTTGACGATAGCGGAAGCAATTTTAGATAAAACCAAAGTGCTGGCGCCGAAAGCCCTGATTGAAAGCGAGTTGGCGAAAATGTTGGCGCGACTTCATGATGACGTTACACGAATGGGTTTGAAATTGGAAGATTATTTGAAAAACCTCAAAAAAACCGAGGAAGACTTGCGAAAAGAATGGCGCAAGGATGCCGAAAAGCACGCCAAACTCCAACTGGTCTTAAACGCCATTGCCGAAAAAGAAAAAATCGAAGCGTCTAAAGAAGCCATCGCACACGAAGTGAAACACCTATTGGAACAATACAAAAATATTGCTCCGAAACGCGCCGAGGCCTACGTCGCGATGATGCTCACCAACGAAAAAGTTTTTGAGTTTCTTGAATCACAGAAGCAAGATTGAGGACACAGCGATAGCCGCCGTCTCGGCGCGGAGGGTTTGGGAGCCGAGGGAAATGGTGGCAATTTTTTTGTCGCGGAAAAGCTGAAGTTCCTCTTCGCTAAAGCCGCCTTCGGGGCCGAGAAACAGTGAGATAGAGTCACGAATCAAGAATAAAGAATCACGAACGGGAGAACCGGATGGGTCGAAGGCAACTGCGGGTGCGGGTAGAGACATAAGTGCGGTTTCAAAAGAAACCGGTTCAGCAATGTCCGGACAAATTCCTCTCCCCGACTGCTCCGACGACTCTTTCAGTATTTTTCTGGCGCGCGCGATATTTAATTTCTTGGCGACCGAGCGGCGCGTCAATACGGGGCGGAAGTGAGAAACCCCAAGCTCCGTCCCTTTCTCCAAAATCCATTCAAATTTGTCGCTCTTAATGAGCGCTTGGAACAGAAAAACTTCTTTTTTAGGAACAAACTTATTTTTTCGTTTCTCAAGAATCGCCAAGGTCGCGGCGCGAAACGTCAGTTCCACAAACTGCGCCAGATATTCAAAACCGGAGTTGTCAAAAAGCACCACCGAGCTTGCGGTATTAAGCCGCAGAACGTGCCGCCATTGGTTCAATAGGTCCGAATCGTCAATCGCGACTTCGGTTTGGTCGCCAATTTTTTGGTCAATGAAAAAGTTGTGAAGACGCATGGAATACAAATTACAAATCACTACAAGTTTACAAACAGGAACCTACTTTCTTTTTTCTGATATACGATACACGTCCCGTCGGTGACCGATAACAAAAACTTTTACCTCTAACTTATCAATTTGAAAAATAACCCGATAGTCGCCAACTCTCAATTTTCTGTAACCGGCCAAGGAACGACGCAGAGGTTTTCCGAAGATTTCCGGTTGAGTCATCAACTTGTCCTCAATAGCTCGCCTTATCCGTGTTCGCCACTCACGGGAAATTTTGGGAACATCGGATTCCACGACCAAATGATGATACGAAACTGAAAATCGCCCGTTCATCACTACCATGCTTGTTGATGAGAAACAAAACGCCCTGTCCGTGCTCGACTAGAAGCGATAGCGTCCCACACCACGTCTTCTTCCATCTCAATCGCCTGCGCCAAAAGATGCCCCGCTTTTGTCGCTTGCGGAACATCATCACGCAAAGCAAGCTTGGCAAGCGCCCGCTCAATATCTTTTGACACGCTTATGTTGATTCTTTTCTTTAATGTAGGCATGCCGGTAGTGTATCAAAAGTGTTCCACTTACGAAAGTCTGTTTGTTGATAACAAAAACTGAGCAAAAAGAAAAGCCCGACACCGAGGTGCCGAGCGATATTAAATTTTAACAAAGCAGGAGGTTTACCAAACACCAGTCACCAACCCGTGGACAATGACAATAGCAAACACCAACACATACACGCCCACTACGAAAATGAGAATGTGCCGGAAACTTCTTGCCTCCTTTGGTTCCATCTTCAAAGGTTGAAACCTCATCCATTGAAACATAACTCGCCTTTCGTTTAATTTACTGAATACAGTTTATATGAAAAACAAAATTTGTCAAGTTCCATTTCCTTTGTTATACTCTATGTATTATTCTTATTCGTATATTCGTACTTATTCGTAATTCGTATTACATATGTTGATTCCAACCGTTATTGAAAAGTCCCAGTTCGGCGAACGCGCCTACGACATCTACTCGCGGCTCCTGCGGGAAAATATTATTTTTCTAGGCGGGCCGATTGACGACAATGTGGCCAACATCGTCATTGCCCAACTTCTCTTTCTCCAATCGGAAGACCCGAAAAAAGACATTTCGCTTTATGTAAATTCTCCCGGCGGTTCGGTTACGGCCACTCTCGCCATCGTTGACACCATGAACCACATCAAAAACGACGTCTCAACCGTCTGCGTCGGCATCGCCGCTTCCGGCGGCGCGATTATTCTTTCGGCCGGCCAAAAGGGTAAGCGCTACGCCTTGCCGAACGCCGAAGTGATGATTCATCAGCCGCTCGGCGGCGTTGAAGGCCAAGCCACTGACATTGCCATCACCGCCAAGCAGATTTTGAAAACCCGCGAAAATCTCAACAAAATGCTCGCCAAAAATACCGGCAAGCCTTTGTCGCAAATTGAAAAAGACGTTGAACGTGATTTTTATATGGACGCCGAGGAAGCCAAAAAATACGGCATTATTGATGAAATTTTTACGCGCAAGGTGTAGATGTATTGGTGTGATGGCACAAATTTCAAGCTCCCCGCCCCGCCCGCGGCGGGCGGGGCGGGGTTTTGCATGTCCACATAAAAAATTTGACATACTACCGCAAAGTGAGCTAGAATAAAATTAGAAATGGTTCCCAAAAATTAAACTTATTGTCTATGCCTGACACAACATTCTGGACGAGAAAAGAAATCTCTGAGGACTACAGAGTTCGATTTATCCAAAAATCTGTTCTTCAGATTCCTCAGTTTCGTACACCGGAGGAAATTGCAGAGCTTGATAAGGCGCTTGCTAAGGAATACCCTGAGGTGCGTAAAGCCACCGAGAAAGCTCGCGAGGAGCGGGCTCAACTTGCCGGTTTACCACTTTCTGCGCTCTGGGAGACAAGCGCTTCGAGATTGAAAAAAATGTTGGAGGAAGAGAGATCAAGAAAAAGGCAAAGCCCATAAAGTTAATTGCCCCCGCCTCGCACTGCGCTTGACGCACTGCGGGGTTTTTTATCGAGGTTTCTACCTCGATATCACAGCGAGGATAGTTCTCTGAAGGGGTTAGCGGAGCGACCGTAAAAAATCAGGAGGTGGTTAGGAAAATGAAGCTATTTGAGCCCCGAGTCGGCGAGGGGCGAGTTCTTCATTTGACGTTATGATCGCCGACTTGATTTTCAAGGCCGCGAAGCGCTTTGAGTTGAGAGAACTATCCGAGCCTTTACAACTTCCTTCAAATTTTATAGTATATGGGTATTAGCAATTTAATTATGATTTTACTTTACACTTTTGCAGTCGCTGTTTTCTGTCTTGAATTCCTAAAAAGAATCGTTATGTTCATGTTGAGCCAAAAACTAGAACCAGCTCGTCTTGTCATAAAAGTTTAAAGCGAAGTCTAGAAATTAATGAGTAAGGCGAATATAGCTTCGTTACCCCTCCCCAGTTTCACCAAATTTCTCAAAGTAAAGAATTGAATTTACTCAATTCAAACATTTTCGTATACAAATACTTGATTTACGTAAAACTGGAGAGGGATGATGATTTTCTAAAACTCGCCGACTCGTTAAGAAAATTAATCACATGTCATTAAAAGTAGTCGTCCTGCTCGCAAGCCTCGCAGGCGTTGCGGGCATCGCCTTGGGCTACTATCTCCGTCTCATCATTTCACTGGGCAAGCGCGGCTCGATGGAACTGGAGATCAAGGAGATGACGCTCAAGGCAAAAGAAGAAGCCAAAAAAATCACCGAGGGCGCTCAAAGCAAGGCTGATGAG
>OBEQ010400526.1_pt1 | contig 12050 bp, 8 predicted proteins | sample 1670901 | NCBI WGS metagenome assembly OBEQ01 (sample SAMEA104232315, study PRJEB22302) | groundwater metagenome | biome: forest; feature: aquifer; material: groundwater | place: USA | collected 2011-08-07 | depth 5.4 m | reverse complement strand
CCCAGCCGTATGTATATTTGAGCAATCTGTTTTTCATACACTGCGAGTTTTAACTTTGTGAAAATGGTGCTGGGTTTATTATCTGCGTCCCGCATTCATCCTCGGAGCAGAGCTCAAAGGTTTCTGCGGGCAGATAATAAAGTTCGAGAAGGGTATAAAAAAGCCCCCCACAAACAGAGAAGGCTTTAGGTTTCGTGCGGCATTTTTAAAGGGTCTTGAGAGGCAGGTTGAGCGCATAATATACCTGCGCCATGGCGCGCCAATTTCGCGCTCCGCGACAGCGTCCCAAGGAATCCACGCTGATATCATCCGGGTCGCCATAGCGACCGGGGGAACTTTCACTCTAAACGGCGTTTCGGTAAACCTCGCAAATCGAGAGTACCGTCCAAAAATGCTTTCGAGGCTTAGAGACCCTCGCTCGCACAAAAAGATTGGTTAGGTACATTTGCGCGGTGGCGCAGAATTGGCTAAGGAAACTCTGCATCTTACAGATCTCCAGTTCTCCGTAGCCGACTCGGCGCAACTCTTCCAAGCAGTACGTAAAGGTGCTGGGCAATATGTTTTCTTGTTTTTCTGCGTTCATAGTTTTCGTTGCTTTTCTTGCCCGATGTTACTCTTTTAAGCAACTTGTGCAAGGTTTTTGTGCAGGCTGATATTCATTGTTTCAATCCCGCAGTGGATTCTTTTAGCAATAGCATGCTATAGCATGCTATTGCTAGATTCCAAAAAAGAGTCCGATTTTGTTTGTCAGCAATTAATCTTGGCGCTATAGTCTTAAGCGATGAAAGAGAAATTCAAGTTAAGGACATCATACAAACCTGCGGGCGACCCCAGTAGTAAAGCTTCGAAGATTCAGCTTACTACGGGGCAAGTCAGCCTTCAAAGTTATGCCAAGCGACAAGTTCAAATTACATAGCAAATTTAAACCGGCTGGGGACCAACCCAAGGCAATCGAGGCGCTCACGAAGGGAATTGAAAGAGGTCTGTCACATCAGACGCTTCTTGGTGTTACCGGAAGCGGGAAGACTTTTACCGTAGCCAATGTGATTGCAAAAATACAAAAGCCGACGCTCGTTATCGCGCATAACAAGACGCTCGCGGCACAGCTCGCGCAAGAATACCGTGAGTTTTTTCCGGAGAATGAGGTGCATTACTTCGTCTCCTATTACGACTTCTATCAGCCCGAGGCCTATATGCCGGTCACGGACACCTATATAGAGAAGGAAGCCCAAATCAATGAGGAGATTGAACGGCTTCGCCACGCGTCAACACAAGCGCTCCTTACGCGAAGGGATGTCATTATTGTCGCGTCGGTCTCGTGCATCTACGGTTTGGGAAGCCCCGAGGAATATGAAAAAGTAAATATCAAACTGCAAAAAGGCAGAAGCCTGTCCCGCGGTGACCTTATTCGCGCGCTTGTCGGCATTCACTACACGCGAACAACGGCCGACCTTTCGCCGGGAATGTTCCGCGCACTCGGAGATGTGGTGGAGGTACAGCCGCAAAGCGAACGGGTCATATATCGCATCGAGTTTGAACATGAAATGGTGAAGGGTATTCAGAAAATCGACCCCATCAGCCGCAAGCTTCTCGAAGAAGTGGAACACGTATTCATTTTCCCCGCGAGACACTTCATCACGCCCAAAGATGAGCGGGAAAAGGCGATACAAACGATTAAGCTTGAACTCAAGGAGCGTCTCAAGGAATTCGAAAAGTCAGGGAAGATACTCGAGGCCGAGCGGCTGAAGCGCCGCACTAATTATGACCTCGCCATGCTCCGTGAGATTGGCTACTGCAACGGCATTGAAAATTACTCTCGACATTTTTCGGGGAAACTTCCGGGAGAGCCCCCCGACACGCTGCTCTCGTACTTTCAGAAATGCGCGGAAACACAACCCCACTCAATCCCCCCCTTGCTCCCACCACCCCGCCTTCGGCACCCCTCCTCGGGCAGGAGGGGGTGGGGAAAGGGGCAGGGGGGATTTCTCACGGTCATCGATGAATCGCATGTTACCATTCCCCAACTCCGCGCCATGTATGCCGGAGACCAGGCGCGCAAAGAGTCGCTTGTAGAGCACGGGTTTCGTTTGCCTTCGGCAAAAGATAATCGTCCACTCAAATTTGGGGAGTTTGAGGAGCGCGTAGGGCAGATTTTGTTTACCTCGGCAACACCGGGTCCGTATGAGTTCGAGAAGAGCGGTAAGGCGGTCATCGAACAGGTCATTCGACCAACAGGATTGATTGACCCGGAAATTCTTCTTCGACCAGTAACTGGCCGACAGTCCTCTTCTGTGGAAGCCAGGCTTCTACAAACTTCGGCTTCTCGGAGTACGCCAAAGTTTTACTCCCACAGGGCGTACGGCGGTCAAATACACGACTTTATCGCCGAGGCCGAAAAAGATGTTAAAAAGGGCGGGAGAGTGATTGCGACAACACTTACAAAAAAAATGGCGGAAAACCTGACGGAGTTTCTCAAGGAGAAAGGGATCAAAGCCGAATATCTGCACAGCGATATTCAGACGCTTGATCGAATCACTATCCTTTCGGACTTCCGAAAAGGCAAGTTTGACGTGATTGTGGGGGTGAACCTTCTTCGCGAGGGGCTTGACCTTCCCGAAGTGTCCCTTATTGGCATTTTAGACGCCGACCGCGAAGGGTTTCTTCGTTCAGAGACTAGTCTTATCCAGATTATCGGGCGGGCCGCGCGCAATGTCGCGGGCAGGGTTATTCTCTATGCCGACAGCATCACGGGCTCTATCGAGCGGGCGATGCGCGAGACAAATCGCCGCCGGGCCATTCAGATAGCGTACAACGTTAAGCACAGAATCACTCCCAGGAGCATCATCAAAACGGTGCGCGATATCACCGAGTCGATTGGACAAGAGCACGGAAAAGCCGTTTTACGGCTCGTAGAAATCGACAAAGAAGCTTTGCGGCACAAAACGCTCGAACAGCTGGTGAAGGAGAAAAGGATACAAATGAACGCGGCAGTGAAGATGCTAAACTTCGAAACAGCCGCTCTGCTGCGAGATGAGATTCGAGAGCTCCAGAAATTGGCGCCAGGTGACAAGTGACCCGTAGCTGGAGCTGGTACTTGTCCACAACGGCAATTCCCCCCATCTGATATAATAGACATGCGAGAGGCGATCTCTTTTTTGGTTTTTCGCTTTTATTTTTAACTTTATTTCTATGTCCATCAACGCAAGCGTCGGTATCGCTGACGGGGAAGATGCTTACACGGTAGGAGCGAATGCCTGTCAGGACGCCCTCGATAGGCTCAAAGATAAGCAGCCAAGTGCTCTCTTGGTGTTCTCTTCGGTACACTTTAATCAAGAAAAAATGCTTCGGGGCGTTCGGTCGGTCGCCCCGACTGCCACGCTGGTCGGTTGCTCGACCGCAGGAGAAATCACAACAGAAGGACCGGCTAAGCGCCATTCGATCGCGGTCATGGCCATTAAGACGGATGATATTTCCTTTTTCGCGGGCGTTGGTGAACACATCGCTACCGGAGCGAGGGAGGCGGGAAAGGCGGCGGCGGATGCGGTAAAGAAGCAGGCTCCCGACGAAAAACTGGATGCCTTTATGATGTTTCCTGATGTGCTTGTCGGAAACGGCGCAGATATCGTTCGGGGCGTCCTGGAAAGCCTAGGAAGCCATTTCCCGCTTGTTGGCGGCGCGGCCGGTGATGACTTTGAATTCAAAAAGACCTATCAATATCTCAACGACAACGTGTATTCCGGTGCGGTGATCGGACTCGGCCTCAAGGGAAAGTTTAAAATGGGCATCGGAGTGAAGCATGGGTGGATTCCGATCGGTACGCCGAAGAAAGTTACCAAATCGAGCGGCTCGATTCTCCATGAACTTGACGGGCAACCCGCTATTAAGATTTATGAAGATTATTTCGGCGCCGAGCGCGCCTCGGAACTCCGAACCGAGACACTGGCAAAGCTGGCTATCACCTATCCGCTTGGCATGCAGGTGGAGGGAAGCGAGGAGCTCCTTATCAGGGACCCTATTACCGTTGATGAGAAAGGCTCTATCACTTGTGCCGCGGAGATTCCGGAAGGTTCCGAAATACGTCTTATGATAGGTAGTCGCGAAGAGGCGGTTAAGGTGGCAAAATTAGCCGCCGAAAATGCCTTGACGCAGCTTGGCGGCGGAAAGCCGAAAGTCATCATCATCTTCAACTGCATTGCACGCAGTAAATTGTTCGGCGAGCGGGCTGGCGATGAGATTGATGCCATCCAGGAGGTACTCGGCAAAGACGTCCCGCTTATCGGTTTCTACACGTATGGAGAGCAGGCACCGCTCGGAGGCGAAGTCATGAACATCAACAAATGTAATCCGGCCTTCCACAACGAGACGGTGGTTATTTGTGTGCTTGGAGATTAACCGGGGGAGGCTAGAGACTATACAGATAGGACTTACGCATTGTGGCCTTATCCCCCTTTCCTCCGCAGGCGGATCCGCCTTGGGCGGTAATAAAGGGGGTCAGGGGGTTGTGACATCCCTCCCCTAACGTGTTGCGGAAATCTGTTGCGGAAATCAGATATCCGCAACACGCGTAGCGATCGAGTTTAACACTATGAGAAAGGAATTTCCCAAAATTACCGCCATATTTTTGTTAGCGCTTCCTTTCCTGGTCTTTGGAGGAGTGACTGGTGCGATAAGTGTCCGTCATGGCCTGGAAATGGCTACGGCGATGTCCGTACCCTTTGCCCAGCTGTATTCGGACGAGGTGTATTTCATTATCGGCGCCTTCGTTATTTGTTTTATTTTCGAGATTGTGGTCTTTCTCTGGGCGGTCAATTCCTACACGCGCAAAGCAAACTCTTTTGAATCTCTTAGCCTGGAGCAGGAAAAAGGCGCGCAGCTTCTCGTGCGTCGAGATCTGGAGCTCACTCGGGCGAACGACCAGCTTCGAAAGCTTGACGAAGTTAAGTCGGGCTTCATTTCCGTAGTCGCCCACCAGCTTCGTACTCCGCTCTCCGGCGTTAAGTGGACCCTTAATCTCCTTCTCACCGGAGATATGGGTCCGCTTAAAAGCGAACAAGGGACCTTTCTCATGAAGGCCTATGAGAGCAACGACCGAATGATTTCTCTCGTGAACGATATGCTTGGCGCCGACCGTATCGAATCAGGAAAAGTCCGCTATATATTCCAACCTGTGCAACTTGTCGATGTCGTCGACAGCGTGCTTTTCGAGCTTCTCCCACAAGCGAACGCTAAAAAGCTTTCGATGCGTTTCGAGTCCCGCCACGCAAAGCTTCCAAAGGTAAAGGCGGATCCCCAAAAATTGCATGATGTGTTTCAGAATCTTCTGGAGAATTCGGTGAAATACTCCCGTCCCGAAGGCATCGTTGAAGTGGGCATCAGAGTCGAAGGGAGCGATGAAGTCCTCGTGTGGGTCAAGGATGATGGCATCGGTATTCCAAAGGAGCAGCAAAAAAACGTCTTTGATCGTTTTTTCAGAGCCCAGAACGCGATAAAGCTTGAGACAGTGGGTTCAGGGCTCGGACTATTTATCGTAAAGAACGTCATCGAGCGGCATGGCGGGCGAATCTGGTTCAAGAGTGAAGAGGAAAAAGGGACAACCTTTTATTTTACCCTGCCAATCGATAAGACTGGGGCGCAAATAATCGACCCGAAGGCAACTTCGGTTGTTGATGGACTTTAACAGATTAAGGTTGTAAGATTTAAGTTGTAAGTAAGATATAAAAGTTTTCTATCCTGATTTCCTTAAATCTTAAATCATTTAATTGTATGGCAAAGATTTTAATCATCGAAGACGACATCTTCCTCGGGGATGTGCTCATGCAGAAGCTCAAGTCCCGCGGCTATGAAGCGCTTCTATCGCGGGACGGCACTTCCGGCCTGAAACAGATTCGGCAGCAGCACCCCGATCTCGTACTCCTCGACATCATCTTGCCGCAAATGAACGGCTACGAAGTACTGGAAGCCAAGCAAAAGGATCCGACAATCGCCTCTATCCCCGTCATTGTTATCTCAAACTCGGGTCAGCCGCTCGAGATCAACCGCGCTCTCGCGCTTGGCGTGAAAGACTATTTGGTCAAGGCGCAGTTCGATCCGGAAGAGGTCATCGTGAAGGTACGCCTGCAGCTAAGTCAGGTAGGGGAATCCGCGACGAGTGCGGCCGAGAAAAGCACGGAGTTAAAACCGGCATCCAAAGGGTCGACCGACCTTGCAGGAAAGAAGATTATGTGGGTGGAGGATGATAAATTTCTCAGTGAAATTATTGCGCGGAAGCTCTCGATGCAGGGTTGCGTTTTGTTCCATGCGACTGAAGGGACGGAAGCGCTTAAGATACTGGAAAAGGAAGAGCTTGACCTCATTCTTCTTGACATTCTTCTTTCGGGCATTGACGGCTTTGAAATCCTTAAGCGGATAAAGAGCGGCGAGAAGACAAAGCATATACCGGTCATTCTCCTTTCCAATCTGGGTCAAAAGGAAGACATCGAAAAGGGAAAAATGCTCGGTGCTGCCCGCTTCCTTATCAAAGCCATGATGACTCTCGATGAGATAGTTGAGGAGATAAAAACGGTGCTTAAAGAAGCTAGCAACAAGTAGTCCGCCAGCTGGCGGAGTAGTTGGCAGAAAAAAACGGCGAGGTAAAGTCTTCGCCGTTTTTAGCGGTAGTATGTTCCTGCGCGCGCGTATCATTTTCAGCCACGTGCGCGTTACCATACGCGGATATGAAAGATGTTCTCGCAACACTGTCCGCAATCGCGCTCCTTTCCCTTTTCGCCGCCCCTTTCCTGCTTGTTGTTGCTCCGGTATATCTTCTTTTCGGCACCGTCCTCTATGGTTCGTGGGTGGTATTCGGAATAGTTCTCTTTTTTTCCTGGAGCGCGAGGTGCTTTTTTTCGCTCCTTACGGCAAAGGCGGTCCCAGTCAAAGTTCTGGTCTCGCCCTCGGCGGCTCACCAAGGCGACTCGTTTTGAGCCGCTTTTTTTTAATCACAAACCGTGCTACAGTGCTTCTATCGTCACCCTATGGAGCAATCCATGGGGCAATCGTTTTGTCTGTTGCCCATCGTAGTTAACTTTGAATTACGAAACTAGTATTTTAAGCTGTCATTCTCGCGGCTAAAGCCCGTTGGGCTCGCCAGAATAGGGAGTCGGGAATCCAGGGCTTATCTGCATACTCTGGATTCCCTTTTTCAAGGGAACCCGTCCGAATGGATTCATCCGGGCGGATGACAGCAAACGCGTATGTCCTCGTATAAATGAACCGTACCATGCCAAAGGAAAGTGAACATTCAATCGGGGCGGGGAAAATTATAGTTAAAGGCGCCCGCACCCATAACCTCAAAAACATCACGGTTGAGATGCCGCGTAACGCGCTGGTGGCGTTTACGGGGCTTTCCGGGTCGGGAAAGTCGTCTCTCGCGTTCGACACTATCTTTGCCGAGGGCCAGCGCCGCTATGTCGAATCGCTCTCCGCGTACGCGCGCCAGTTCCTTCGCCAAATGCAGAAACCGGATGTCGATGAGATTGTGGGACTCTCGCCGGCAATCTCAATCGACCAGAAGTCCCGCTCGAATAATCCGCGCTCGACGGTCGCCACCATTACCGAAATATACGACTATCTTCGGGTGCTCTTTGCCCGCGTGGGCAAGCCGTACTGTCTTATCTGCGGGCGGGAAATCAGAAAGCTTTCCGCGGAGGAGATAAAGCAAGTTATCCTCGACTGCGTCAGTACCATCCTCGGAGAGAGAAAAAACAAAAAAGTGCTCGGCGTGGAGTACAGCGACCTCAAACTGAAACTCTACGCACCAGTCGTGGTGGGTCGGAAGGGCGAATACTATCAATTGCTGTATGACCTTTTGGGAAAAGGATACAAAACGGTTAAGGTTGACGGCGGCGAATATAGTCTTCGGGAACAAATCGTTCTTGAAAAGCACAAAAAGCACCACATCGATGTGCTGGTTGACGAATATTTTCTCACTGACCTCGGAAGGGAAAGCGAGGTTCTAAAGGAGCGCCTGCCCGAGGCGATAGAACGCGCGCTCCATGAATCGGATGGGCTTTTGCGGATTGAGATTTCCTCCTTCGCTAGAGCTACGGAGGGTATGCCCGCCTCCGTAGGGTCGAAGACGAGTAAACCCGCGAAAGAAGCGGATGCGCCGCTTGAAAGCAAGATTATCTCCGCAAAGTTCATGTGTCCGTATGACGGATTCTCCTATCCCGAAATTGAACCTCGGCTGTTTTCTTTCAACTCTCCGTACGGAGCCTGTCCCGAGTGCAACGGTCTCGGAACAAAACACTTCTTCGGGGAAGAGGCGTGTTTGAAGTGTCGCGGAGCGCGCCTTCGCGATGAAGCTCTGCATGTACGAATCGGCACTGTTTCTTCCTCCCCTCCTCGGACGAGGAGGGGTGCCCCTGCCTCGCCGGCAGACAGGGAAGGCGGGGTGGTGGGAAAAGGCGAAACGAGCGAGGAAAAGGGGCTGAACATCGTCGAAATCGCGAATCTTTCAATAGCGGACTCATACGACTTTTTCATTGAGCTCAAACTCACCGCGAAAGAGCGGGAAATCGCGAAAGTGGTGCTTCGGGAAATCGAGTCGCGCCTGCAGTTCATGGTTGATGTCGGCATTGAATATCTCACCCTCGACCGACGCGCCCATACGCTCTCGGGCGGCGAAGCCCAGCGCATCAGATTGGCGTCACAGCTTGGTTCCGGTCTTGTCGGGGCGCTCTATGTGCTTGATGAGCCGACCATCGGTCTTCACGCGAAAGACAACGCGAAGCTCATCAAAACGCTTCTGCATCTTCGCGATATCGGCAACACGATTATCGTGGTTGAACATGACGAGGAGACGATTCTTTCGTCGGATTACTTGGTGGATTTAGGACCCGGCGCCGGCGTGCATGGGGGAAAAATTGTGGTTGCGGATTATCTCGATAAGCTTCTCAAAGCGAAAAGTCCGCCGGCTGGCGGAGAATCGCTAACGCTCGCGTATCTTCGCGGAGAAAAAGAAGTTGAAATTCCGGAGGAAAGGAGGACATCGGACAAAGGCACCCTTCGCGTCCGCGGCGCAAACCTCTTCAACATCAAAAATCAAAGTGTCGATGTGCCTCTGGGCAAATTCGTCACGATTACGGGGGTATCGGGCTCGGGAAAATCCACTTTTATGTATGAAATACTGCATAAAAATTTACAGGCGAGGTTCGAGCGGCGCTACCGAACTGCGGAAGTGTTTAATGTCGGCTCGTTTACCGGCACGGAATATCTTTCCCGCGCCATTCTTATCGACCAATCGGCAATCGGCCGTACGCCGCGCTCCAATCCAGCCACCTATACTGGTGCATGGACCTTTGTCCGCGAGCTTTTTGCGGGGAGTGAAGAGGCACGGGTGCGCGGGTGGGGACCGAGCCGCTTTTCGTTCAATGTAAAAGGCGGTCGATGCGAAGCCTGTCAGGGTAACGGCGAGATAGCGGTGGAAATGCACTTCCTGCCCACCGTGTATGTTACCTGCGATGTCTGCAACGGCAAACGCTTCATGAAGGAGACACTCGAAGTGAAGTATAAGAAGAAAAATGTCTACGACGTGCTGCAGCTTACGGTAGAAGAGGCACTCACCTTTTTTGAAGATATTCCCGCCATACATGACCGGCTAAAGACGCTTAATGAGGTTGGCCTCGGCTATTTGGAACTTGGGCAATCGGCGACAACACTTTCAGGCGGCGAAGCCCAGCGTGTTAAAATTTCATCGGAGCTCTATCGCACACACGTCCAGAAAACAATTTATCTTCTCGACGAGCCGACCGTCGGCCTTCATTATGAAGATGTAAAGAAATTGGTTGAAATACTGCAGAAACTCGTGAATCACGGCAACACGGTAGTCGTCATTGAGCACAATATGGACGTCATCAAGTCTTCGGATTATATTATCGACTTCGGACCGGAGGGCGGGTCGGGCGGGGGAGAGATTATCGCAAAGGGCACGCCGGAACAGGTGGCAGAAATGAAAAAGTCATTTACCGGAGGGTACCTTAAGAAGGTTTTAGGTTCTAGCCGTTAGGTTCTAGTACCAAAGTAACTTAATTTTGGCCCTTCTTCCTCTCCCCCTTTTCAAGGGGGAGATTGAGAGGGGGTAGTTTCAGAATTAAGTTAGGAGAGTACTAAAAAGAAAAAACCAGCCGCCTTGTGGGGGCTGGTGGACGGGAAAGTTTTGCCTCTTTCCTAATTCTGCGGCCGTACAGCTAAGGCCTTGGGCCGGAGCTGGGGTTGCGGTAGAGGGTTCACAACTGGGGGCCGAAGCGAAAGCTTTTGGGCCATAACCTTGAAAGTTTGAATCCTCCCAAAGCTGACCTTGATTTTCATATTAATTCCTTTCCTTTTTGGTTTTCTGCTACGTTGATATCGGCAGTATCTATATCATATTAATGACAAAAAGTCAACGAAATAAGGCCCCTCTCACTTTGGAGGATAAAATATGGCGAAAAAAGAAATTGCCCGACGCGCCCGGGGTGTACTTTTTCCTCGGTAAAAACAAGCGGATTCTCTATATCGGGAGAGCGACGTCGCTTCGAAATCGAGTGCGAAGTTACTTTAACGGCGGCCTTATGGAGACACGAGGTCCTTGGGTTTCTAGGATGCTTCCGCTTATACAAAGTATCGAGGTGAGGAAAACCGACTCGGTGCTCGAGGCGATACTTCTTGAGGCCGACCTCATCAAAAAATTTCAACCCCCCTACAACACCAGCGAGAAGGACGACAAAAGCTTCAACTGTATCGTCATCACCAAAGAAGCATTTCCCCAAGTACTCCTCATCCGCAAAAATGACATCAACTTCTCTGCTTTGAAAATTGGCAATTGTGAATTGAAAATTGTTTATGGTCCCTTCCCAAATGGCTTTCAACTGCTTACGGCAATGAAAATTATCCGTAGAATTTTCCCGTATCGCGACTCTAAGTGTAAGCTTTTCAACGGAATAGCAGACAATCCCTGTTTTAATCGCCAGATAGGGCTTTGCCCTGGAACCTGCACCGGTGAAATAAGCAAGAAAGAGTACGGGAAAATTATCAGAAATCTTCGGCTTTTCTTTCAGGGAAAAAAGTCGCGGCTCCTGAAACTGCTTCAAAAAGAAATGGTGGGCGCGGCCAGGCGGCAGGAATTCGAAAAGGCGGGGGAGTTGAAGCGGCAGTTATTTTCGCTTAAACATATTCAAGATGTCGCGTTACTGAAACGTGATGTAGTTTCTGCGTCTGTTCCGCGTTCCGGTTCCGCGTCAGTTCAGCGTCTTTTCCGCATTGAGGCCTACGACCTCTCGCATTTCGGCGGCAAAGAAATAGTGGGGGCTATGACGGTAGTCGAGGATGGAATTGCGAAACAAGGTGAGTACCGACTGTTTAAGATACGCGACATAAAGAGCGCCCACGAGACCCGCGGGTTGAAAGAGCTCCTGCGGCGAAGATTGAACCACTCTGAATGGAAGTTCCCCGACCTCATCGTGGTAGACGGAAATATTGTTCAGAAGAAAGCCGCCGAAGAAATACTGCATTCGCTAGGTTTTGCGATTCCGGTTATCGCGCTCGTCAAAGATGAGAAGCATCGGCCGCGAGAACTTTTGGGTGATGGATTGCTTATAGATAAACACCGCGCGAGCATCCTCCTCGCAAACAGTGAGGCGCATCGCTTCGCGTTCAAGTTTCAGCGAAAACGGCGAAGGGTCACCTCATGTAGGCAGTCAACATAGCTTTTATCCACGGCCGTGAATAAAAGCTATGTTTCAGCATTGACTACTTCAAGCAACATGCTAGAGTATCGTGGAACCGAGTAGACGAAAAAGATTAGGGTGTGTAGCTGGGCTGCCCGGCGTTTTTTTGATTGGCGTCCGGGCAGCCCTTTATAGCTTGGCCACCCCTCGAGTAGGGCGGTGGCTTGTTGGTGGCGACGCTGGTGTCCGTGTGTACAGCGTCGCCCATTTTTTGTAAAAAATTGTCTTCAAACTCTTAGGACTTACGCGGTTGTTCTTAATTCTCCCTTTCTTAAAGGGAGCACTCCGTCTTCGGAGGAGGGATTT
>OBEQ011429571.1_pt1 | contig 12054 bp, 13 predicted proteins | sample 1670901 | NCBI WGS metagenome assembly OBEQ01 (sample SAMEA104232315, study PRJEB22302) | groundwater metagenome | biome: forest; feature: aquifer; material: groundwater | place: USA | collected 2011-08-07 | depth 5.4 m | reverse complement strand
GCACACCTCCCACGTGGCGCTGGAGCGACCCGTCCATATTAGCCCCGATCCGAGAATTTCCCGCGGCGATGCATGGGGGCCAGCGGGTCCTGTCGCGGCGAGCCGCCCCCGCCGCCCCCCCCCGGTGCCCCCCCCGCCGCCGGCGGGCGGGGGGGTGGGGGCGCCCCGCCCCCCGGTGGGGCGCCGGTGGCACCCGCGACCATTTCAGGATCAAGGTCAGCCGTGTCGCGGGAGGCCGGCGTGGATTTCCCGGAGCCGGGCGGGCCTGCGGTCTGCGGCCGGGGTACGGGCCAGGCGGAGTCAGCTTCTGTTCGAGCGCCGGCATTGCCGGCACAAGCTCCCCGGGGGAGGTCGGAAGGGGGGCGGAGCCCCCCTCCGAGCGACTATAGTGGGGCGGTCGGAATCCAGCCGGGCGGAGGGGTCAGCCATGCGGATGCAAGGGAAGGTCGCGATCGTCACGGGGGCGGGGTCGGGCATCGGCAGGGCGACGGCGCTCAGGTTCGGCGCCGAGGGCGCCGCGGTGGCGTGCGTGGATCTCTCGATCGAGAGCGTCCGCGGCACCGCCAAGGCGATCGAGGCGTCGGGCGGGCAGGCCCTGGCGCTCGCCGCCGACGTCACCGACGAGCGCGCCTGCGCGCGCGTGGTCGAGGAGACGCTCGCGCGGTGGAGCCGCCTCACCACGCTGGTGAACTCCGCCGGCGTGCGCCCCGTCGCCGCCGACGTGGCGCCGCCCGGCGACGAGTGGCGGCGCGTGGTCGAGGTGAACCTCACCGGCACGTATCTCCCGTCGCGGGCCGCCTTCCCCGCGCTCCGGGCCGGCGGCGGGGCCTCCATCACGAACCTCGCCTCGATCTACGGGCTGGTGGGCGGCTCCATGGCGCCGTCGTACGCGGCCTCCAAGGGCGGCGTGGCCAACCTCACGCGGCAGCTCGCCCTGAACTGGGCGCCCCACGTGCGCGTCAACTGCGTCTGCCCGGGCGTGATCGAGACGCCGATGACCGAGAAGCTCCGCCTCGACCCGGCGTGGACCGAGACCGTCCTCAAGAAGTACCCGCTCGGGCGCTTCGGCCAGCCCGAGGAGATCGCCGCCGCGATCCTCTACCTCGCCAGCGACGAGGCCGCGTACGTGACCGGGGTGGCGCTGCCGGTCGACGGCGGGTACACCGCCATCTGACGGACGGGTGCGGTACGCTCCGCCCGCCCTCCCCGGACACCTGCGACTGCCGCTCGCCTGAGGGCCGGAGCCGCTACGACACGACGCGCTGGTCGCGGAGGGCGCGGATCTCGGCCGCGCTCAGGCCGAGCGCGCCCAGGACCTCGTCGGTGTGCTCGCCGCGGTGGGGCGCGGCGCGGGTGACGGCCCCCGGCGTGTCCGACAGCTTGAGCGCGATCCCGAACTGCCTGACCTTCCCGTGGGTCGGATGCTCGACCTCGATGATCATCTGCCGGTGGATGATCTGCGGGTCCCGCGCCATCTCATCGACGTCGTAGACCTTGCCCACGCAGACGTCGGCGGCGACGAGGAGATCGAACCACTCGTCGCGGGTGCGGGTGCGGATGATCGCCTCGATCTCGCGCCGGGCCGCCTCCTCCTCGGCGTTGGCCGCGCGCACGAACTGGTCGGGCTTGCGGGCGAAGCGCGCGAAGTCCGGGCGGCCGATGGCGCGGCAGAAGTTCTCCCAGAGCCAGGGCTCGGTGCAGCCGATGGTGAGGAGCTGGCCGTCCTTCGTCTCGTAGATCGCGTAGTAGGGGTAGGAGCCGCCGAGGAAGCCCGCGCCGCGCCGGGGCGCGATCCCGTCGCTCCAGAAGTAGCGCATGTTCGGCGTGGCGGCGAGCAGGGCCACCGTGGTGTCCAGATAGGAGACGTCCACGTGCTGGCCCCGGCCCGTGCGCTCGCGCGCGAAGAGCGCCAGCGCGATGCCGAGGGCGCCGTGCAGGCTCGCGCCCGCGTAGTCGGCGATGATGTTGAGCGGGATCGCCGGCTTGCGGTCGGGCTCGCCGATGAGGCCGAGCACGCCGGCCAGCGAGAGGTAGTTCATGTCGTGGGCCGGGTGGTCGCGATAGGGCCCGTCCTGCCCGAAGCCCGAGAGCGAGCAGTACACGACGCGGGGGTTGAGGGCGCGCACGGTCTCGTAGTCGGCGCCGAGCCGCCGGGTCACGCCGGGCCGGAAGCCCTCGACGACGACGTCGGCGCCGGCGGCGAGCCGGCGGAAGACCGCCTGGCCCTCCGGGGCCTTGAGGTTCAACGCCAGGCTCCGCTTGTTGCGGTTGACGAAGGCGAATGCCGCCCGCCGCGGGTCCTCCTCGCCGTCCTGGGGCGTCTCGATCTTGAGCACCTCCGCGCCCATGTCGGCGAGCAGCATCGTGCAGAACTCGCCCGGCGCCACCCGCGCCAGCTCGAGCACGGTGATCCCGTCGAGCGGTCTCATCGGGCCCGCCCCTCCGCGGCGGTGGCCCACTCCACCCATGCGTCGAACCGCGGGAAGTACGCGGCGAAGAGCACCAGGGACAGGAGCGCCAGCACGTAGAAGTCCCCGAAGAAGCCGTTGAGCAGGAGCAGGATCAGACCGAGCACGGCCGGCACCTCGCAGAGGGCGTACGTCACCACCGTGGCCGCGTGCCGCCGCTGGATCAGCGCCCGGAGATCGAGCGCGGCCGGCTTGGCCAGGAGGAGCGAGCGCAGGAGGCGGATCAGGACGATCTGGACGGCGGCGAACCCGTAGAGCAGGACGCGGACGACGCCGATCTGCGGCAGCCGGACGAAGCCCGCGAACGGCGCCTGCTGGGCCGCGATCACGTGGACGACCACGCCGTACATCACGACGCTCGCGATCATGGCGGCGCCGATCCAGACCGCCGTCCGGTAGGCCTGCCGCAGCTCGCGCTGGGCCTCGGGCGAGTGGACGGCGAGGAGATCGGCCATCAGCGGTAGAACTCCGGCGCCTGCTTGACCGTCTTCCAGAACAGCGGGTCGTGTCCCGGGAAGATCCGGCCGTGCAGGAGCCGGGCCAGCGTCTTCAGCCGCTTGATCGAGTGCAGCGCCGCCGCCGGGCTCCAGACGACGCCGGGCACGCGCTCGGCGTCGATGTGCTCCTGCCAGTAGCAGCAGTCGCCGGCCAGGATGACGGGCCCCGCGGATGGCAGCTCGACGAGCAGCGACTGGTGCCCGGGGGTGTGGCCCTCCGTGCGGAGCACGGTGACGCCGGGCGCCAGGTCGGTGTCGCCGTCGAGGTGCCGCCACCGGTAGCTCGGCAGGTCGAAGTTCTTCCGGTAGTAGAAGCTCTCCAGGAACGGGGCGGGGTAGAGGGCGGCCGCGTGCTCGTCCTTCTGCACGACCAGCTCCGACTTGGGGAACATCTCGGCGCCCCCGGCGTGGTCGAAGTGCAGGTGCGAGAGCACGACCACGTCGACGTCGCCCGGCTCCAGGCCGAGCGCGTCGAGCCGGTGCACCAGGAGGTCCGCGTCCTCGAAGCGGGCCAGCGGGTCGTTGCGGAGAAGCCCGGGCACCGCGCGCGGCGACACGCCGGTGTCGAAGAGGATGGTGCCGCTGGTCGTCTTGACGAGGTAGCAGGCGACCGGAACCGGCACCCGCTCGGCGGAGCGCTCTCCGTAGAAGAGGCCGGATCGCTCGAATCCGAGGAACCCGTTCTGGAGCGCGTACAGCGCCGTCACGGCCATCGCGCGGAGTATGAGTCACATCGCGCGTCGGCGCAAGATCGAGCTGCGGCTTGACCCTGGCGAGCGTCCCCGGCTACCTTGAGCGCCTCCCCTTCAGCGGAGGCGCCGAGAGCCGTCCGCGGCGAAGTGGGCGGAGGGTGAGTTGGGAGAAGGCCATGTCGAGCAGGTTCCCGGCGCTCGTCGTCCTGGTGCTCGCGCTCACCTTCAACTGGAGCCGCATGCAGGAGGTCTGGCTGGACCGCTGAAGGCGGCTGGCGCCGGCGCGTCGACTCGTCTTGACCTCCGTCGTGGCCTGCATCTACGCTTGCTGCACGTCGGCCACTGACCGGCCAGGTGGAGGGAGGCCATGAGCGAACTGACGAGACCCGCGAGTCCACGCATCGACCGCCGAGGCTTCCTGAAGATCGGAGGGGCGGTCGGAGCGGCGGCCGCCACCGGCGGGCTGCAGGCTCTCCTCGCCGCGCGTCGCGCCCCGGCCCACGCCCAGGGGAGGCAGATCCATCTCCTGCAGTGGGTCGACTTCATCCCCGAGGGCGACGCCGAGCTCCGACGCCAGGCGGCCGAGTACACCGCCCAGACCAGGGTCGAGGTCAGGATCGAGAGCATCAACGCCAACGACCTCCAGGCCCGCATCCCCGCCGCGATCCAGTCGGGGGCGGGCCCCGACATCATCCTGATGATGCACAACTGGCCCCACCTCTATGCCAGCGCCCTCGCCGACGTCTCGGACCTGTGCGAGTGGAAGGCGAAGGACCAGGGCGGCTACTACGCCGTCTCGGAAGCCGCGGCCCGCGCGGGTACGCGGTGGCTCGCTCTGCCCTACGGGACCGGCGGCATCCTGATCGCCTACCGGAAGTCGTGGTTCGCCGAGGTGGGGGCCGCTCAACCCCCGAGAACGCTCGACGAGTACCGGAAGGTCGGAGCCGCGCTGAAGAAGGCGGGACGCCCCGTCGGCCAGACCCTCGGTCACACCTTCGGCGACGCCCCGGCCTGGTCGTACCCACTGCTCTGGACGTTCGGGGGCGCCGAGACCGATGCCACGGGGAAGCGGGTCGTCCTCGACTCGAAGGGGACGATGGAGTCCGTCAAGTGGATGACCGCGTTCTGGAACGAGGCGTGCGACGAAGGGGCGCTGGCGTGGGACGACACCAACAACAACCGCGCCTTCCACGCCAACGAGATCAGCGCGACCTTGAACGGGGCCTCCATCTTCATCTACGCCCGGCGCAATCCGGAGAAGATCAAGGACGAGCGCGGGCAGCCGATGGCGCCGGACATCGGACACTTCCCGATCCCGGCCGGCCCGCTGGGTCCCACGCCGTCCTACAACGTGGCGTTCTCTCACGCGCTCATGAAGTACTCGCGGAACCAGAGGGCGGCCAAGGAGTTCCTCCGCTGGCTCCACGCCAAGGAGCAGTTCGGGAAGTGGTTCGAGATCGAGACGGGGTACAGCATCGGCGCCACGACCTACTGGGAGCGCCATCCCATGTGGGACAAGGTCGACGCCGCGCTGCAGCCGTTCAGGGTCGCCGTCCGCAACTCCCGGATGATCGGCTACGCCGGCACCCCCACGGCGAAGGCGAGCGAGGCGCTGACCAAGTACGTCATCACCGACATGTACGCCAAGGCCGTGCAGGGGATGCCGCCCGCGGAGGCGGTCCGGTGGGCCGAGGCGGAGCTCAAGAAGATCTACGAGGGATAGCCGGTGAAAAAGGCCGTGACCTTCTACAGCGAAGGAGTCAGGCTCGCGGGCGATGTCTACTACCCGGAGCAGGTTGGAGACCGGCGCGCCGGAGTCGTGCTCTGCCACGGCTACACGGGCATCAAGGATCTCTACCTGCCCGACAACGCCCGGGTGCTCACCGAGGCGGGCTACGTGGTCCTGACGTTCGACTACAAGGGCTGGGGCGACAGCGCGGGGCCGCGGAGCCGGCTCGCGCCTCACAGCCGCGTCACCGACGTCCAGGCGGCGCTGACGTTCCTCGGCTCCCTGCCCGAGGTGGATCCCGAGCGCCTCGGCCTCTACGGGACCAGTTACGGCGGCGCGACGGTCGTGTGGGCCGCCGCCATCGACGCGCGCGTCAGGTGCGTGGTCAGCGTCGTCGGCATCGGGAACGGGGCGCGCTGGATGCGCGGCGTCCGTCGCCCGGACGAGTGGCACGACCTCCTCGAGCGCTCGCGCGCCGATCGCGTCAAGCGGGCCCTCGACGGCGAGTCGGCCTTCGTCGATCGCGCGGAGATCCTGCTGCCCGATCGGCAGTCGGCGGAGCTGGCGGCGGCCGCGCGCCGGCCCCTCCCCGGCGCGGTGAGCACGATTCCCCTCGAGTACGTCGACGAGACGCTGGCGTTCAACCCGGAGTGGGTGGTGGACAAGATCGCGCCCCGTCCGATTCTGTTCATCACCACGGATGACGACCGGCTCGTCCCGCCCGAAGAGTCACAGGCTCTCTATGCGCAGGCCGGCGAGCCGAAGAAGCTCGTCGTGCTGAAGGGCTACGGGCACTACGAGGTCTACGCCGAGCCCGCCTTCAGCCAGGTCATGGACGCGACCCTCGCGTGGTACCGCCAGTATCTCCCGGCGCGGGAGGCGCTCCGCCCGACTCGGGGGTGACGGAACCGGCCCGCATTATTCGGGAACGGCGATGGCGGGACCGGGCGGGTGGCGCACCCCGCGCCAGGCCCCGCCCCCCCCACGCGACTACCGTTCGCGAATAATGCGGGCCGGGATGTTGTCAGCCGGCGCGCTCGCTCGTGCGGGCGCCGGGCCGGGCGCGGGCCGAGGGCAGCGTGGCCGGATCGTAGACCCAGATCTTGCTCGCGGCCGCGAGCCCGATCGTCACCGGGTGGCCCTTGATCCGGAAGGTGACGGTGCCGGCGTAGGGCGCGACCTCGGTGACGGCGAGCGCGACGCCGGGACGCACGCCGTTGTCCCACAGGAACTTGAGGAGCTGCCGGTCGGCCTCGCCCTCCTCGGTGATGCGGTCGATCGCCAGCTCCTGACCGACCCTGGCCTCGGCCAGCGAGAAGTGCTCGTGCGGGGGGAGCGCGGGCTCCATGCCCGGGATCGGGTTGCCGTGCGGGCAGGTGCTCGGCATCCCGAGCAGGTGGGCGAGCTTCTCCTCCACGACGGGTGAGATCGCGTGCTCCAGCCGGTGCGCCTCGTCGTGCGCGCCCGCCCAGTCGAGCCCGAGGACGTCGGTGAGCCAGCGCTCGATCAGCCGGTGCCGCCGCGCCATCGTCTCCGCGATCGAGAACCCCTTCGCCGTCAGCCGGACCTCGTGCTTCGGCGTCAGCCTGATGTAGCCCTCGCGCTGCATCCGCTGCAGCGCCTCCGTGATGGACGGCGGCGAGATCTTCATGTGCCGGGCGAGTCGGGCGCCGATCACCGGCTTCTGGCTGCCCGCGAGGTCGTAGATCGCGGCGAGGTAGTCCTGGATCGCCGGAGTCTCCATGGCGCCCTATCCTATCACCGCCCGTCATTTGGATCACCACACGAGAGATTTCAGGTTGACATCATAGAATGAGTTAGGGCACCCTAACTCGCACGCACGACAGGCTCGGCCCGGAGGATCGGCACGATGATGGCTCGCAGACGATGGCTCGTGGCGGTGGCGGCGCTCGCGATCGGGCTCGCCGCGGGGGCGGCGCGCGCGGCCGAGGGCCCCCAGGAGATTCCCCTCACCATCGAAGGCCACCGCTTCACGCCCGCCGAGATCACCGTCGCCGCGGGCGCCCCCGTCGTCCTCGTGATCAGCAACAAGGACAAGGCCGCCGAGGAGTTCGAGAGCCGCGACCTCCGGATCGAGAAGATCGTGCCCGCGGGCAAGACGGTCCGGGTGCGGATCCCGGCGCTCAAGAAGGGCACCTACGCCTTCTTCGGCGACTTCCATCCCAAGACGGCCCAGGGCCGGATCGTGGCGGAGTAGCCCGATGCTCCCCACCTTCGTGATCGTCCTGCGCGAGGCCTTCGAGGCGGCGCTGCTCCTCGGCATCGTCTACACCTACCTCCAGAAAATCAGCCGCCCGCAGCACTACCGCTACGTGACGGCCGGCGCCGTCCTCGGCGTCCTCGCCAGCATCGCCACCGGCGTCGTCGTCAGCTACCTCTCGGGACCGCTCCTCGACCTCGGCCCCGACCTCGTCACCGCCGGCATCCTCTTCCTCTCGGTGGCCGTGCTGACGTGGATGCTCGTGTGGATGCGGCAGCACGCCCGCGCCATCAAGGGCGACGTGCAGCGGCGCATCGACGAGGCGGAGTCGCGGAGCCGGCTGTGGGTGATCGCCACCGTCGCCTTCGCCGGCGTCTTCCGCGAGGGCGCGGAGACGGTGCTGTTCGTCTGGGGCCTGCTCGCCCAGGCGGCGGCGGGCGCGGGCTGGGCGAGCCTGATCGGCGGCGTGCTCGGCGTGGCGGTGGCCGCCGTCCTGGCCCTCGCGATCTTCAACGGCTCCAAGGCCGTGAGCCTGCCCACGTTCTTCTTGGTGACCTCGGTCCTGCTGCTGCTCCTCGCCGCCGGGCTTTTCAGCGCGGGCGTGGGGCGGTTGCAGGGCCTCGGCCTGCTCCCCCTGACCGGCGAGCTGTGGGACACCTCGTGGCTCCTCGACGAGGGGAGTTTCGTCGGCACGCTGCTGCACGGGCTCGCCGGCTACCGGTCGCGGCCCACCTCGCTGGAGTTCGGCGCCTGGTCGTTGTACCTGCTGGTGGCCGGCGCTCTGCTCTTCGGCTCGCGGCCGACCCGGCGCTCCTCCCCGCGATCCGGGATCGCCCGGGGGGCGACGCCGTCCAACGTCCACCTGCCGTCATGATCGTCTGCCTCTGTCGCGCGCCCCCCGAGCACGTCGTCCGCGTGGCCATCGCCGAAGGCGCCTTCACCGTCGAGGACGTCGGCGCGGTCTGCCGGGCCGGCACCGCCTGCGGCCCCCCGGCCCACCCTGGGCGAAGCCAACTACCTCGCCCAGCAGATCGTGGAAGAGGACTGATCGAGAGGAGAGTCCCATGCGCGTGGATCGACGGCGGTTTCTGGCAGGACTCGGCGGCGGCGTCGGGGGCATGCTCCTCGCGCTGCGCGCGCCGGGCGGGGCGGCGGAGCGGGCGGAGCCCCGCACCGCGGTGATCGGCCGGCTGATGCTCGGCACGCTCGTCGAGACGGAGGCGAGCCACGAGAGCGTCGCCGCCGCCCGGGACGCGCTCCGGGCGGGGTTCGACCGCATCGACGACGTGGATCGGCTCATGAGTGTCTTCCACGACAGCGAGGTCACGCGCCTCGCGCGCGGGGCCGGCGCGGAGGCGGTGGCCCTCAGCGAGGACACCTACCGCGTGCTCGCCGAGGCCCGCGCCGTCGCCGCGGTCACCCGAGGGGCGCTCGACGTGACGATCCTGCCGCTGATGCGGCTCTGGGCGGCGGCCGCGGAGCGCGGCCGCGTGCCCTCGCGGGCCGAGCTGGACGCGACTGCCCGGCTGGTCGGCGTCGACGGCCTCGTCCTCGACGCGCGCGCCCGGACGGCGCGGCTGACGGCGCCGGGCGCCGGGGTGGACCTCGGCGGGATCGGCAAGGGCTACGCGGTCGATGTCGCCACGGACGCGCTCCGCGCCCGCGGCGTCCGGAGCGGGATCGTCAACGCAGGAGGCGATCTCCGCGTCCTCGGCCGGAGCCCGGGCGGCACTCCCTGGCGCATCGGACTCCGGCATCCGCTCCGGCCCGAGTCCCTCCTCCTCGCGCTCTCGATCGAGGACGAGGCGGTCTGTACCTCGGGCAACTACTTCCGGTACTTCACCGTCGCCGGCCGGCACTACGGTCACGTGCTCGACCCGCGTCGCGGCACGCCGGCCGAGACGGCGCTGAGCGCGACCGTCGTGGCCTCCCAGGCGATGCGGGCCGACGGGCTTGCCACGGGCGCGCTGGTGTGCGGCGTCCACGGCGCGCTCGACGTGATGGCGGCAGCGGGCGTGGACGGCGTGGTGGTGAGCGAATGGAAGGGGCATCCCGGGGGCGTGGTCGCGCACGTCACGCGCGGCCTCGCGGGCCGGGTCGAGCTGCTGGATCCCACGGCCGTCGTCAGCGCGTGACGGCCGGAGCGTCCTCGGGGGGGGGCTCCGCCCCCCTTCCGAGCCTCCCCCGGGATGGCGCCGGCAAAGCCGGCGCTCGAACCGTTGGTCAGATTCGTGAGAGGAGGGTAGTCCAGTGAGCCACCGTTGCCTCGCAGTCATGCTCGCCGTCTGCCTCGCGATCCTCGCGCTGGCGGCGCCGGCGGCGCCGGCGCAGGAGCGGCCGGCGCCGCCCGCGACGGAAGAAGAGCGCACCGCGAGGCTCCGCGCCCTGGAGGAGAAGGTCCGGATCCTGAGCGAGGAGATCGAGGCGCTCAAGACCAAGGCGGTGGTCCCGGAGACCACCGTCGAGAAGAGCGCGTTCGGCCTCGGGCCCGCGGCCTCGAAGGTCTACTCCCTCGCCCGCGGCCTCTCGATCGGCGGCTACGGAGAGGCCCATCTCAGCGGCATCCTCGCCGGCGACCGGAAGAACACCATCGACTTCGAGCGGTTCGTCCTCTACACGGGCTACAAGTTCACCGACCGGATCATCCTGAACTCCGAGATCGAGATCGAGCACGCCTCGACGGAAGGGTCGGTGAGCGCCGGCCCCGGCACCGTCGAGCTGGAGTTCGCCTACCTCGACGTCCAGGGCTGGGAGCCCCTGAACGCGCGCACGGGCCTCCTCCTGATCCCGATGGGCTTCATCAACGAGATCCACGAGCCGCCGTTTTACTTCGGCAACAACCGGCCCGAGGTCGAGAGCCGGATCATCCCGGCGACGTGGAGCGAGCTGGGCGCGGGCATCTACGGCAGCCTCCTGCCGGGCCTCGACTACCGGACTTACGTGGTGAACAGCCTCAACGCCAAGGGCTTCGAGAGCGGGGACATCCGCCGGTCCCGGCAGATGGGCAACCGCGCGCTTGCCGAGGACTTCGCCTGGACCGGCCGGCTCGACTCCACGCTCCTGCCGGGCCTCCTCATGGGCGCCTCGTTCTTCTGGGGGAACACCGGGCAGGACCAGACCTTCGCCGGGCGAAAGATCGACGCGCCGTTCTTCATGTACGACCTCCACTCCCAGCTCGAGTACCGCGGCTTCCACCTCCGCGGGCTCTTCGCCGACGGGTACGTCGGCGACGCGCGCACCCTCAGCGCCGACCTCGGTCAGCCCATCAGCCGCCGGCGGTGGGGCGCCTACGGCGAGGCCGCCTACGACGTGCTCCCGCTCGTCGCGCGCGGCACCCGGCAGTCGCTGTCGCCGTTCGTCCGGATCGAGTGGGTCGATCCGCAGGCCGACGCGCCCTCGGGCCTGCGCGCGGACCGGAGCAAGCGGCTCCGCGTCAACACCGTGGGCCTGAGCTACAAGCCGATCCCGAGCGTGGTCCTCAAGCTCGACTACCGGGAGCTGAACCCAGACGAAGGCAAGGCCACCGACGAGCTCAACGCCGGGTTCGGCTTCGCCTTCTGAGGAGCACTGCCATGACGCGTTCCTGCGAGGTTCGTTCCCCGATGCGCGCGCGCACGCGCCTGGTCGCCGCGGCGGTCGCGGTCGCGCTCGGCCTGGGGCTGGCCGGGCCCGCCGGCGCCAAGGTCTTCTACTCGATGGACGAGGCGCTCCACGCCGCGTTCCCCGAGGCCCAGACGATCGAGAAGGACATGCTCTTCCTGACCGACGAGCAGGTCCGGCAGATCGAGGGGCTCGCCAAGGCCAAGCTCGACTCCAAGATGATCGCCGTGCACGTCGGCAAGAAGGGGCCGAAGGTCCTCGGCTACGCCATGATCGACATCCACCTGGTGCGGACCCAGCCCGAGGCCATCCTGGTGGTCCTCACCCCGGAGGGCGTCGTCGACTCCACTTTGATACTGGCGTTCAACGAGCCGCTGGATTATCTTCCTCCCGCCCGCTGGCTGAAGCAGTTCACCCGGAGGACGCTGGTTCCGGACCTCTCGCTGAACCAGGGCATCGCGGCCATCACCGGCGCGACCCTGAGCGCGTACGGGATCACCGACAGCGTGCGGAGGGCTCTCGCGGTGTATCAGGTCATGATGGCGCCGAAGCGACGGTGATGCGGTTCACGGTCACGGGAGAGTGGAAGCGGAACACGCTGCTCCGCCTCATCATCGTCCTCTTCCTCGTCTACGGCGCCGCCCTGTGGGTCACCAACGCGCTCCTCTACTTCAACAAGATGGGGCTGACCTACCAGTCGGTCGTCGACTACTACCTCGGCTCCGAGGCGCGCTTCACCCAGCCCCGCAGCTACCAGGGGCTGCTCGAGATCACCCACTTCCACGTGTTCGCCATGGGCATCTTCATCCTGACCATGGCGCACCTGCTCCTCTTCGTCCCGCTCCGG
>OBEQ012767898.1_pt1 | contig 12056 bp, 11 predicted proteins | sample 1670901 | NCBI WGS metagenome assembly OBEQ01 (sample SAMEA104232315, study PRJEB22302) | groundwater metagenome | biome: forest; feature: aquifer; material: groundwater | place: USA | collected 2011-08-07 | depth 5.4 m | reverse complement strand
GCGACCGCCGCGTCTGGGGCGAGCTCATCTTCGCTGCGGCAGCTCCGTTCCTCCGCCCCGCGGAGAACAAACATATGGCCTCCGCCCGCTGAGTCATCCCCATCCGGCCGCGGTCCTGTTACGGCGCCGGGAGGGCACGGCGGAACTTGTCCCGAGCGACGCGTGGTGAGCTTGTCCCGAGCAAAGTCGAGGGGCAGAGTCGAACCAAGCCGAAGGAGCCGTGCTGATAGGCTCTTTGATGCATTCGGGAGGGCACGGCTTTAGCCGTGCCGAAAAAGCGGCCAAAATACAGGGGCTTCAGCCCCTGAGGCCACCCGAACCTGATTGATAGCGTCGTCTCACGCATTCATGAGACAGCTCTTAGCGACGCGCCCAGAGCAGGCGTTTCCCCGCGCCACGCCGCCTTGGCCTGACTTGTCCCGCTCGCCCCGAGCTTCGAGGGGAGCTGCGAGGGAGCCTCGAAGACCTTGGCCTGCGCCTCGAAAGCCGCGGCGCGCGCTGGCCCCCCGGACAGAAGTAGCTGCTGCGGCCCGCCACGATGACCCGGCGGATCTTCTTCCCGCACCGGAAGCAGCCCTTCTCTTCGCGTTGATAGACCCGGTGACGGTTCTGGTAGTCGCCCGGCAGGCCCGCAGTGTCCACATAATTGGCCACGGACGAGCCGCGCAGCCGGATAGCCGCGCTCAGAACCTCCCGCATGGCGCGATACAGCCGCTTCACCTCGTGCGCGCCCAGGCGACCGGCGTGGCGCTGCGGATGGATCCGCGCGCGCCATAGGCTCTCATCGCAGTAGATGTTCCCCATCCCGCGGAGCACGCTCTGGTCCAGCAGCAGCGCCTTGATCATCGCCTGCCGCTCCCCCAGGCGCGCCCGAAACTCGTCTTCGCTCAATTCGAGCGGATCGAGCCCCAGCCCGCCGAGGACGCCATTCAACTCCTCGCCGCGCACCAGCGCCATCCGCCCGAACCTGCGGATGTCCGTGTACCGCAGCTCACCGCCGTCGTCCAGCGCCAAAAATACGTGCGTATGCGGCGGAACCGGCTGTTCAGGGCGCTGCCGCGTGAGCTGCCCCGTCATGCCCAGATGCACGACCAGGCAGCGTCGTCCGTCTAGCAGTGAACCCAGCGAATCTGCTTGTCCCGAGCTCCGAGGGGCTCGCCCTGAGCGGCCTGCTCCGACAACAGCTTGCGCTGTCGGAGAGCGAACCTGCTTGCAGTGAGCCACGCGAACCTGCCCGCCCCGACCTCTGATAGGCTCGCACTGTGCGGCCTGCTCCGACAACAGCTTGCGATGTCGGAGAGCGAACCTGCGGCCCGGCGTGAGGTGCAGCAGCACGAACTTGCCGTAGCGCCCCACCTCTTCGATGCGCGCCCCGGGCAGGTCGCGTTCCAGCGCCGCCGGATCGTCAATGAAGTCCGTTTTGCCCAGGCGCACGCCCACGATGCGCCTCCCCGTAACCTGAGCGCGCAACCCGCGAACCACGGTCTCGACTTCTGGCAGTTCCGGCATTCCACCTCGCTCCGTCCAAACCTACTATTGCCATAGTGCGGGTGTCGCGGCTAGGAAATCCGCAATGCGACGCCTGAGCGATTCCGTCTGACTCTCACCCACAGTTTTCCCGTCAAGCGCGGGCGAATCCCTAATATCTCTGAATGTAACCGTCAGCGTCTGCATGTCCTTTCTCAAATCGCGTGCTTGGTCGGCTTCGAGAGAACTGGCGTAAGGATTTTCCGCAACTCTCTTGCACAGCCCATCTAATTTGGAGAAATGCATTCGTTCAAGTTCGGATTTCGTTGGCATATTTTCCTTTCGATCAGTCCGCTGCGCTTGTCGTGCTTCTTCTTCCAGCGCCGCAAGTTGATTTCCACAAAACACTCTGACAATACGGCCTTCGGGACCAGCGTACCTCTCGTCGTAAGGGCCACGGAAAAGCTCTAGCGGAAGTGGAATCTTTGCATAAGGATTCTCGTGAACGATCACGCGAAGCTGTGAAAGAGAAAGGTCCAATGCGGTTCCCCTTGCGCGTTCGATTTCATTCCAAAATTCCAGCAATTCGAGTTTACGGCCAAGCTCATTTTCCTTGCGCTTCATGGCTATCTCGAACCTCTTGGCGCCGACCATGTAACGGCGCAAAACAATTATCGCGCTGATTGTGCGATTCTGCGGGGCTATCGGCTGACCATCCAGATAGCGGTGCATCTTTCCGCCGCCGCCAAGTATGCGTTTTGTTTGCGATTCGTCCGCTATCCCGGTTTCCGTGTTGACCGGCATGCTGAAGCCCAAATTCCCTAACATGGCACCATAGACGTATTGCCAGCCAAGTTCGACCAAGGGCTTATCGTTGTTATAAAGAACTAGGCAGCAACAAAAACCATCAAGGTCTTTGAATTTCTTGCGGGCCGATTCAATTTTCCCGCGAACAGGCTTGTACGGGTCAAACGCGCCGCCCACGAGGTTGAAGTCAGCGGCGGTTTGGTCGAATTGCTTAAGCTCGAAAAGGATTTCCGTATCCAGCACGTTCAAGCTGTAATCGGGCCGCATCGATGTACCGTCCTGTGTCGGCTCAAACCGAAAGTCCGCCAATCCCGAAGCGTTAAGGTACGCCTCGAAAAGCTGCTCAGATATCGTCTTGTTCGTCATCGCCTCGTCATTCGGCCCGCTGACTTCAAAACCTAGTTTGGATAGGATGCGCGTGGCGTCCATCGTTGTGAAGTTTGCTACAGGTTTTCCGATTGCGGCGGCCAACGCCTGCTTGGGTGGATACCCCTTGCCATTTATTCGAACCTGGTATTTCGTTATCGCCCTCGGCTCGACGCGTTTCAACCGCTCTTCCACGTCGGCGCGGCTGAGTTCGAATCGTTTACCACGAAGTTCAAATGACTCGCGGTTCATCTGCGTTTCCTCCGCGCCCGAATCCTACATCAACATACTTCTGAATGTCAAGAGAATAATTCTGTACGATGGTACTGAGGTACCGTTGCTTAAACCCCAGGCTTTGCGGCCCTCCTCATTTCACGCCTGTGCGGATTCTAGCAAGGCGCTTCACTAGCCTCTTAGCAATCGGTTAGGGCTTCGGTCTTTCGAAGATCAGGAAAAACCAGTGTTCGCGGACCTCCTGACCGAGGTCAAAGCCCTTTTCCTCGCGCAGGAAGCGGAGGCCATTGCGGGCGGCGTCCTCGCGCACCAGTTCTTGCGGGATTTTGTGGTGTTCGAAGTAGCTGCTGCGCGGCTGGCCCGGTTTGGTCTCGTGGTCAATGATGGCCAGGAGGCCGCCGGGCTTCAGCGCGCGGATCATCCCCTGGAGCATGACATCGTACTCCCCCATTTCGTGGTAGGCGTTCACGATGAGGATGGCGTCCAGGCTCTCCGGTGGAAGTCGCGGATCGTTCTTCGTTCCCAGGATGATCTCGATTTGCGCAAGGCCTTCTTTCTTGGCGCGCTCGCGGATCTTTGCCAGGTCCTCGTCACGGACATCTTCAGCATAGACCTTGCCCTGCGAGCCCACTCGAGCTGCCAGGTGGAAAGTGAAGTAGCCCGAACCGGCTCCCACGTCGGCCACCACGCTGCCGGCCCGGACGCCGAGCGCGTCCATGACTTCGGCGGGCCGCTGCCAGGAGTCGCGCTTCTCCCAGCCCTCCTGGCCCAGCAGCGCCGCAGCAAAACTGAACAGCGCAACTGCGAGCAAAGCAGAAACGAAGTGTAGGCGGCGCCGAATCCAATTCGCGGGCGGCATGAGAGGCCCTTTTCCAGTGATCGTAAACAATCTGGATACGTCTGCGCCAGTCTATGAAGGCCCGAAAACTCTGTCAACAAACTCAACTGGGCGGTGGTGTCTCAGTTTGAATTTTCGCGAAGACGACCGAAGAATAAGACATAGCCGTCAGCATCTTTCAGCTCGAATCCACGCAGGCCGTCACTGGTATCCTTTAGCGGTTCGGAAAACATGACACCACGCGACGTGAACTCGGCAGCTAGCGCATCAGGATCGGGCACATTGATGTAAGCATCCCACCGGGCCGCGTGATCGCCGCGCGTGGGGTTGGGCACCGCGTTCACCCCAACGTCCTTGACCATGAGCATCGCAGCGTCGCGGCAAACGATCGCAAAAAAGGGATCAGTGGCCCATTCGGCATTCTGGTAGGTGACATCGAAGCCAAGCTTATCGCGATAAAAGGCGACGGCGGCTGCAGCGTTGCGCGCAATGAAAAATGGTGCGATGCCGTTTAGTATTGGCCGGGTCATACAAGGCCCTCCTTAAAAGCACGCTCAGCGCATACTCCGGTCGGAGTGAGGTGCCCTGGTAGATTCCGTGGTCAAGGCCAATGCCCACCTTTGCCGGGTCCTGCTGATGTGTCGATCATGCTAGCGTTGATCTTGAATTTCAAACTGAGACGCTACCAACTGGGTGCAGAGCGAAATTCGGATAGCCCCTAATTCTCCGGCACGATGGCAAAGACGCGGCAGGGCCCGCCCGAGCCGCCTTCCAGCTTGATGGGCGCGGCCACCAGATACGCTCCCGCTTCGGGCAGTGCGCTCAAGTCGGCCAAATTCTCCAGATGATATAAGCCGCTCCCTAGCGCCAGCGTATGCACGGGGAAATCTTTTGCCGCGCCGGGGTCCGCGCTCAACGTGTCAATGCCCAACCCGCTGACTTTGCGTTCGATCAGCGCGCGCACCGCTTCCACCGAAAATCCGGGGAAATGCATCACGCCCGCTGCGTCCTGATTGCGGTAGCGCCGCTCGTCGGGCCAGCGCGACGCCCAGCCCGTCCGCAGCAGCACGATGGCCCCCTCCGGGATGCGCCCGTGTTTCTTCTCCCACCGCGCCACGTGCTCCGTCGTCAGTTTGTAGTCGGCGTTCTTCTCGGCTTCCGCGCTTACGTCGAACACGACCACCGGGCCGAACAGGCGCTCCACCGGAATTTTATCCACCGGCGTCTTCCCCGGCGGAAAATGAATCGGCGCATCCATGTGCGTGCCGTAGTGCTCGAGCATCCAAAAGCTGCGCGTGAAATAGCCGTCCTTTTCGACCGTGGCGTTGTCGCGCGCTTCAAACGCCCGCGTATCGCCCGGCCATTTCACCAGTTTGTCGTTGATGGCGTAGCTCAAGTCCACCACGCGCGCCCGGCCCGAAGGAATTCCCGCCGGCAGGTTCGCCGCTTTCCCCTGTTCCTTTTCCTGCGCCATCAACCACCCCGGCGATAGGAGCAGGATGAGTCCGCACGCGATTCTCACCTTCATTCTTCACGCTCCTCGCGCGCCTACTGCTTCTTGTAGCCAGGCCCGCGCACCACGCGCCCCGGCGTCGCGCCCGTGTGTTCGCCGTCTTTCAGGACCTGCGTGCCGTTCACGAAGACGTGCGCCATGCCTGTGGCGTATTGCTGCGCCTTCTCGAACGTGGCGTGGTCCTGGATCTTCGCCGCGTCGAACACGACCACGTCGGCGAAATATCCCGGCTTGAGCATGCCCCGGCCTTGGATCTTCAGGTTCGACGCCGGCAGCGCTGTCAGCTTGCGGATGGCTTCCGGAAGCGGAATCGCTTTCTCGTCGCGCGCGTACCTGGCGAGCACACGCGCGAAATTGCCATAGGCGCGCGGGTGCGGCCGCGACTTCAGGAAAACGCCTTCGGGCGCCTGCGAGCCTTCGTCCGAACCAAAGCTCACCCACGGAAGCTGGACCTGCTTCCGGATGTTCTCCTCGGACATCAGAAAATAGATCGTGCCCACGCGGCTGCCGTCTTCGATCACCAGGTCCATCGCCGTCTCCTCCGGCGATTTCCCGCGCATCTTGGCCACTTCGGCCAGCGTCTTGCCCGTCAGCGGTTTCAGGGCGTCGTTCTTGAACCCCACGAGCAGCGTGCCTTCGGCCCCTGCGCCGAGGTACAGGTTTTCCCACTTGTCCGTCGGCGTGGACATCTCCTTCTTGACGCGCTCGCGCACGCCAGGGTCCTTCAGCCGCTCGATCCATGCCTTCAAGCCGCCCTCCTGCACCCACGGCGGCATCGCGGCGTCCAGCCCTGTCGCGCCGGCCGGATACGTGTACATATCCGCGGTGATGCGCAGTCCCCGCGCCCGCGCCTGGTTGACCTTTGCAATCGCCGCGTCCAGCTTGGTCCAGTTGGATTTCCCGGCTGCTTTCAGGTGATAAATCTCCGCCGGGATGCGCGCCTCGCGCGCAATGTGGATGAGCTCATCCACGGCTTCGAGAAAACGGTTCCCTTCGCTCCGGATGTGCGAGATGTACATTCCGCCCGACGCCGACGCCACCTTGCACAATTCAATCAGCTCGTCCGTCTTGGCGTAAAACGCCGGTGCATAAATCAGCGACGACCCCACGCCCAGCGCGCCATCGTCCATCGCCTGCTTCACCAGGGCCTTCATGCGCTCGAGCTCTGCCGGGGTGGGCGGCCGGTCGGCGTAGCCGATTTCGTGGACGCGCACGGTCGTGGCCCCGATGAACGACGCGACGTTAGGCGAAATCCCGCGTTTCACCAGGTAATCGAGGTACTCGCCCAGAGTCGTCCACTGAATCTCATACTTGATGTCGCCCTGCTCCTCGCGCATCTCCTGTTTCATCTTCTCCGTCAGCGGGCCCATCGAACCGCCTTCGCCGAAGACTTCGAGCGTGACGCCTTGGCGGATGTCGCTCTGCGACCGCCCGTCCACAATCAGCGTGTCCACGGCCCAGCTCAGCATGTTGATGAATCCAGGCGCGACGGCCAGGCCCGTGACGTCAATCTCCGTCTTGCCGCGCGCGCCTTTCAGTTGACCTATCGCGGCGATCTTATCCCCTTGAATCGCCACATCACCTTTCACCGGCGGCTTCCCGCTGCCGTCGTAGATTGCGCCGTTGCGCAGGATGATGTCGTAGGTCTGCGCCGCGCTTTTGCGCTGCGCGCGCGAGCCCGCTGCGGCGCACAGGAGGCACACCGCTACCGCCGCGACCACCACAAGCCGTAAATAGGTTTTCATGGATGGATATCCTACCGGACTTGCGGCCCGCGAGTAATGATTTTCAGCAGTCTTAACTTGAGTCCTCGATGTGCGCATTGCGATGCTCGCCTTCTGGAGTTCTCCCGGCGACGGCTCAGGGCAAGGGCATTCCGGGTCTGGCCACGATGCCGGCCATGCGCAGCATCTCTTGATACTCCTCGTCGGTGAGCGGCGAAATGAGCAGGCGGACGTTCTTCAGGAACTTCACTTTGCGCAATACGGGATTTGCACGCAGCTCTTCAAGCGGCAGGCTTCTGGGCAGCCGCTCCATGGCGCGCAGGTCGGCCACCAGACTTTTTCCTGTGGGGTCTTGCGGATCGGAGTAAGGGTCGCGCGTCACTTCGGCCAGCGCGTAAAGCGAGCGTTCCGGCGCGCCGTGATAGCAGAGCACGCGGTCGCCGCGCCGCACCTGCTTGAGCTGGCGCAAGGCGTCGGCCCGCGAGCCGGCCCCGCGCCACATTTCCTTCCCTTTGACGAACAGTGTGTCCCAGTGATAGTGGTGCGGGTCAACGCAGAATAGCCAGTGCTGGCGCTTGCCTGGGGGACGAATCATTCCCCTCCTGCAAACCGTTCTACCACTCAAGTAGGGCGCACTATACACTTGCGCCAGACGGAACAGGCGAGAAATTGTAAGGAAAACGCTTTGGCTGGAGGCAAGCAGTAAACCTGCGGCACACACGGACCGGCCACAGTGCGCGCTCGCGCTTCCATGTAAGCTATTGCATTTAAAGGAGCTAAGCCCTATCCAAGGCGTCTAAGCGCCGCAGTCCACGAAGATATCCTCACCGCGCACATCCAGGGGATAGGTCTTGACGCCCACGGAGGGATTGGCAGTCACCTTGCCGGTGGTGACGTCGTACTGCCAGCCGTGCCACGGGCAAGTAACCACCTTCTCCTCGAGGATGCCATGGCCCAGCGGGCCGCCGCGGTGCAAGCAGGTGTTGTCGATAGCATAGAACTGCCCGCCCACGTTGGCGATGGCCAGGGTTGTGCCGTTCACCTGGAACTCGCGAATCGTCCCGTCGGGAATCTCATCTTTCTTCGCCGCACGCTGAAAAGCCATCTTTCAAACTCCTTGGGTAGAATCAGCTTCGGGAAGGCGCGCCGGGCGCTCGCCGTTCAGCGCGGAGCGGGCGTCTGCGCCACCATCACGCCGCTCTTGAAGTCTTCGACCATCTCCGTGCGCAGGCGCACTTCCGTGGGCCGCTTGGCAAGCGACATCTGGTCAATCTTGTCCTGCAGTTTCAGCAGCGCGTAGAACAACGCCTCCGGCCGCGGCGGGCAACCCACTACGTAAACGTCCACCGGGACAACTTTGTCCACGCCTTGCAGCACCGAGTACACATTGAACGGCCCGCCTACGCTCGAGCACGCGCCCATGGAAATGCACCACTTGGGGTCAGGCATCTGGTCCCAGACGCGCTTCAGCACCGGCGCCATCTTGAGCGTCACCGTGCCCGCAACGATCATCAGGTCGGCCTGGCGCGGCGACGGCCGGAAGACCTCGGCGCCGAACCGGGCAATGTCAAACCGCGAGGTGGTCGAAGCGATCATCTCAATCGCGCAACACGCCAGGCCGAACGTCAGCGGCCAGATGGCGCTCTTCCGCGCCCAGTTGAAGACATAGTCCACCGACGTAATCAGGAAGTTCCTGTCGAAGCGGTTGTCCAGGATGCCCATGCGCCGTCAACGACCTCCGATGCGACGAGTATATCTTCCGGTCTCCCATGAGTCAAAGGCCTGGACCCGCGCGGACTGTTCGGCGTTTCTATCGAACAGGGATTGCGTCCAGCGCCAGCGCGCGCGTTGCCCCGCCAAACTGAATACCGGCGCGAATTTCGATGGGATGGTTAGGGGTTATCAAGCTGTGCACTCCCCCACACCCCCCTATTTTTACGTAAGTGCGGATTCTAAAGGAGTTAGCATAGCAAAAACACGTAAGTGCTGATTCTAAAGGGGTTATGGTTCGACCCTCGCTCATGGTTCGACAGCTGCTCACCATCCTGAGCGAGAGTCGAAGGACCATCCTGAGCGCCCTTCGACGCCTCGACTGCGCTCGGGGCAAGCAAGCTCAGGGTCCCGACCAAAGTCGAGGGATAAGTCGAAGGAGAAAGCCATTTTTTTGATAGAGATAGGTGATGCTCTATAAGTGCGCATTCTAAAGGACTTACCAAGGCACCCTTCCTTCCTAGCTCCCCTCGAAGCTCCCTCGCAGCTCGGGACAAGTCGGGGCAAGCGGGACAAGTTGGACGTAAACCGGTGCTCCCCGAAAGGCCCCGGGGTCTTGGAGGCTCCCCTCGAGGCTCGGGACAAGCAGACCAAGCGGGTGGCGCGAGTGCGGACAAGGAAGACATGGCGCTCGATAAGTGCTGTAAATCCAACGGGAGGCCCTCGGTACTCAGACCGAGGTCTTCAAGCCTCAGACCAGGGAAGAGCTCCCCTCCGAGGATTCACAGGCCAGGATAGCACGGGCGGGAAGTTCAGTCAAGGGGTAATAATCAATCCGGTAAACCTAGGCCCAGGCGTCACATAGCTATTCGACCACGAAGGATGCTTTTGTGGTGGCGACTAGTGCTACATTATGACTGGACAAGAGCTGGGGGCAGGTCACTATCCACGATTGGGGGTATGCGCGCATGAAGATCATCACCACGTTATTGTTCGCACTGGGCGTATTCCCGGTTCCAAACCTCTGCGGACAGGCACAGCAACCAGCGGAAGACTTCCTCACCCGCCAGCATGTGTCTTCGCTTGCCGTCTTCCCACCGCTCGGGGAGTCGGTTCCGAGCGCAGCGAGGCAGATGTCTGCCGACATGTTCGGCTCAAAGCTGAAGTTGCGCTCAGCGGCCATGCGGGTGGTTCCAGCGGAGGCAGTAGCGACGCAACTGGACCAGCACGGAATGACCGGCGATTTCGGGGCGTTCGTGAACCTGTACTCCCAAACGGGAACCGTCAACTCGGAAGCATTGAAGAGATTCGGACAGACACTTGGAACGGACGCAGTGCTCTTTATCTATGTCCTCAACTACGATGAACAGAAGGGCAGTCGGTGGTACGGCAAAGGGGGCAGGAACCTCTGCCGAATCCAGTACACGCTCTTCCGATCATCCAGCGGCGAAAAGATTTGGGAGAGCTTGGAGTTCCGTCAGCACGATAGCAAGCTATCAACCAATCCGTATCCCGTGGAGCGCGTCATCGGCGACGTCTCGGAGAGCGCGGTGACGTCTCTGCTCAGCGGCAGACAGAACGCAGACGTCCGCCAGAAACCAACCAAGTGACAACGGGTGCGTCCCGCAAGCAAGAGAAGAGCCCGAGGGCAGAAGGAGGTCCTCAGTGCTTGGACTTTGCCAAGCCTGAGTGGGCTAGGAGGAGCCTGCTGCCGGGCGGCGAAAGCTTCGCGGGGAGGAGGAACACAGGCTATAAGCGTGCGCTACTTCGAATTCTGACGTGGAAAGGCGCGCGTCTGCTATAGTCTGCGCGCTCAACTTGGCGGCGCTCATCTCCTGACCCCTTCGGCGAGCTCACACTTCGACCGAGCTCAGTGTCCCCGGGCGAAGTCGAGGAGAAGGCCACGATGAGCTTGTCGAACCGTGAGGGTTCTTGCAGCGCGCTTCTTCCGCCGTGCGGCTTACACAAAATCAGATTCGCGGCTTCTGGGCGTCTTGGGGAGGCTGGGCGCTCGACGGCACGGATTCGTTCCTCTACGCGCTGGTGATGCTGCCGTCGCTGCGCGAGCTGCTGCCCCGCTCGGGGATCGCCGCCACCACCGGCAACGTCGGCTATTACGGCGGGCTGCTGTTCGCCGTGTTTTTAATTGGATGGGGGCTGGCATTTCTGTGGGGCCCGGTGGCGGACAAGTTTGGCCGCGTGCGCACGCTGATGTTGACCATCCTGTGGTATTCACTTTTCACTTTCCTGAGCGCCTTCGCGGGAAACATGTGGCAACTGGGCGCGCTGAGGCTTCTCGCGGGGATCGGCATTGGCGGGGAATGGGCCATGGGCGGGACTTTCGTCGCCGAGGCTTGGCCCGAGGAGCGCCGCCGAGTGGGCGCCGGGCTGATGCACACGGGCTACTATGCCGGGATTTTTATCGCGGCCATGGCCAATTACGCGATCGGCAGCCGCTTTGGGTGGCGCGCGTTGTTTGCCGTCGGAGGGCTGCCGGCGTTGCTGGTCGCGCTGATCCGCTACGGCGTCACCGAGCCGGAGCGCTGGGCGCGCAAGCGCGAGGCGTTGAGCGCCTGGGCGATCTGGCAGCCGTTGGCGACGCTCTTCACGCGGGAGTATCGCCGGCGGACGCTGCTCAACTCGCTCTACATGTTGGTCTCGATTACGGGCCTCTGGGCCGGGTCGGTGTATGTTCCGTCGGCGGTGACCGCGCTGGCCGAAGCCGCGGGATACACGCGCGTGCACGGAGCGCGGCTGGCCTCCTGGGCCACCATGCTGATGGCGGCGGCGACCATCCTCGGCTGCCTGGCCGTCCCCTGGCTGGCGGAAAAACTGGGACGCCGCGGGGCGCTGGCTGCGCTGTTCGCGCTCATGCTGGTATTCATCGCCATCGCCTGGGGATACGTCTTCTACCTCGGGGCGAATGCGCTGGCCTGGTTCATGGTTTGCCTTTTCTTTCTCGGCTTCGGCGGGGCCAATTTTGCCGTGTACACACTCTGGCTGCCGGAGCAGTACCCCACCGTGTGCCGCGCCAGCGCCTTCGCGTTTTCAACATCCTTCGCGCGGTTCGCCGGCGCGGGAATTACATTTCTGGTCGGCGCCGGGATCCGCAATTTTGGGACACTGGGCGTTCCTGTGGCGCTGACCGCGCTCGCGTTCCTCGTAGGCTTGCTGCTGGTGCCCTTGGGGATGGAGACCCGGGGGCAGCCGCTGCCCGCTTAGCCGCGCAGTTCCAACCTGTGTGGTGCGTCTGCGGACGGAGGAACACCAATCTATCAGCCTGTGCTACTTCGGGGCTGAGGGTTGGCCATGCGCGGGAGAGGCGGGCGTTGGGCGCGGTGTTGTTAGCAAATCGAGATGTCCGCTTTTATGAGCAAGTGAAATGTCCGCTTGCATT
>OBEQ011782333.1_pt1 | contig 12056 bp, 10 predicted proteins | sample 1670901 | NCBI WGS metagenome assembly OBEQ01 (sample SAMEA104232315, study PRJEB22302) | groundwater metagenome | biome: forest; feature: aquifer; material: groundwater | place: USA | collected 2011-08-07 | depth 5.4 m | reverse complement strand
GAAGGATCAATCATCTATGAAATGTGTTGCCACGGTTGAAGCCCGGATGACCTCTTCCAGACTGCCCGGGAAAATCATGCGGGACTTGCTGGGAAAGCCGCTCTTGGAGCGTCTGGTGGAACGGGTACGCAAGGCGAAGCAAGTGGATGAGGTGGTTGTGGCCACGACGACGAATCTTCAGGATGATGCGGTGGCGGCTTGGGCCAAAAAGGTTGGAGTTTCAATCTACCGGGGCAGTGAAAATGATGTTCTTTTGCGCGTGCTGGAAGCAGCCCGGGTTTATAAAGCCAATATTATTGTGGAACTCACGGGGGACTGCCCGCTGCTGGATCCGGTCCTTATCGACCAGGTCATCGGCATCTATCTTAAGAATGACTTCGACTATGTGAGCAATAATAAGGAAAGAAGTTATGCCCGGGGTTTCGACACTCAGGTTTTTTCCCGTGCCGTCCTTGAAGAAGTGAACAGACTTACGGATGATCCTGCGGACCGCGAGCATGTCTCTCTTTATATTTATGAACATCCGGAGCGTTATCGACTGCACACGCTGAAAGCCCCGCCGGAATTATTCTCACCCGACACCCGCTTGTGTGTGGATACGATGGATGATTTTCAAGTGGTTGAGAGTATTTATAAGGCGCTCTATACGGCAGATCCCGCGTTTGACGCCTACGCCATTATGCATTTTCTCAAAGCCAATCCTGAGATTGCCAAAATCAATGATGCTGTTAAGCAAAGACCTGTTAGAACCTAGGCACTTTAAAGCCCAATTCCATTAATGAATGTCACCGCCATCATTCAAGCTCATATGGGCTCCTTGCGTCTTCCGGGCAAGGTGCTGCTTGATTTGGAAGGAAAACCGGTATTAGAGCGGGTGGTCGAACGGACGCAAAGGTGCCGGTTGATTGACCGCGTGGTGGTCGCGACAAGCACGCGGGACTGCGACCAGGTTCTTGTGGACTTCTGCAAGAAAATCAATGTGGGGTGTTTCTGCGGGGATCATGACGATGTTTTGTCGCGGTTCGCGGAAACCGCGAGAGCCTATCCCGCAAAGTTCTATGTCAGGATTACCTCCGATTGTCCGTTGCTGGAGCCTTCGGTCAGTGATCAAATTATTGGGGCCTTTCTGAAGAAACAGCCTGGAGTGGATTATGCCAGTAACAAAATTCCCCAATCTTTTCCGCGGGGACTTGATACGGAAATTTTCACTCATGAGGCTTTAGAGAAAGCCAATAGTCAGGCTCGGGAGGTTTATCAGCGCCGTCATGTGACCCCTTATCTGTACGAACATTCGGAACTGTTCCGTTTGTTGAGCATTACCAGCGATACGGATCGCGCGGATTGGCGCTGGACGCTGGATACCCGGGAAGATTTGGAGTTTATCCGAAAAGTTTACGCTTATTTTAAGGGACGTTCTTATTTTTCATGGAACGATGTTCTGGCATTGCTTGAAAAACAGCCGCAGCTGAAAGAGATCAACAAGCATGTTGTCCAAAAAGCCTTGAAGGAAGGATAATAGAACTGCCATGAGAGAGGAGTCTTCTTTAAAGGCGGTGGTCGTGGGGTTGGGGCGCATTGGGCAGCTCTATGACCTTGGCAAGAAGGCGCTGATTGCAACGCATGCGAGAGCCTATGCCAAACATGCTGGGTATCAATTGCTGGCAGGGGTTGACCCGGATCCGGCAAAACGCAGAATTTTTGAGAAAACGTATCACAAGCCCGCTTATACAGGCTTGAAGGATTTACCCGCAGGGACGCAGCCGGATGTGATTTCGATTTGTTTGCCGACTCCGAAACATGCACGGGCCGTCCAGAATGCTCTGGACTTTTCGCCCCGCGCGATTCTTTGTGAGAAGCCAATCGCATCGACATTGGCGGAAGCTCGAAAAATTCTTGTGTTGTGCCGGAAAAAACACTGCCTGCTGGTGGTGAACTATATGCGCAGGTTCGAACCTGCCGTCCAGGGGATCCGCGCCCTTATCCGGTCCGGAAAATTAGGGGACGTGATCAAAGGTGTGGTCTGGTATGGGAACGGCATTCTTAACAATGGGTCCCATTATATCAACCTGCTGGAGTATTGGCTCGGCGGGGTGCGTGAAATCCAGATTTTGAAAAAAGGTCCGGTTAAAATTGATCCGGAACCTGATTTACGGATCCGTTTTGGGAAAACGGATGTTTATTTTCTTGCTTTTGACCCGCAATGTTATACCGCACTGCATTTAGAGCTTCTGACGGCCAAGGGGAAAATTGCTTATCTTAACCGGGGTGCTGAAACCTATTTTCAAGTCAAGGCCGGGGATAAAGTATTTCCGGGATATGAAATCCTGGGTGACAGAAAACACCCGCTAAAAAATGATTATGATAACTACCAGTGGCATGTCGTGGAACATTTGAGGCGCGTCTTGCATCGCCGGGAGAAAAACTTGCGATCGGATGGAGCCAGCGCTCTGGCAACCTTAAAAGTTGTTCATGCGATCCGCGGAAAGCTGGAACGAGTATGAAATCAGCCAAGAATCCCGTGTTGTCCGGACAGAAACGTCCGTTGATCCGCAGGAAATTCAAACCCTATCAAACGATTGGGGCGGAAGAAATCCGGGCGGTGAACCGGGTTATGAAAACCGGAGAGTTGTCGAAATTTTTGGGGGCTTGGTCCGATCATTTTTACGGCGGCAGGGAAGTTCAGGCATTTGAAAAGCGATGGGCAGATTATTTTCAAATCCCGTATGCCGTTTCGGTCAATTCGGCCACATCGGGGCTCATGGCGGCTTTAGGTGCGATTGGACTTGAGCCCGGTGATGAGGTGATCACCAGCCCGTGGACGATGTGCGCAAGCGCAACTTCCGTTCTGGTTTGGAATGCGATTCCTGTTTTTGCGGATATCAAAGCCGCGACGTTTAATCTGGATCCCGCTTCGATTCGAAAGAATATCACGCCTTATACCAAAGCGATCGTCGTGCCGAATATTTTCGGGCATCCGGCAGATTTAAATGAAATCATGGCGATTGCCGCGGAGCATCAACTGAAAGTCATCGAGGACAATGCGCAGGCGCCCGGAGCTCTTTACCACGGCAAGTATGCCGGCACGGTCGCGGACATCGGTGTTTTCAGTCTTAACTACCATAAGCACATTCATACCGGCGAGGGCGGTGTTTGCGTAACCCGTAATGCGAATCTGGCCGAGCGTATGCAGTTGATCCGCAACCACGCCGAAGCCGCAGCGGGACCCAAGGGTGTTTCAGATTTTTCGAACCTGATTGGTCATAATTTTAGGCTGACAGAAATTCAGGCGGCGATCGGGAGCGAACAGCTCAAAAAACTGAACGGCCTGATCAAAAAAAGGCAAACGGTGATCGAGACGCTTTCCGAAGGACTCCGGAATCTGCCCGGCCTCCGGATCCCGGTGATCGAGCGCGGCTGCACCCATGTTTTTTATCATTACGGGTTGAAATTGAATCCGGAGGAACTGGGTGTTTCAAAGTTGAAAATTGCTGCGGCGTTAAATGCCGAGGGAGTCCCGGGAGCATTTTGTCAATACGCGAATGTCCACTTACTGCCTATTTTTCAAAAGAAGATTGCATTTGGTTCCCACGGTTTCCCCTGGAAAACGCCGTTCTATCGCGGAAACGTCAAATACGATAAAGGGATTTGTCCGGTCGCTGAAAATCTGCAGGATTTTGAATTTCTTGGAATTCCCGTCTGCCTTTATGATCTCACACTTTCCGATGCCGTGCTTATCGCCAAAGCCTTCCATAAAGTCTGGCAGCGCCGGCACACACTCTGATGCAAGACATCGGGATCGTCGCCCATGACGCGGGCGGTGCGGAAATTCTTTCTTCGTGGTTAAGACGGCAGTCCTCGGTACCGCGGTGTGTCCTCGAAGGGCCTGCGGTTGAGATTTTCCGCACAAAATTAAATTCGGCTTATAAAACCCTTTCTTATCGCGAGTTTGAGCGCGCTCTTGCGGACATGGATTTCATTCTGACGGGAACCAGCTATGCGTCAGACCTTGAGAAGAAAGTAGTCCGTCTTGCCAATGGCCGCGTCCCTACCGCGGTTTTTCTCGATCACTGGTGCCATTATCCGGAACGTTTTCAGCTGGACGGAAAAACAACACTGCCGGATGAGATCTGGGTGGGCGATGAAGATGCTTTTCGCTTGGCGGCCCAATGTTTCCCGAAAAAAATATTGAAATTGGTCCCCAACCCGTATTTTGAGGATATTAAGGCGCAGATTCAAAAAGCGCCGCGGCCGGTGAAGCCGACCGGTGAGGGTATCCGGATCCTCTATGTCACCGAACCGGCCAGCGCGTACGGTTTGAAGCAGCATGGGGATGAGCGTTTTCTTGGCTACACGGAGTTTGATGCCCTGAAAAACTATCTCCAGAGTCTCGCGTCCTGCAAAACACCGCTGGGCGCGATCCGGATACGACAGCACCCTTCGGAACCCAAAAATAAGTACGCGGGCCTTTTGCGGGAATTTCCCTATTTGCCTATTCAGATGGCAGGAAATGAAAGTCTGATCGACGATTGCTTGTGGGCGGAGTGGGTGGTCGGGTGCCAGACGATGGCGCTTGTGACCGCGCTCTTGGCCCAAAGGAAGGTTTTCTCTTGTATCCCTAAAGGCGGGAAACCCTGCGTTTTACCACAGCGTGAAATTATCCATCTGTTTAACTCATGAACACGGCCCCGCTTTTACTCATCGAAGACCTGCCTGAAGGAACGGTCCTTTCGGAGGCCTCGCAAATCATTTCCGTAAGTCCTGAGGCTTCGCTGGCGCTGCTCCAGAGAGGCATCCCCTATACGATTTTAGAAGATTATTACGCGGAAAAGGACCTGCTGAAGTTTGATGACGCGTACTTTTTGGGGCAGATCCAATGGATGGACCAGTTGCAGGATTATTTGGCGCGGAAGATTCCCATGGTCGAAGAAAAAGGATTCAAACTCATCCGTTCTCAGTATTATCATGTCAAATATGTACTAGATTCTTTTGTCAGCGCGGCCTTTATCTTCCAAAGTTTAATTGAAAAATTAAATCCAAAAACCATCGAATATGTTTCCTGCCGGGATCTTGAAAAAGAGCCGCTTACCCAGAGGATTTACGCTCTTGAAGTCAATGACCGGCGCTATGAGTGGCCGGTGTTAAATAAAATTTGCCGGGAGCGCGGTATTTCAATACGCCGCACGGTTTTGAAGATTTCCCAAGGGGAAACCCTTCGTCCTGCCGTGGGAAAAGAAGCCCGCGCCTCCGGTGTTTTGCGGCAAAATCTCACGGCGATTTATGATTGGGTTCGTTATCCCAAGGCAGCACGGCTGTTCAGCCGTCAAACAGATTATAAGCGGCTGTCGTGCCTTTTTTTACACGCCTATAAACGTGACGTGGGACAGACGTTAAAAAGTTTGATCCGCAGGGGCAGCCGTGTTTTTCTTAAAAAAGGGGCTGCGGTCTTTGAAGTCAGCCATTTTCTTTCCCGCAAGGTTCTGGATATGGAGCCGGCGATCGCGGATCTCCGTTTTCAGTTACAGCCGGCTTTTACCGCCGCGGCGGATGGCTTGGGCGCCCAAGAATTCTTTTGGGATGGGTTTAAAACCAGGGCAGGCGTGGATTTGAGGGATCTTTTAATTCCGTGCCTGGCACAGTTTATTTCGGAGACTTGCTGCGAGGCGGCGGCGGAGGCCCTGCTTTTGCGGGATTTTTGCGTCCGAGAAAAAATTAATTATGTGATTGCCCGCAGCGCAACGGAACAGATTTCGCTCAGCGCCCTTCTGGCCGCGGATTCGATCCAGAAGACGGTGAAAGTTTGTTTTCAGCATGGCGCCGACAGCCGTATATCGAAAGTGCTTTTGAAATCTGAATCTGATCCCTTCGACATTTATTTTACCATCGACTCGGATTCAAGGCGTTTCATGGAAGCGAGCCAAAAAGAAGCCTATTTGAAGCCTTGCCGGGTTTTTGAATACGCGGATTTTTTAAGAACGTTCCGCAAGCCGCAAACCGTGAACCCCAACCCTATAGAGACGATCATGCATATTGCAGCCCGCCCGAATGTTTCCGTGCGAATGCTGAACAATATGGAATATTCGGCGAACCGCTACTTTCATCTGCAAATGCGCCTGCTGGATTTTTACGGGGCGCAGACCCAGCGGACATTCATTTGGAAATACGTGCCGCGCATAAGCGACTGGATTTACGGATCGACTTTGCGTTATATTGAGTCGAGGGGCTTCAAAAATATCCGTTTAGAAAGCCGGCCTTTGCAGGAATGTTACGATCTGGCGGACCGTTTCGTCATTGATTTTCCCGGGACCGCGATGTATGAAATCGCTTCGGCCGGAGTTCCTTTTGTGGTGCTTTGTCCGGATTATGTCAAAAACCGGCCTGAAAGTCTGCAGGTCTTCGGGAAAACCCTGCGGACATTTTCAATGCCGGAAGATGCTTTGGAAATTTTAGAAGATTTCTTCATCTCTGCGCCCGAACAGTATAAAATAACTTTACCCCAGAAGCCGGAGGACCCCGCGGAGAAACTGCTGAGTCTGTTTTTGACCGGGGTTTCAAACCAATTTTTATTCTCCCATGACTGAAAAGCGTAAAATCCTTCGCCAGGTCGGGTCTTTCGCGTCAGCATCGCTTTTAACTCAGGGAATTACGGTCATTGCTTCCATCCTGACCCGCCGCTTTCTGGGCCCGCTGCAGATGGGGGTGTGGTCCTTTATCCAGGTCATTTTAATTTATGCGGAATATTCGACGCTGGGCATTAATAACGCCGTGTCTCGGGAAATCCCGTTTCATCTGGGCGCGAAGAATCATGAACGCGCGGAAGAGATTAAGAATCTGGTTTTTAATTTTTCGGTCTCGACCTCATTGGTGATTGCCGCAGGGATGACGCTCTTTGCCTGTCTGTACCGTAAACATTTGAGGCCGGAGCTCCTTTACGGGTTGTTTTTTGCCGCCGCCCTCATTATTTTTCAGCGTGTGAACAACCTCTTGATCGAACTGCTGCGATCCTACAAAAAATTTGCCCTTCTCAGCCGGCAGATGATTTTTTCAGCGATCGTGAATGCCGGGCTGATTGCTTTGCTGGCCTACCGGTTTAAGATTTACGGATTTATCACGGCGATGTGTTTAAGTCTCGCCTTTAATATCGGATATTTTTTGCACCATGAGAAATTTCATTTCCGGTGGCGCCTGGACATCGGGCAGGTGGGACAGCTTATCGGGTATGGATTTCCCCTGATGATGATTGCTTTTTTGAATAGCGCCCTGCAATCGTTTGACCGTTTGATGATCACACGTTTCCTGGGCTTTGAAGCGCTGGGCTGGTACAGCATTGCCATCATGTCCTCCACCTATATTTACAGTATTCCGAATTCCATCGGCATTGTCATGCTGCCCAATGTTCAGGAACGCTACGGAGAAGCGCAAAATATTCAAGGCCTCAAAAGTTATTTGCTGAAATGGACTTTTGCCTACCGGGATATGATGCCCATTTTGATCGGTTTGGCGTGGGTCTGGGTGCCCGGCCTTGTTGCGTGGGTTCTGCCGCAGTATCAAAACGGCCTTGACGCCATGAAACTGCTGGTGCTCAGTTCTTTTTTCTTTGCCATGCATAATCCGTACGAACATTTTTTAATTGCGATCAAAAAACATTGGCGGATTTTCCCGGTTATTTTTTCCGCCTTTGCCGCCGCCGTTTTATTGATCGGGCTGGCCGTGAAAAACCGGCTGGGGATTGCCGGAATTGCCGCGGCTATGACCGGCACGGCTTTTATCCAATTCAGCGGTATTTATTTTACGGCCGGATGTTTGGTTTACTCTAAGCACGAATTATGGAGAAACTATTTGTCCGTTCTAATAAATTTCGTTTTAATGCTTCTGGCACTGTATGGACTTCAAAATTGTGTCTTTTCATCGAACAAGATTTTTCAGATGGCTGCGCAATCGGCGGTACTTTTTGTATTATGGATTCCGCTTTTGCTGCGCTTAAATAAAAACTATGGATTATGGGCGGCTCTGGTTAAGAAGAAAACCGTTCCCGAATCCTAACGAGTAAGTAATCGACATGAAGGACCCCATGCCCGGAAAATCGGGAATAACACCCGCCGCGAAAAAAGCGCTGATCGTTATTCCGACCTATAACGAACGTGAAAACATTCAGGAAATGGTGCCCATGATCATGGGGGGTCGGGTGCCGGAATGGCAATTTGAAATTTTGGTCGTGGACTCCAACTCGCCGGACGGCACCGGGAAAGTTTTGGACGAAATGAAAGCGCGCATTCCCGGACTTCACGTCTTTCATCAAACCGAAAAGCTCGGGCTGGGCAAGGCTTACCTGGATGGATTCCGCTATCTCGAAGAATCGTTGGGCAGGGCGTACGATGCCGTTTTTACCATGGATGCGGATTTCTCGCATCACCCGCGCTATCTGCCGGCAATGCTGCAGAAACTGGAAACCTGCGACCTGGTCGTGGGGTCCCGCTATACTCCAGGCGGCCGGCTGGAAAATTGGCCCTGGCATCGTAAAGTTTTGAGCCGTTTCGCCAATTTTTATGCCAAGATGCTGACCGGTGTTCCGGTGCACGATCTGACCGCCGGATTTCATTGTTTTAAACGGGAGACTTTACGCAAAGTTCTCAAACTGCAGCACCTCTTTATCGATGCGGAAGGCTACGCGTTTTTAATCGAACTGAAGTTCCTGACAACCTATCTTGGGTACCGGGTCGGGGAAGTGCCGGTCATTTTTGCCGACCGCACCAAGGGGCAGTCCAAGATCTCGAAAAGGGTTATTTTTGAATCCGCGCTGATTCCCTGGAAATGTCTTGGAAACAGAATCGGGCTTTGGTGGCGGAAACGGAAGAAGTGAAAATTCAGCGTTGAACGCTCAGCGCTGAGCGTTCAGAGGCGGGTAAGAACGGGGTTGAGGAATCTGCGTGATAGCCCGGGCGCCGGCGTTTTACCGCGAAACGAAAGGCTTCCCAGAAAGCCTTGCCCATAATTTTGAAATTGACGGAAGATTTTCCCGCCTGGCGGCCGCGGTGGTTGGAAGGCACTTCTTTAATGCGGTAGTTGAGGTCAAAGGCCTTGATAATAATTTCAGGCAGGACGAAAAGCGAGCCGGATTCGAGCTCGATTTTTGTGAAAATGTCCCGGCACCAGGCCTGAGACCAGTTGTAATCATTGACGCGCAGTTTGAAAAGCCCGTTCAGCGTGAAGATGTAAATGACGGAAAGAAAGAAACGGAAGAGTGTGTACGCATTGCGCTGCCAGCGGACGCCGAGGATTAAGTCCGCTTCGCCGCGGCGCAGGGGTTCGACAAAATCGGGAAGTTCGCTGGAGTCAAATTCTTCATCTGCTCCGATGTACATCAGGTAGAGGCCGCGAGCGCGGCGAATGCCGTCTTTTAAAGAGGCGGTATAACCCTGATTTTTTTCATGGGCGATGAATTGAGTTCCGGGGTATTTCTTGAGTTCCTGGAGAATCACCTGCCGGGTATTGTCACGGCTGCCGTCTTCAACGATAATGAGCTCCGAATTCCAGTGGGGATGCGCCGCCAGGACGCGGGCTAAATTAGCGAGCATATTCGCGATGTTGAGTTCTTCATTATAAACCGGCACAATGAAACTAATGAAGGGATTGGCGCTCATGGGGAATAAGACTAGTCAGTTTCGGCGGGCTTGTCAACTTTACCTCATCCCCCACCTATCCTCCCCCGTGAAACGGGGGAGGAATAAGGAGGGGGAGAAATCTGTATAAAAAAACATGCTTTTGGCCTTTTTCTCACCGATCTTCACTCTTTCTTTGATGGAAGGGATTTTGCGGTTGGCCTTGCCGGTCGTTTAGCGCTCTCCGGACAAAAAACCTGTTTGGATCGAGGTTTCGGAGAAAAAATGGGTTGAATATCATCCAATCCTGGGCTGGTACCCGCAGAAGAACAAGACCGCTCTGCTGGAAACGAAGGGGCATGCCCTTGCGGCACGCGAAACCGGAGGTTTTTTGGAACATCTGTGTTTGGAAAACAGCAATAACTAAAAAAAAGTCAGATTTGGTATTTTAAAGAAGTCCTTCTGCCTCTTGGGGGGAGAAGGTTAGGATGAGCGGGATGAGGCTTGCTTTTCCCCTCACCCCCGCCACGGCGGGCAAGCTGGCCCTCTCCCCAGAGGGGAGAGGGGAAAAACATCAAGATCAAGTGAAAGAAATCTAACATGAATAAACGGCTTCGCTTTGGCTTGTGGCTTTCGCTCCCGTTGTTTTTTACAGCCAAGTTATGGGTTCCTGCCTGCCAAGTCATTGCCAAACACAATGCTTTTTTGGAAGCCAGCATGGTGCTTTCTCTTGGATTTAGTCTGATGACTGCCTTGGTTTGTGAACGATGGCTTTCTGCGGGCATCTTGAAGGGGATGGATGGGGGGCTCAGGCTCCTGCGTTCCCGTGCAATCTTTTTTGGTGTTTTGTTCCTTGCGGTTCTGCTAATGACCTTGCGGCTTGTGAATCAAAAGGTTCTGCATGCTTTTTTAAACTCCGCGGATGAACACTCCTGTTATTTCTTGGCGGAGTGTTTACGCATGGGGAAGCTGATGGTTAAACCGCACGTGCTTTCAGAGTTTTTTAATGTTGTGCATGTCGGGAACCGGGATGGAAAATGGTTTAGTGTCTACCCTCCGGGCTGGCCGCTGATTTGGGCGCTCGGATTGAATTGGAACATGGTTGATTGGTTAAATCCCGCCATGACAGTGCTGGCTCTTTCTCTGATTTTTTTAAGCGGACGGCGCCTGTTTGGAACGCTGGCCGCTGGTGCCGGGCTTGGCCTTACCGCGTTTTCGCCCTTTTTTATTTTCACCGGCGCTTCGTACTATTCGCATGCCACTTGCCTTCTGATGATGGCGGCCTTCCTCTACTTTTTTTTACGTTGGCAGGATGCCGCAAGTGAGCGCGGCAGGATGCTCTGGGCTTCTCTGGCCGCGGCGGCTTGCGGTTACGGACTGATGACGCGCTATCTGACCATGGCTGCTTTTGCGGCGCCGTTTTGGATTTATCATTACCTGCCGCTCTTCAGACGCAAACGTGTCTGGAAGAAAAGTGACTGGATGGCGCCTGCGATATCGCTGGTCTTTATCCTCCTGATTTTTTATCTTAATTACGCGGTGACGGGAAAGCCCTTCAAAGCCCCGAACAAGTACGACAAATCTTGGGAACGGCTTGGATTTCATCGGGGGGATTACACGCCCGTTGACGGAATTGTGTTTTTTTTGGCGCGCTTTTTTTATTTGATGGACTGGTTTGCTCCGGGACTCGTGGTGCTTTTCCTGGCCGGTTTTTTTATGAAACGGCCGGGCGAAGTGGTGTTGAGCAAGCTGAATCGTTGGGTGTTTTTTTATATCGCGGGCGCCTATTTCTTTTATTTTTCCTGGGGCGGGAACCAGTACGGGCCGCGCTATTATTGGGAAGGCTTTCCATGGCTGGGACTGGCGCTGGGGGATACGCTCAGGCGGCTTTGGCTGAGTAAAAATGATGCCCTGAAAAAGTTTACGGCAGGATTAGTGGCGGCTTCATTGGCCGCCGGCGGCTATGCGTTTTGGAAACAAACTGAGTATGTTGAAACCTATAGCCGGGAGCGTAAAGCGCTTTATACGGCGGCGGAAAAGACTTTGCATCAGCCTTCGATCGTGTTTATTCATGGCTTTTTGGGTGACCGTCTTGTAATTTCTGAAGAAGATGCGGTGCGCAATTCCCCGCGTCTTGACGGGCTGATTCTGTATGCCCATGATTTGGGCGAAAAAAATAGCCGGTTAATGCAGGCTTTTCCCGGCCGCGAATACTATCGCGGCACGTTTGACCGGAAAATAAAACAAGCGGTACTTAAAAAAATTGAACCGGGGACCGTTGAGAATATTTTTTGAAGAAATAACTCTGAAAAGTCCATGGCGGAAGCTTCGTGCAAAACTGACTCGGATCGACCGGAGGAAACCGACGGCCCTGCGGAGCAGGGAACGGCGGAGGGGCTCCTCGGTTGAGACGGGGTTAGTTTTGCCGAAGCTGTAGCCCAGGACTTGGAAGAGTTATTT
>OBEQ011154789.1_pt1 | contig 12057 bp, 11 predicted proteins | sample 1670901 | NCBI WGS metagenome assembly OBEQ01 (sample SAMEA104232315, study PRJEB22302) | groundwater metagenome | biome: forest; feature: aquifer; material: groundwater | place: USA | collected 2011-08-07 | depth 5.4 m | reverse complement strand
ATAACAGTCATCGTTATCGCCGCCGTAGCGGTTTTGGGGTTGCTTTATTTTAAAGGAGAAAATCAAACGGCAACTATTAACACAACTGGCTCGCCAACTCCTAAAGCAACTACGCCGCAAGCAACATTAAGCCCGACCCTGACCACTTCGCCGACACCAGGACCTGTAGTGTTTGAGTTGAGTGCAATGGCCAGTTCCAGTGAAAAAGGAAAGGTGACCCTTACTCCGACATTGGCTGGCAAAGTACAGGTCTCAATAAAGTTGGACAAGAATGCATCGGTCCAGTCAGCCCACATTCACAGCGGCACCTGCAATAACTTAGGCACGATCAAATACAGCTTAAATTCAGTAGTTAACGGAAAATCTGAAACAACCTTGAATACTAGTCTGGCTCAATTGATCCTCCAGATTCCATTAGCCGTAGATGTCCACAAGTCAGCGTCGCAAACATCTTCAGTAGTTGCTTGTACTGACCTGATCTTTTAGCCCGGATTTACACTACTTAAAAACACCCTACAAAAATTTTATTTTAGGGGTGTTTTTATTTTTTTATAGAGAATACTTTGTCGACTGGTTTTTTAAAAAATTTAGAGATCTTCAATGCCAAGAGCACAGACGGCGTATAATCACCTTTTTCCAAAGCAATGACCGTCTGTCGAGTTACGCCAACCGAATCCGCAAGCTCTTCCTGGGTAAGTTCGGCTTTAGCTCTCAATTTTTGTATATTATTATTGACCGACATTATTCCCAAGATAATCGGGAATAGTTAACCCAACATGAAGAAAAACTAATAGGGGCTGGTGCGTATCTGTATCTTGTCGGGTATGTTTACATTAGTTCCATTTTTATCCCTGATCATTGGCAAACCATAGACCAGGAACAAGACCGCTAAAACTATGATAACCACTCCCCAAACAACAGCGTTTCCCCGACCACCATTACCATTCCCTCCAGAAGGGTTGTTTACAATTATTGGTTGCGCCATATTGGGTCCAAATATGCCTCCTCATAATGGAATTTCAATGAACTTATAACCACAGACGAGGTATATTGGTTTTTTAACCTTGTCTATAATCATTTATTAACGTTTTATAATCTTTTATGTATACCTGATATCCAACCGGCTATTTGCCTTGCCAGCATTGAACTTGCCTTAACCCTTATCCTTAAAAGCCCAGGGCTTTTAACCTGTATTAAGTAGTAGCGCGAGAAGCTATTTTTTGAAAAACCGTTTATACCAGCCCAGTAATCAACACTGTCGTTCAGATGGCTTCGTTTTTCAATGAAAATATCAAAGTTAATTTCTTCATTTTTTATTCCACCTGCGTCAATCAGCCATCTAATAAAAAACTTCACTAAGTGCGGATTAGAGCTTGTAAATTGGACTCCCTTTTTCACATCGCTTTCGTTTTTATTTTTCCAATATAGAGCGAGGCCCATAAGCCACAGTTCTCTTTTGGAAATTTTACCGATATCTTTAGCCGATGTTCTTTGAATATCTTCGATTGCTTTTGAGATTTTTGCGCTTCTTGTTCGCGAGCCTCTTTGAGCGGCTTCAATGCGTTTTTGGGTTAGTCTTTTTAGTTGAGGCTCCGATAATTTCAAGCCCTGGAACCAGTAAGAAAGGGTCGACTTCGGGACCGATACATATTTTCTGATTTCAGAGTAAGAATAGCCTCCTTTTCGGAGCTCGATTGCAAAACTTTTAGAGTTGTGTTTTTGTGGCTGAACCATGCTACTTCTTTAATATTAATACCTTAACATGGTTCAATAGACGTGTAAATAACCCTTATCCACAGCCGTTTTTAGTGTTTCTCTGTTGGTAGGTGGTTTTGCCTTATTTTGCGCGTTGGTTTGGTTCCAGCATAGAAATTATCTTTTTTACAGTGTTAATTTTCCCTCCCGGTTTATGCTCCAACCGGGTAATTTCCGGGTATTTTGAGACTACGCCGCTTCATTATTGTGAGTCGCGTTGTTAAGCCAGATCACAAATCTAATGGCCATGTATGCTAACAGAGAATAAACAATGATTGCAAACAAAGTGGAGAATTCCAAAACATATCCTGGACCAACAACGGCAGCTTGGAATATTCCCCGAAAAGGTTGCAAAAGCGGTTCGCTTGCGTCGTAGATAAAACGTACGAATGGAGTTGCGGGATTAGCTCCGAATAATCGAAGCGTAAAACGTAAACCCAAATCTATCTTTACTATTGCCAACACAAATCGTATAAATCCTACCAATGACATCGACTTATTGTACATGAGCCGATAGTGCTGCGTTCAAATGAAATTAAGATGAGTCCTTTCGATTTTGCTGTGAACAATAAACTATCGTGTATAGATGGTCGGCTGAACAAAATTAGTTGTCGTCGAACAAGCTCCTATTTGATATTCGATCATCAAATGGTTTGCATCGGTAAGCTGAATCGCAAAATGCCCTCTGGCGTACTGGTCTTGATAGCAGTATATATTTCCGTCCGCTCCAACCTGGCTTGGCTCGCGATTAAAGGTCCCCTCGCCGGCTGGAATAAAATTCGTCGCCGCGGCCTGTGCGATCGTACCGCCGACAGAAATGACGCCCATCCCCGGATCGGTATTAGAATGTACGATGGCAAGCTCCTGATCAAACCGCTGAAGGCCATTTTTAAATGTTGAGCCCTGCATATACCAATTACCTTGGATGGTGCCCAGCATATCTTGCATGGTAGTACCGCAATTCGGTAAACCATTGGAATTTTTGCGGACATTCTTCACTCTGTTATAAAGATCTGTTTTAAGAGCCGCGGGGCTGAAATAATCAAGCGGACATATGGTATGGAAATACTGGCCGAAACCACCCAGAGTTCTTTTTTTATTTATAAAAGCCAGGGTTGGGGTGCGCAAGTCATAGCCGCCAAAATCAAAACTAAATCCGCCGGCCGTGCCTATGACATCACCGCTTTTCAAAGAGGCCGACACCAAGTAGTTGCACATTTTCTGTCCCGTCACGCCCTGCTTATCATTAACGCAAAATTGGGGTTTCTTAGCTTTATCCAAAGCCGCCTGGATCGCCGGAGAAAGCGTTCGAATATGATCGTAGAAAAACAACATTTCACGGCACGGAGAGAAAGCCAAACGATAATCGTTGGTAACTTTCCCAAGTAACATATGCTCACTCGCCTGCACCTCCTGCAAAGTAACATCGCCGGGCGATCTCACGGTAACCGGGATAGTCAAACCTGAATGATCATTAGGATCTCCTGACTGACTGCGCAAGCTAAAATAGATGTGGTCAGTAGGAGTAACGTGTCCAGCGACAGGATTTAAATTCCCTAAGGGGATAATTGAAGCAAAAGAATCGAGTTCCACGGGAGCTGTAGTAAACTGACCGGTTCCTTTGCAAGATGGCAAATTAACAGTATTCCCCTTGTTATTTCTAGTATGTGAAGAAAATATCCCCGTAGGAAAGTTGATCCAAGACATTACGAAGCCACCTATAAATAGCGCCACAACAGAATATTTGGTAAATCTTTTTTTCATTGCTGGCACCTCCGGTCTAGGACCCCCACACATAAGGTATTGTAAGAGTTTTTGAGGGTCTTTTCCAGAGGCAATTTGACCCGTCTCGGTCGGGGTCAAATGAAACAAATGAGATAGTATAAAGCAAACTTGAATGTGTTTTAACTATCTTTTAAAACTTTATTTTTCTAGCTTTTTGTATGCTTTCAATGAGTGACCTCGTAATAGGCCCAACAAATCCTGAGGCTGGCTCAATGGCATTTTTGACCTGAAAACGTATTACTGCTTTTTTGGTTAAAGGCCCAAAATACCCTGTGATCAGTTTTTCAGGATATACACTTTCCTCAATTAAGAATTTCTGTAGAGACTCGATGGGGATTCCCTTTTTACCGAGATAAATATTTTCTGGGAAAGAAGTAGCTTTATTAAACTTTATATCAGGAAGGTGTAGTGCAAGCGAAAGCGATTCAAGCTTACGACGTGTCTTAGTATCAACAAAGCCAGTGGCCGGCAGTTTATACTTCTTTTGGAACCGTAAGACAGCTTGAATCATGGTTAAATCAAATACACCCGTTATCCTGCCCTCTGGATAAATGCCAGGTTCTTGGGCAAGAATTAATTGAAGATGTTTTACTGAACTCCCTTGGATTCCAGGCACTATATCACTCGAAAATTTAAATAGCGGGGTTCGTTGAACAGCCTTTGGCACCATAGGCAATTTTATTTCAACTTTTTTAGCTTTCAGTTTAACTTTATAAAGCACCGCTCCCGAACTGCGTAGGTCATGCGCGTCTTTAGTGAAGAATCCGTACGTGTATGTTTTGCCGTTTTCAAGACCCGTATCTGTAAATGTAGTTCCTTTGCCTCGATAAACAACTTTGCCGTTACGAGCGTTTTTAAAGTGTTCGGAAATCTCTTTTCTTACAATCAATACATCGGCAAGCTTGCTCATATCTACCGGATTTTTCCAAATAAAGACCACTTGGGAATCAAGGGCTTCGACTTTTATAATTTTTGATAATGGCGCATGCAGTGGCGGCTGGCCATATCCGCCACCATTGGGCAACCTTACTGGAGCCGGCGGATTAGCCGCCAAATCCTGGTCCTCATTATAGACAATTTCCGGCACAGGTGCGGGCAAAATCGCTACGGCATTGAGAATAGCGGCTGTAGTAAAAACTTTATCTTCATAAACTGTAGAATCGCCGGCGGCATTAGTCGAGCTCGCTATATAATGATAGGTTGTTGATGGTTCTAGATTAACAAGAGAAATGGAATGCGATGGTGAAAATAATTCATTTGAAGTTTGGAAACCATACCCTGATGTTTTGCCATATATAATCTGAGAATTGGCGGGCTGATTAGTATCCCAGATTATCATAGCGCTGGATGTGGCAACTTTAGCAACAGCCACATTTGAAATAAGAAGTGAGGGCTCAACCACAACTGGCTCAAAAAGTGTGTTGAATTCATAGTTATCCGACCTCACGGTTAAACTGCCGGCAGTGGTAACTACTTGATAATGATAGTTAGTGCCAGTCTGAAGATTTGTAAGAATCACCTGATGGCTGGTGGCTTGACTGTAAATGCTGTTGACTTGAGACCCATATTCCGCTGAAGTGCCGAATAAAATACGTCCGTCCGCCGGAATGCTGGTAGTCCAAACTATTATCGCCGAAGAAGAACTCACTTCAACAACTTCTATATTAGAAACCACTAACCCCGGGATAGGCACCGGTGATAGTGAGACTGTGGGAGTAGGGCTTAACGACGGCAGTAGAGTCGCCGTAGGGCTAGGGGTCGGAGTGGAAGTGGTGGTTAGTGAGGGTGAGGAAGTTATGCTCACGGTAGGACTCGGTGTAGGTGCTGGAATCAAACTTGGACTTGGTGTTGAGTTTGGCGTAGCTGGGCTATGGGTAGTAAATGTTTCGTCCGGTGAAACAGATTCATTACCAGAAGCGTCTTGAGCTATTACTCTATAGTGATATGTTGTCGCACCTTGCAACGATGTGAGGTCAAATGAGTTTGTATCCGAAAAATCCGCACTCATCGGAGTTTCTAATCCATAGTTTTCGTCAGAACCGTATTCAACTTTGGCCAAGGCCAACTCATCAGTCGTTAAGTTAATAGTGGCCCCAATTTCGGTTATATTTGAAACCGTTATATCAGAGATAACCGGTGGATCAGTATCAACTATCTCCGGTTCAGAAGCAGTAATTACGCTTTGGTCATCCGAGTAGCTGACATTTCCGGCTTCATCAATAGCTACAATCCGATAGTGATAAATTGTTGAGGGATTAAGACTGGTAAGAATTTGTACCTGTTCAAGAGAGGCAAGCACAGATTTAGTGGTGGTTGAACCATATGAAACGGTGGGGCCGTATTCAATATGGCCATAGGCCAGCTCATCGGTTGTCCAAGCAATGACTGCAGTCGTCGGTTCAGCAGAAATACCATCAATGGAAATAAATACCGGACTGGTGGTATCTGGTTCTTGTGTAAGTGTCGGTACCGGCATAGTCACAGGTGTTTGAAGAGGCGTCGGCGTCGGTGAAGTAGTAGGAGTAGTAACAGCAGGCGTAGCATCAATCAACTGTGCAAAAACAGATAGTTGAGAAAAATAGATACCAAGTATAAACAAACAAATACCGAGTACAAGAATGCCGTGCTTATAAGTAGAGTTAGAAAATTGTCCCACTTAGCTATTATATAGTTGTTTGGGTTCTAACACAAAGCAAATTAATGTTTATGCTGACAGTCTGCGGAGCCTAAGACTCCCACATACAAGGTATTGTAAGGCTTTTTGAGGGCCTTTTCCAGAGATCATTTGACCCGTCTCGGTCGGGGTCAAATGAGACACTATAAGGGTGTCTCGGGGACTGTCTTATATTGAGATAAGTACTTTAAAATGTGATCTAGGGTTTTCAATATTATCAACTGAAAATTATTAAAATCCCCATATAGGGTATTGTAAGGGTTTTTGAGGTGTATTTCCAGAGCCAATTTTACGGGTCTCAGTCTAGGTCTAAAAATAGCAAATGGGACAAATGGGACACTGCTAAGGGAGTGTCCCAAAATGCCTACTTTTTGAATCAGACTGCTAAAATAACCTTGTAAAATAAGAGTTATTTGATGGTCTAACAAATGGGACACAGCCATGTAGCCGTGTCCCATTTGACTAAATACTGATTGTATTGTGCCCACTTTAATTTTACGAACTCCGTTCATTAGAAATGGACGGCTACGATATCCACAAAAATGGTTAGCAAAATAAATACTGGCATGATATACTTGTCATATAGTTCCTAAAATAACTTAAAAACCTTGGCTAACCTTTCGTGACAGATCAGCGAATGGAAAGATATTGGGGGCCAACTACGGTTGGCATGAACACTTCGTTAGCCCGATGTTTTTGAAATATAGTATGCTATTCAGGACTTACCGTTCGTGTTGGTACTACGTTAGTGTATCGTGAGTAAGAAGTGGGTATGCATATTTCGGAGTAGTTTCTAAGATTGCTTAATTTAGCGTTTTTAGAAATTGCTCAGAAACTTTAAAAGAACCGCTAAAATGAGCGGTTCTTTAGTTATTGGGGACTAGATTATTAACTAACTTTTATCAAAAATGACAAAAACAAAAAAACAATTTAATGGCAACAACCTTAATATTGTGTACGTTTCCGTAAACGATCTCAAACCATCTCTTTATAACCCTAGAAAAATCAGCAATGAGGCCATGGAGCAACTAAAAATTAGTATCCGAAAATTCAAATTGGTTGATCCTCTTTTAGTCAATTCGGCTCCTCAGCGTAAGGGTGTAGTTATTGGCGGCCATATGCGTCTAAGAGCCGCCAAAGAATTGGGACATAAAGAGGTGCCGATTGTATATCTTAATATCCCCGACCTTGAAAAAGAAAAGGAGCTGAATATCCGACTCAATAAAAACACAGGAGACTGGGACTGGGATTTGCTTGCTAACTTCGACGAAACATTTCTTGCCAATGTTGGCTTCTCCAGTGAGGATCTCGATGACCTTTTCGCTGTAGAAGATACGCCCGAACAGTTTGACCTGGAGAAGGAGCTAAGAAAACTGAAGATTGATAAAATTGAAATACAAAATGGCGACATCTATGATCTAAACGGCTCACGCCTCATGTGCGGCGACTCTACTGTCGAAGCGGACGTTCTGAAACTTATGAACGGCGAAAAAGCTGCCATGTGCTTCACTGACCCACCTTATCTTTTGGACTACCTCCACGGCAAGAATAAAAAGAAGGCCACGGAAGGATTTGGCTTGAAGCGTGATCGGAGGTATCTCGGAACCGATTCATTACCCGAGAACTTCACCGACCTCTGGATGGCCAACATTGCCAAGATCCAGAAACCAGACTTCTCGATAATTATCTTTGAGAATCCCAAAAATCTCCGTACTATTTGGAATGCCTTGGAGAAATACTGGAGATATAGAAACACAATTACTTGGCATGTTCCTAATAGAGTTCAGGGCTTTTCGGCCAAATACAAATTCTTTAATAAACAGGATATTGCCTTGGTTGGTACTGCCGGGGACATAAAGCTGAATCTTGAGCCGGAGCCAAGTGAACTGTTCCAGAGTGAATATGAAAATGCCATATATGCTACCTCGGGTAAACCCCATTGGGAAAGCTATGAAAAGGGCAAGAAATATTGTCCCACTGACTTCATTGAGTTCAAGGCCGCTGACGAAAAGAGTTCTGGCCAGGGAATAATATTTGGTACCAAGCCCCTTGAGATTCTTATTCCATACCTCAAGGTACTCACAAAACGCGATGATCTGATCATTGAGCCATTTGGCGGAAGCGGGTCGACACTTATCGCCGCAACTAAAATGAAACGCCGTTGTTATATCATGGAAAAGAGTTGTGTCTATGCCGAAGTCATCAGAAATAGATGGGAAAAATTAACCGGGTTAACCGCCAAGAAAATCTATGGCAAATAACAAACAAAAACAAGAAACTATTGAAAAAAGAAGGGGCACTCATAAAGGAAGTATGCTTGAGTACTTGGCTAAAATGCCCATCATCCAGATCGCCTGCCAGCAAGCTGGGATTAGCCGAGCTACATATTACCGCTGGCTCAAAACAAGTCCTACATTCAAGCGGAATGTTAGCGAGGCCATTAAAACCGGAGAAGCGCTGATTAACGATATGAGTGAGTCCCAACTAATAGCTCTCATTAAGGAAAAGAATTTTCCGGCCGTGCGATATTGGCTCGACCGCAGACATCCAAGGTTTAAGAGACCGCCGGAACCAGAGGAACATGAAGACGACAAGGTTACGTACAAGATTGTAAAATATTAAGTTAATTCCATGAACATTACCATCCCTTACAATTTTGAACCAAGAGAATATCAACTGCCTCTTTTCCGAGCCATGCAGCAGAATCAGAAACGGGCAGTGATTTGCTGGCACAGAAGGTCAGGAAAAGACAAAACCTGCTTAAATATTCTGATTTGGCAAATAATAAATAATGAGTCTAAAAAGAAGCCAGAAACCTATTACTATTTCTTTCCAACATTCGCTCAGGGTCGCAAAGCATTGTGGGATGCGATCGACAAAGACGGCTTCAAATTTATGGATCACTTCCCAAAGAATATGATTTGTAAAATTATTGGAAATGAAATGAAAATCGTCACGGAAAAAGGATCAGTATTTCAGATTATCGGCACTGAAAACTATGACTCCATTATGGGCACGAATCCTGTTGGCTGTGTTTTTAGCGAATATTCTCTCCAAAATCCTAAAGCCTGGGATTTCATCCGGCCGATATTAGCTGAGAATGGCGGATGGGCAATATTTAATTTCACGCCCCGAGGAACCAATCACGCTCATACCCTTCTGCAACAGGGTAGAGAAGCGGGGTGGTTTACTTCGGTTCTAACCGTTGAAGATACCCGAGTAATCCTGGACGAGACAATTGAAGCAGAACGACTGCAAATGCCGCCAGCACTTTTTGAGCAGGAATACTTTTGTAAGTTCATCAATGGGGCGAACCAGTATTTCAGGAAAATTGATGAAAATATCTTGTCGGAAACCTCGCCGGTTAATCACGGGCACCGGTATGTTATCGGAGTAGATCTGGGGAAGTATAACAGTTACACAGTGCTTACTCCTTTTGATCTTCATACGTTCCAGGTCGGTACACCTGATCGCTTCCGTCAGATCGACTATCCGACCCAGGAAGCTCGCATTGAAGCCATGCATCGGAGGTATAACAAGGCACTGGTCAGGATTGATAGCACGGGCGCAGGAGATCCCGTCTACGACCATCTTAAAAGAAAGATACGATCTATTGAGGGCTTTAGATTTACCGAACAGACAAGAAAAGACCTTTTGGAAAACCTGCGGTTACAGCTTGAGGAAGGAAAAATTAAACTACCCAATGATGAAACTCTCATTGCGGAGCTGCGAAGCGTTCAGTATGACTTGACTGAGACCGGCAAATTGGCAATTAGAGTGCCTTCTGGAATGCACGATGACTGTGTAATGAGTTTAGCACTGGCTGTATGTAACATTCCGGCTAATCCGTTAAGAATTTTTCAGGACCAAAAAGACCGCCATGAAACTCTTGCTCAGTTCGACTTTTACAAGCGGTCCAGCCCAAAAGATAAAAAACGACGTTTAAAAACGGCTATGCTGATAGAGAAGAAAAATAGTTTGGAGTAGTTACCGATAAAAGAGGCCACACCAAAAAGCGAGGGTCTGTTTTGTCTTGCCAATAATATTGGATGTGCTGAACTAATTTAGAAGTTTACTTAGAGACTCCAGTCCAACTTTTGGGTTAGGATAATCAACTTCATTAGGGGTAAGCTCTATTGCTTGCTCAAATAATTTTTTTGCAGACTCATAATCATGATTTTCGGCATAAATTACGTCCATATTGTTTAAGATTATTGCGACGGTTTTATCGTGCTTCAAATATATTTTGGCATTATCAAAATGCTTGGGCAATATCTTTCTAATTTTTTCTCCGCTTTCCTCAGAATCCATGTGCGAACCTTTTTGTTTACGGGCATATTCACTAGCTTCCGCGAATAAAATATCGAGGGCTTTATTATATAAATTCAATGCTTCTGGATATTTATTCCCCTTTTTTAATTCAATAGCTTTATTTATTAATTCCTGTAACTCCATTATTTTTTAAATAAGTGGGAGTATTTCTCTCCATAATGACGGTAGTCACACCATTTACAGCTGGGATTTTCCGGAGGCGTTGGTCCGTCGAGTAAGCTGTGTACTTCTTTCATAAATTCTAAAAAGGAGTCTTTTTTTAATTCAATCTCCAACCATCTTGGTGGAAAACTGATAAAAGCCTGTTCGTCTTTAAATTCAACCTTGTCGGGATACATAATGATTAAGCCTAATTTGGTAATTTCTTTTGATTCTCCGTGAACAGGATTCTCGAAGGCATAGTGATAGGATTGCAGCTGGGATCGATATTTTGAAATCTTATCCTCATGCGGTTCGCTTATTTTAAAATCAACAATTAAATATGAGTTGTCAGGCTGCTTTACCAGTAAGTCATATTTACCTTTTATATAAAGATTGGTGCCAGGAACAACCTTAGATTCAACAAAGCCCTCCTGGCTTTCTACGATGCCCTCGGGCAAAACGGGTGAAAGCTCGCGTAAGCTTTTACCAATAAGGGTGCCCTGGAGTCTTGAGTTAAGCGCAGAAAAAATCCCAGGAAAAGGGAGACTCGGACGGAATATACCGTGTTTGATCTTCAGGTAATAACAACACTTGCATTCTTCATAGAGATAGGCAAAATCCGATGGACTTAATTTATACATGATAAAAATAAACTTATTAATTATTAATCGTTATTTTTATTAATCATCATAGCTCAGACCACAAAATTAGTAAATAAGTTACCAACTAATGGGTCCTGGACTCCCTAAAGAGGTTGCGTCATCCCTTGTTGTATGGAGAACATCCAACCACAACAAGGGAATTCGGGGGATTCCAAGGCATCTTTAGAGGTTTCAGTGCGTTACTGTCTATATGCCCGAAAATCAAGCGAATCAGAAGAAAAGCAGGCACTTTCCATTGATTCACAGATTAAGGAGATGCTGGCCATAGCCCAAAAAGAGAATCTAAATGTTACAGATATATATCGGGAATCACACTCCGCAAAAGACTGCGGCCAACGACCAGTATTTAATCAGCTCTTAACAGATATCAGAGCCGATAAGTTTAATGGAATCATGGCATGGCACCCAGACCGGCTTAGTAGAAATGCCGGAGATTTAGGTTCGGTCGTGGATCTTTTGGACCAGAAGCGTCTTGTTGAGATTAGAACATACGGCCAAAGATTTACCAATAATCCAAGTGAGAAATTTCTTCTAATGATTCTAGGTGCTCAGGGAAAACTCGAGAACGACAATAAAAGCGTTAACGTGAAGCGTGGTCTTAAAACAAAGTGTGAATTAGGTCTATGGCCCTCTGTCGCCCCGACGGGGTATTTAAACTCAAAGAACATTGATCAAAAAGGGGTAGTGTTTATAGATACACAGAGGGCT
>OBEQ010565003.1_pt1 | contig 12057 bp, 10 predicted proteins | sample 1670901 | NCBI WGS metagenome assembly OBEQ01 (sample SAMEA104232315, study PRJEB22302) | groundwater metagenome | biome: forest; feature: aquifer; material: groundwater | place: USA | collected 2011-08-07 | depth 5.4 m | reverse complement strand
CTACGCTGTCACGGAGGCTGGGGTGCGAGATATCCCCGCGGTAGTTCATGTAGACCACACCGTTCGGCCCCAAATTGTGGGAGACGAGAACCCAAGATTCCACGATGTGATTCAGGAGTTTGGCCGCTTGACGGGCGTCCCGGCGCTCTTGAACACCTCCTTCAATATCAAGGGGGAGCCCATTGTGTGCTCTCCTCGCGACGCCATCAAGTGCTTTTTTGACACCGGCATGGATGTATTGGTCCTGGGCGATTTCCTGGTCGTGAAGGAGTAAGCCCTCATCTCCCTAACCTTGAAGGTGTTCGGATTCCAGAAGGGAATGGAGACACGAGCCATGACTGGTAGGTTGCGGATGTCGCCTGCGCATGATCGGGTGCAATCCCGCAACCGCCTCGGTTTGCAGAGGACTGTTCTTGCGGGTGAGGATCGACTGAAGGGGCGCTAGGAGGTAGCATGGCCTGGCCCATCGCTGTTGCAAGGGAAGGTAGCCGCTCGTCTCCACTCCGGTACGCTGGCGTAGGAGCGGTGCTGGTAGCCGTTGGCCTTGTGGCCTTTGTCCAGGCGTGGCTTGTGACATCCTTGGGTGAAACTCGCCTGTCCCTTCTGTTGATTCTCTTGGAAGGCCTCTTGCTCCTTTCGCCCTTGATTATTCTCAAGGTGGAAACGGCCTTGCTCGCTTTTGTTGCTCTTGTCGCCCTCGGGGCGATTGGGCAGCTGCTGGGTGAGCAGGCTACGGTGTTGCCCTTCGCTGGCATGTGGCTGGCTGGGCTGTGGGCGGCGCGATTCGTGGTGTATCGGCGCAATCTGGCGTGGGCTCCGGAGTTCAATTGGATGGTAGCCTACGGGGCTCTGGTCCTTGTCGCGTCCGTCGGGGGAGCGGATCCTGGCCGTAGCTTTCGTCCCCTTCTGACCACTGCAGAGCTCCTGGCGTTTACCTTCCTGGTAGTTCAAATCGTTCGTGAGCCCCGATGGGCCTTCGCCATCGGATGGGCAGTCATAGGGTCCCTCACGGCCATCGCCCTGGTGCTCCTTGTCAGTCAGTGGGGGGGAGTGGCAGTCCCTGGTCTGGAGACAGTCCAAGTCGAAGGGACACTGCGGGTCGGTGGGGTTGTTTCGGGACTGAACACGTCCAGCGTTCTCATTGGAGTGGGGGCCATTTTCGCGATGGCCTATTTCCTGTACGAGCGGCGCCTTAGAGTACGGGCACTTCTGGTCCTGTGCGCGGCCTGTATGGTGATGGCCAGCGCCCAGGCCGCGTCTGTGACTGGAAGTGTGGTCCTTGGTCTGGGGGTGGCTTTGTTGGGATCGGGGCTCTACCGACGGATGACCCCTGGAGCCGTGATGAGAGTCCTTGTTGTTGCCCTTATCGTTCTTGCCACGGTCTATTTCGCCTCACCTTCAATACAGAGCCGGCTTCAAGCGAAACTTCAGGAGGTCACCACCCAAGATTTCCGATATTGGGGCAGCCATCGAGGAGCAACAATGCTAGGGGCGGTGGAGGTGGCCAGACAGTATCCCCTGTTGGGAGTGGGACTTACGAATGGGCAATATTTCATTGCCCGCACCTGGCCCTTTGCGCCAAACGACAACATAGGCGCCCACAACACGTACTTGGGAATTGCCAGTGATGTGGGGATTCCTGCAGCCCTTGTCTTCACGGCGATGGCCTTTGGAGCCCTCAATGGTCTCTATCGTGTCCTTAGAACCCTGGATGGTCCGACCAGCTCCTCTTACAGCGCCGCCGATCTCGCTAAACTCAAGGCGGTGGCAGCGGCTACCCTTGTTGGCCTGGCCTGTCTCCTCATCCCAGCGTCCATGACCCTGGACCTAGCACGCTCGCATTACCTCTGGCTGCTTCTGGGCTTGGCCGTGGCCCTGAGGCTTCAGATCAGGGCCCGTCAGGAAGTTCAGGCGTGAAACTAGCCATTCTCTACCCCACAGGCGTGTTCTACGACGGCCGGGCTTATACCACCGACGCCTACCAGCATTATCAGTTTCCCTATCTTGCGCCTCACTTTGATGGCCTGGACCTGGTGGTCCTGTTGAAAAGGACCACCACCGAGCGCGGGCGCGAGGTGATGGGGGTCTCAGGCACGCGCGTCCTGGGACTTCCCTATTGTGGAAATGGATGGGAACTCCACATCACCAGGCTTCCCCTTTGGCTCTTCGCCCTGGTGCGGCTCATGTGGCGGCATCGGCGGGAGTGGGACCGGGTGCTCTTGTATGACATCACCCTGCCAAATCAGGTAGCCTACGTTCTCTGCCGCCTGTTCGGCCTCAAGGCTGTCCTCCTCCTGGGGGGACGCTACCCTGAGGGGTTCTGGCAGGCGCACCGAGACGATATGTGGCTGCTGCGGGCGCCAGCATGGCTGTATGCGTGTTGGGTGCGAGTGGTGGAGCGCCATCTGGTCCGGCGCGTGCCCACGCTGGCGGATTACGTCCCCGAGGGATTGAAGAGGGGTGCTCAGGAGAGGTTCTCGTTCTATGTAGGAGCAATGATCGAGGAGCGTGAGCTGGAAGCCCCCCGGCCGCCGCGTGGCGATGGGACTCTTCGCTTGCTTTCCGTTGGGCGAGTGGTGCCCATCAAGGGGTACGAGTATCTTATTGAAGCCGTCGCTCTGCTGAGGCAACGTGGTGCTGCGGTGAGCTTGGATATTGTCGGACCTCTCTACGGTCGGCACTACGGGGGGTACGAGGACAAGCTTCGGGCGCTGATCCGCGACCGCGGTTTGGGGGACGTCGTATCGCTCAGGGGGGCCATCCCCTTTGGGCCGAAGCTCATGGCGGCCTACCGGGAGGCCGATGTCTTTGTGCTCTCTTCGCTGTCAGAGGGAATACCTAAGGTGTTGTGTGAGGCCATGGCTAAGGCGCTGCCGATCGTGGCCACACGAGTTGGGGGCATCCCCTGGCTTATGGAACAGACCCGTGCGGGTCTTCTGGTCGAACCCGGTGATAGCCAGGGGCTAGCGGAGGCCATGCTGGAAGCCCATCAACGCCGCGAGGAGCTGGGGCGCCGAGCTTTCCAAGCTGCCTTTGCGTTGACAGCGCCTGTGCAGATGAAGGCCGTGGCGGACTTTATCCGGCAGCTGGGGCGCCAGGTCCCCGATTCCTCCAGAGAGACCGTTGCGCCTTGACATGGCAGCTTCGTTGGGGTAAACGCGAGTGACACAGCATCCAACCGCCGGAGCGAAGCCTGAGATGGCTATTCAAGGATTGCCAAAGCTAATGCGAATCTGTTTTCTAGGCTACTACCCGCTCCCCCAGTCGCCCAACTCGGCCGCGTACAGTCGGCTGGCCTATCTCAGCCGGCGCCACGAGGTGCACGTCCTCACCACGCGGGATGCCGCCATCCCTGACGGTATCGGGGTTAACGTTCGCGTCCATCGGATGCCCTGGCCGGCGCCACCGCTTCCTGGAGACCTGCGGCACCTGGTGGGGATTGTGCTGTTTGGCATTTACGCTGTAATGAGAGTCACTGCTCTCCGTATAAGGGGAAGGGTGGATTTCGTCTATACATTCCACAACTCAGAGTGCCTCGTCGCGTGGCTCTTGAAGGTGACCAGGTTGCGGTGGGTGGTTGACGCCTTTGACGTTCCCCAGTTGAATGAAGGAGACTCGGAGTACTTGGCCCGGAAGAGACGCTTCTACTTCCGGTCGCTCCGGCGTTGGTTATCGATGGGGATGCGCCGGGCACTCCCCGCAGCCGATCTTGTGATAACTGTCGCAATGGGGAGGGACGAGGGCGGAGTAAGAATCCTCCGAGATGATTTTCACGTAAAGGAAAGCAGGCTTCTAGCAGTTCCTAACGGTGTAGACCTGAGCCTTGTGCGATTCGCTCCCCTGGCAACGGGGGGCCCTGGATTCCATCTTCTCTATGTGGGCTTTGTCAGCCCGCGCCGAGGTGTAGACACCTTGTTCGAGGCCTGTGCATTGGCTCGGGCAGCCGTTCCGGACTTACAGCTGCATTTGGTGGGCCCGGCCAACCCGGAAGATGAGACGTGGCTTACAGCAGAAACGGCAAGGCACCTGGCGAGCGAATGGGTCCACTACGAAGGCCCTCAACCCCACGCCCGGGTGCTTCAGTGCATTAAAGATGCGGACGTGTGCGTCTATCCTTTCCCGCAGACGATAGAATTGGACAACGTCCTTCCGATTAAGCTCTTTGAATACTTGGCGGTAGGGCGTCCCGTTATTGCCACGGGTTTGTCCGGGGCCTCACGAATCATTCAAGAGGGATGGAATGGCCTCTTAGTGGAGCCGGGTAGCTCAAGGGCCATGGCAGACGCCATCCTGCGCTTATACAGCGATGAGAAGCTACGGGCAAGGCTGGCGGCCAACGCCCGCCCTAGCGTGGAGACCTACGACTGGAGTACAATCCATCCGAAAATAGAGCAAGCCATGCTGCAGGTGGCCCGTAAGTGAGGAGAGAGGACGCCCGTGCACGCCGAGCTGGGTGAGGGGTGTGTTATCCAGGAAGCGGTGGTCCTGGGCCTCCTTTATCGCGAGGGGTGCGCGAAAGCCAAGCTGGGCCATCGCGCTATCGTGAGAGCATTCACGGTGATCTACGCCGACGTGGAGATCGGAGACGACCTGAAAACCGGTCACCACGTGCTTATTCGGGAGCACACACGGATTGGCGACCAGGTGGTCATTGGCACGGGGAGCATTGTGGACGGCTACACCACCATAGGGAGTTTCGTGAAAATTGAGGGCCGCGTGTACATCCCCACGCATACCACCATCGGGAGCTATGTCTTCATCGGTCCCGCAGCTGTGCTTACTAATGACAAGTATCCGTTGCGTCTGCGGGCAGAGTATGAGCCGCGAGGCCCGGTGGTGGAGGACCACGTGAGCATTGGCGCCAATGCTACAATTCTGCCCGGTGTCCGGCTAGGGGAGGGATGTATGATAGGGGCGGGGAGCGTGGTCACTCGAGATGTCCCCCCTTGGCACATGGCCCTCGGTGTTCCGGCGCGCGTTCAGCCCCTGCCCGAACGCCTCCGGGAGCCCAACCGAGCCAAGCAGTGGTAGGAAGGAAGAGCCTATGGGACCCCATCCAAAGATCGGCATCCTGGGTTGCGGCTACGTAGCGGAGCGCCACCTCTTGGCCTATCGGAAGCTGCCCGTGGAGGTGGTGGTAGCCGATGTGGTGGAATCCTCCGCTCGTTCTATGGCGGCTCAATATGGAGTCACCTTCGGTGGGCATCCAGAGGATGTCCTTCGGGATACTACGATAGGATCTGTTGACATCTGCGTGCCCACCGCGCATCACGCCGGGCTTATCCTTCAGGCTCTGGACCGGGGTAAGAATGTCTTCTGTGAAAAGCCCCTTTGCCGCACCATGGCCGAGGCCCGTCAGATCCAGGATGCAGCCCATCACAGCAAGAATCTCCTGATGGTGGGCTATCTGCAACGGTTTCATCCAGCTTTTCAGCTGGTCAAGGACATTCTGAACGAAGGGGTCATTGGGCAGCCCTATTTTTCAACGGTTCGCGTCGGCGGTCGTGGGGACCGGTCTGAGTGGAAGCACCAGCAGACCCTGGGCGGCGGCGTGGTGCTGGAGATGTTAGTCCATAAGCTGGACCAACTCATATGGTTCTTCGGCCCCGCGGAGAGGGTGGAGGTGTTGGCCTATGGTGTCCTGCGCCCTGTTCGTCAGATCGCAGGGGAGGAGGTGGCGGCCGACGCCGAGGACCTGATTGTGTTGGATATGGACATGGGAGGGGTCAGAGTCCTCTGCGAGGCGGATTTCGTCACCCCTGGGTATATGGACCACTTCGAGGTCCAGGGGGACAACGGCTCCCTGTTCTCCAGCCTCGTGGATTTCATGCCCACCGTTATTCACTGTAAGGATCGGCGGGGCATCTACCCGCAGGGCGGCACCCTCAAACACTTCCCTGCGGTCAACCTGTTTGAAATGGAGCTGGGCCACTTCGTAGAGGCCCTCCGAAACGGGCATCCTAACACGGTCAACACCCTGGAGGACTCCGTTCACGTTATGGAGATTGTGGAGCAGATCTGGCAACATGCAGCACGGGTCCGATCGTCTAGCGTCTAAGGGCGGGGCGCCAGCCAGCAAGAGCTTCATCCCCATTGCTCAGGTGGCTCTGGAGGAGGAGGAAATTGCTGAGGTGGCGGCCGTGCTGCGGTCTGGCCGGCTCCGGGAAGGCGCCGTCTGCAAGGAGTTTGAGGAGCGGTTTGCGGCTCAGGTTGGGGCACGGTACGCCGTCTCCGTGAGCTCGGGGACCGCTGCCCTCCACATAGCCTACGCTGCGCTCCTTCAGCCTGGCGACGAGGTCCTGGTGCCCACCTTCACCTTTATCGCCACGGCCAGCATGGTGTCCATGGTGGGCGCTCGTCCCGTTTTCTGTGACGTCAGCCCGGATACGTTCACGTTGGACGTCGAGGACGCCAGGCGTCGCATGACCGCCCGCACCCGGGCGGTGGCGCCAGTCCATCTGTTCGGCAACCCCTGTGACATCGCGGCAATTCAGGCTCTGCAGAGCGAACGCGGGCTCAAGGTGATCTGGGATGCGGCACAGGCCCACGGAGCGCGTTACAAGGGCCAGGACGTGGGCAGCTTTGCCGACGCGGTGTGCTACTCGTTCTATCCCTCCAAGAACATGACCACCGCCGAAGGGGGGATGGTCGCCACCAACGACGCGGCCCTCTATGAGAAATGTCGTCTGCTTCGCAGCCACGGTCAAGTGGGCAAGTATGAGCACCTTTTTCTGGGGTTCAACTACCGGCTTACCGATGTCATGGCGGCCCTGGGCATCAGGCAGTTGGAGAAGCTGGACCGGTGGGTTCAACAGCGGCAGGCCAATGCTCGTTTGCTGACCCAGCACCTGGCCTCCGTTGCGGGCATTCAGTTGCCCGCAGAACAGCTCCAGGGCGAGAGTAGCTACAACTTGTACAGCGTTCTGCTGGACCTGGAGCAGTTCAGCTCTGACAGGGATGAGTTTGTTCGCCGGCTCAACGCCGAGAACATTGGCGCCACGGTGAACTACCCTCGAGCGTTGCATCAGCAGCCGGCCTACGCAGGCATTGCTGTTGGTGTTTCGCTCCCCGTTGCCGAGGACCTGTGTCAACGCATCCTCTCGCTCCCTGTGCACCCTGGGTTGGGCCCCGACGAGGTGGGCTGCGTGGCAGAAGGGGTGCGAAAAGTGGCGACAGCCTTGTCTTCTTCGCGTTGAGGGATTCATGATGACGACGCCTTCCACCGGTCCTGAGCTTAAAGTGCTGCGCTCTCAAGACCTTCGCTCAGAAGTGGCGGTAGTGTTAGGGACCCGGCCGGGGATTATCAAGCAAAGTCCCCTTATCCGGACGCTGTCCTCTCGGGGGGTTCCGTTCTTCGTCATCCACACCGGCCAGCACTACTCCTATGAGCTGGACCGGAAGCTCTTCGAGGACCTGGAGCTCCCCGACCCTGATTTCCACTTGGGGAGCATGGCTCAGTACTCTTCCCATGGCCAGCAGACGGCCGAGATGCTCAAGGGGGTCGAGGCTGCCCTCTTAGAGAGGCGTCCTACTGTGGTTTTGGTGGGGGGGGACGCCAACACGAACCTGGCGGCGGCGTTAGCGGCCCGCAAGCTCCACATCGCCGTCGGACACGTAGAGGCTGGCTTGCGCAGCTTCGATTGGCGAATGCCAGAGGAGCACAACCGGGTGATCATCGATCACATTTCGGAGTACCTGTTTGCACCTACCGAGATCGCCCGGAGGAACATGGAGCGGGAGGGAGTGCGCGGGCAAATCCACGTAGTGGGCAACACCATCGTTGAGGCGGTCCGGCAGCACTACAGCCTGGCCCTCCAGAAGAGTAGTGTCCTGGAGCGGTGCGGGTGTAGCCCGAAACAGTACATCTTCATGACGGTCCATCGAGAGGAGAACACGGACTACGTGGAGAACCTCTCCCGCGTCCTTGAGGGGATTCGCCTGGTGGTGGGGACCCTGGGTTTGCCTGTGGTTTTTGCAGCTCACCCCAGGACCACCAGGCGCTTGGCTCAGTTTGGGTTGGAGGCGACGGCAGCGGCTATACCGGGGCTACGCCTTATAGACCCGTTGGGCTACCTGGACGCCCTACGGATGATGGGCTCGGCAGCCCTGGTGATGACCGACTCAGGGGGGGTGCAGCAGGAGGCGTGCCTCCTTGGAGTGCCCTGTGTGACCTTGCGGGACACCACCGAGTGGGTGGAGACGGTGGAGGTGGGGGCCAACATGGTGGCAGGGGTGGAGCCTTTGCAAGTCGTGGAGGCCGCCAGGCAGATGGTTGGCAGGGCCCCTGATTGGCCGCAGCTCTTTGGTGATGGGACGACGAGCGAGAAGATCACCACGATCGTTCAAGAGGCGCTACAGCACGGTGTTTTCTTTCCACCTCTCCTCGGGGGAATCAATGGCTAGGGTTCTCTTCCTGACCTACCACTTTCCCACACCCCAGGAGGCAGGCTCCAGCAGGCCCTGGCAGGAGGCCATGGTGCTCAGGGAGCTGGGGTTTCAGGTAACGGTCGTCACCTCGGGCAGCAACTACATGACCGGTGTACGGACCCGCCGCTCCAGCTGGAAGCCCTGGTCCAGGGAGGAGGACCAGGGTTTCACCGTGCTCAAGACCTACTCTCCCCGGGAGCATAGACGCTCGAAGCTCCTCCGCTTGGCGAACTACCTGCTGTTCAGCGGCATCGCGTTCTGGGCGGGCCTCTTCGTCCGCCGTCCGCGGGTGGTCTTCGCCGGCACGGACCCCCCCTTCCTCGTGCCCGTGGCCTATCTCCTGGCCAGGCTGCACGGGGCCCGGTTGGTGCTGGATGAGCGGGACGTTTGGCCGGACGTGGCTGTCGCCGTGGGCGTTCTGAAGAACAAGGCCCTGATCCGTCTGGTGGACGGATTCCTGGGGTTCTTCCGCAGGCGCGCCTATAGCCTGATCACCGTGAGCGAGGGGCTCAAGGAGTTGCTGGTAAGCAAAGGCTTGCCTGAGAGTCGCATCCATGTCATCGCTAACGCCTTCCCCGACGGCCTTTCCCAGAGGGTGTCGGCGCCTCTTCCCCAGGACCTGGCCCAGGGCTTCGATGGCGCCTTTGTGGTGCTCTACACCGGCGGCATGGGCCCCGGCGCAGCGGAGATCCAGACCGTCCTTCGGGCGGCGAAGATTGTGCAGCAGATGGGGAACGGTGCCATCAAATTCGTGTTTGTTGGGGAAGGGGAAAAGAAGCAAGAGTACATCCGGTTCTGCCAGGAGCACGCTATCGCCAACTGTGCCTTTTTCCCAGCGCAATCCAGGGAGGTCCTGCCTACCCTTTTCGCCAGGGCCTCTGTAGCCCTCCACTCCCTGACGCGGGACTCCTGGATGGAGAAGGCGCTGTCCACAAAGGTGTTCGACTATCTGTTCAGCGCTAAGCCTGTGGTGTTCGCCGGCTCTGGAGAGATCGCCAACCTCATTAATCGGGCCGGCGCGGGGAGCACCGTGCAGCCGGAAGACCCGAAGGCCCTTGCCCAGGCGGTCCTGCGCCTCTATGATGATAGGCATCTTCTGGAGGAGATGGGACGCAAGGGGCATGAGTACGTGGCGCTGCACTACTCACACCAGAGCCTCGTGGAACAGTTTCGCCTGGCATTGATGGGAGAGAAGTGACCATGCTTGAGAACATTCCGTCGACGGTAACGACCGACGCCCAGTTGCTCTCGGCGCGCATTCGGGCCAACGAAGAGCTGGGAGCCCGGGACCTGACTCAGTGGGCCCTGGGCCTGCTGTCGCCCCGGCTGGGCGAGCATATCCTGGACGTAGGGTGCGGCATTGGGAAGCTGCTAGTTCCGCTGGCCGAGCGGGTGGGGCCTGGCGGGAATGTCGTGGGACTGGACCTCTCCGAGGCGGCCCTCCAGGAAGCCCGGCGCCTGGCCCAGGACCGCGGAGCGTCTGTGGAGCTTGTCCACGGCAAGATGGAGGAGGTGGCCAGACTCTTCCAGGGGCGCCGCTTTGACGTCATCCTCTCCTGCTACGCCCTGTACTACTCAGCCGACCCGGGAGCCACCATTGGAGACCTGGTGCGGCTGCTGGCTCCCGGCGGGAGGCTGCTGGTCATTTCGCCCTACAAGGGCAATAACGAGGAGCTTCTGGCCCTCCTGGCCCAGGGCGGCGCCACCCCTGCGACTCCCGTCCGGGATACATTTATGGATGAGGTGGTCTTACCCCAGTGCCGTCGCCTTTTTGGCCGGGTGGAAAGCTTTCCCTTTGAAAACCCTGTGACCTTCCCTTCGGCCGAGGTCCTGTTCCAGTACTGGAAGTCAACGGCCTACTACCACCCGAATCTTGAGGCCTTCGTGTTGGAAGCAGCGCGGGGGCGAATACAAAGAGAGGGCAGGTTTGTGGTGAGCAAACGGGCCCTGGGTGTGCTGGCATCGGGCCTTGAGGCCACGGGCAGGTCCTGAGCTGCTCTTGAGTTGATTGCTGTTGATCCATGGAGAGAACGATGTGACCAGCCCCAACAACACTACCCCGTGTGATTTCAGCCTGGAACACTACGTCGATATTCTGGGCCAGGCCCGAGCAGCGGGGTATGAGTTCCCTCTGTTCAGGGAGTATGCCTTGGATCCGCGTCGGCGTAATCGTGTCCTCTTGCTGCGCCATGACATCGATATCTCCCTTGCCGCCGCCCTGACCATGGCCCAGGTGGAGCGACAACTCAACGTACGTTCGGCTTACTTTGTGAGGCTCTACTCCCGGTTCTACAACCCTTTGGCCGTGGAGAACCTCCCGTCCCTGCTCCAGATCCGCAACCAGGGGTTCGAGATCGGGTTGCACTACGATGCCAGGGTCTATGAGAAGCTGGGCGTGGACGCCACGGAGATGGTGAAGCGAGAGAAGCTCGCCCTGGAAACCATGCTCGGCACCCTGCTTTTCGGCCTTTCTGAGCACATGCCGACCAGGCGGGGCCGCGACTTCGTCAACGGCAACCACATGTTCGACGCCATCACCCTGACGAACAGCGGCTTCCTCTACGAGGCCTACACTCGAGACTTCGTGCAGGACGCCAAGTACATCTCCGACAGCAACCGCCACTGGCGGGAGGGCTGTCTGTGCCAGTGGATAGGACGACGGGATAAGCTGTACGCGCTGATTCATCCCTACTGGTGGTCGCCCGGGAGCGCTGAGCGCAAGCAGGAGATCATAGAGCAGCTGCGGCTCGGCTACTGAGGGCCCGCTGTCTACCAGGGCGCGCCTGGTGCGTAGTGCTTCCTGCGGAGCCGCCGGTGTGTGCCGCCGTCGTCCTTGGGGAACGGAGGGCAAAAGTGCTCAGCACAGCTATTTCCATGAGCCGAGGGCGGGCGCTGCTGTTGCTCCGAAGACTCCTCAGTTCCTCGCTGGGGCGATTCAGCGACTCTATGAGGACCCAACGTTACGGGCCGAGATGGGGGCCAGAGGCGCGCGCTACATGCGAGAGCACTTCTCGTGGGAGGCTCAACTGGCGCGTCTCCAGGACGGAGTTCACCTCGATGAGGGAAGGGTTGTGGCAGTGGGTTCCCAGAAGGCAAAGGCGCGCGTTGAAGAGTAATGTCTGCTAAGGGAACGTCTGAAGCAATGGAGAGTGGCCAAGGCCTTGAAGGGGACGAGGTAGAGCGCATTCGCCGCGCCTATGCTCGGAGGGAGCAAGAAAGCAAGCCCAACCTCTACAGCGTTTTTCGCGCCGAGAACTTCTTGGCGGTCCAGCAGAGAGAGCGGGCGATGCTCCGCTACCTTCAGCATTCTCAGATGGTCCCCCTGGAGGACAAGCGAGTTCTGGATATAGGATGTGGCTTGGGTGGGTTGCTGCGGCGGTTCATTGACTACGGAGCGCTTCCACAGAACCTGTACGGCGTCGACCTCCTACCCCACCGGATAGAGCAGGCTCAACACCTTCAGCCCAACGTGAACTTTGAGAGCGGGAACGCGGACCATCTCTCCTATCCGGACGCCTTCTTCGATATTGTGCTCCAGTTTACGGTGTTTACTTCCATCCTGCAGCCAGCTATGAAAGAGAACATAGCCCGTGAGATGGTGCGGGTCCTCAACCCCCCGGGCATCGTCAT
>OBEQ010278227.1_pt1 | contig 12057 bp, 12 predicted proteins | sample 1670901 | NCBI WGS metagenome assembly OBEQ01 (sample SAMEA104232315, study PRJEB22302) | groundwater metagenome | biome: forest; feature: aquifer; material: groundwater | place: USA | collected 2011-08-07 | depth 5.4 m | reverse complement strand
CCGCTTCCTGTCCGGCTATGCCAAGCGAGCCGAAGACATCGGCAAGCAGAAGGTGATTGCTCGTCCCGCCGGTGAGCAGACGTATCTTGTTGTCGAGGAATACTTTTTCCATTGCTTTGGCGTTTTTCAGTATCTGTACCGCGTACTTCTGAAACGCGGGCTCGAGCGCCTCCCCGAATGCGACGGCTTTCGCAGCAATGTTGTTCATGTGCGGACCGCCCTGAAGCCCTGGGAATACCATTTTGTCTATTTTCTTCGCAATTTCTTCGCTCTCGCGCGTGAGGATCAGGCCGCCGCGCGGTCCGCGCAGGGTCTTGTGGGTTGTCGAGGTCATGACATCGAATCCAAAGTCGAACGGGCTCTTCACGGCCTTGCCCGCGATGAGTCCCGCGATGTGCGCGATGTCCATTACCGCGTAGGCGCCAACTTCGCGTGCAATCTCCACGAATTTCGCGTAATTGAGCTCGCGGGGGTATGCGGAGAAGCCGGCAAGGACGATCTTCGGCTTGCTTTCTTTTGCCACCTTGAGCATTTCATCGTAGTCGATCTCGCCCGTGTTTGCATCCTTCATCTTGTAGCGGACGAAGTTGAATATCTTGGTGAGGTAGGTGACAGGGTGGCCGTGCGTGAGGTGCCCACCGTGCGAGAGATCCATGCCGAGCACGGTGTCGCCGGGGTTGAGCAGTGCGAAATACATCGCAATGTTGGCATTGGCGCCGCCGAGGGTCTGCACATTGGCGTATCCGCAATTGAAGAGCTTTTTCGCACGCTCGATGGCAACCGTCTCAACGATGTCGGTGTAGGTCTGCCCGCCGTAGTAGCGCTTGCCGGGGTAGCCCTCCGAGTATTTATTCGTAAATACGGAACCATTCGCCTCGCGCACCGCCTTGGAAACGTAATTTTCCGATGGTATCAGCTCAAGTCCTTCCGATTCACGATGCTCTTCGCCCTCGATGGCATCAAATACTTCCGAGTCTTGTTTTTGTATGTGTTCGTAATCGTTCATATCTATGAAGTGAGGGGAATAACGATATGTTGAGAAACTAAATCATACGCGAGTTCTATAGAACGGATTGTACTGCCTTCTCTATGTTTTGCCAGACCTCCTCCAAGGGCTTGTCTGCATCAATCACGAAAGAATTGTGGTATTCAGCAATGTGTTTTTTGTATCCTTCGCGTACCCGCTCATGGAAAGCAATCTCCTCGTTGTCGAAGCGGTTGGGCTCCTCGGCCCGCGAACGGGCGCGTGCGAGGCCTACCTCAGGCGTTACATCAAGGAATATGGTCGCATCCGGCGCGCATCCTTTGTTGATAGTCTTCGATGCGGTCGCGAGGAGCTCCTGATATTCCGGTTTTTGTCTCCCGTACACCTGATAGACCATTGTTGAGAGCTCGAAGCGGTCGCAGATGACTGTTTTGCCCGCGAGAAGTGCGGGCTCAATGACTTCTGCGATAAGTTGCGCCCGCGCAGCGAGGAAGAGCAGAAGCTCTGTCGCGGTATCCATTTTCTCGGCATCTTTTGAGAGAACAAGCGCGCGGATGTCTTCTCCGATCGGGACGCCGCCGGGGTAGCGGGTGAAAACCGCGTCGGGAACTAGGGAACGAAGGTGTTCAATATGAACCGATTTACCCGAACCCTCGCCGCCTTCAAAAACAATGAATTTCCCGCGCATGCTTCATTCTACATCGCCAAATTGCTTGCCGAGAACGTTGTCAGAGTGCGCTTTGTTGAAGAGGATTTCACTGCCTGTAAGTAGGTAGACATCCCTTATGCCCGCCTCGATAATCGCATTCCAGCAGGGCTCGCAGCACCACCAGTGGCCCCAGAGGTAGAGGTCAGCTCCAATGGTGTTGTGTCCGCTCTTTACCGCGTCGGCTATCGCCCGCGGCTCGCTATGATTTTTGGGGTGGCATCCTTCGCAGAGTTCGTAGCCGTGTCCTGTCGGTATTCCGCGCTTCACGCGCTCGCATCCGTGCTTCGTATGATAGTCGCTTCCGTTGGCACCGCGGCCGATAATTTCTCCATTCTGTACCAACACTGAGCCGGTCTGTACGCTCTCATCGAGCGAATGTTCTCTTGCATACGTGCGTGCCTCCTGCACATACGGATTCTCTTCGGCGACGTATTTGAACGTGCGGCCAGTGGGAAGATAGGGGTAAGAAATGGTCATTGCGACAATGTACCACGGCGCTACAATGAGTCCCCATGACGAAATTCGACGAGCTCTATCAGGCAATGCTCAAGCGCATTATGGGGGAAGGTGTGCGCGAAAAGAATGCGCGTACAGGGCACGAGACTATCGCCATCCCCGGTATGCATTTCTCGATAGATATTGAAAAGGAGGGCTTTCCGCTCCTCACGCTGCGCAAGATCCCCGTCAAGATGTTCGTCGCGGAGCAGATATGGTTTGTCTCGGGCTCGCGTAAGCCCGCAGATTTCCTGCGCGATTTTACGAAAATTTGGGACAGCTTCACCAATCCCGCCGACGTCGTCACGGTCGCCTACGGGTATCGCTGGCGCAAACATTTCGGCCGCGACCAGCTCGGACTTCTCATCAAGCTTCTCAAGGAAGATCCGAGTTCGCGACACGCGGTTGTCGTCACGTGGGATCCATCGGCAGACGGACTCGGCGGTACCAAGCGCGCGAATGTGCCATGCCCATATTCATTTACGATCAATATCATCGGCGGGCGTTTGCATATGCACAATATGGTCCGCTCCAATGATATGTTCCTCGGCTTTCCCTCGGACGTAGCCGGTTTTGCACTCCTGCAATGTATTTTGGCGCAAAAGCTGGGCGTCAAAGTGGGCGTCTATTCGCACTCGATCTCCAACGCGCACGTCTACGACAATCAAGTCGAGGCGGTCGGGGAACTCTTGCGCCGCACCAATGAGCACAAGGCCATTCACCTCGCTCTCCCAAAGAACACATTCGAGCGGGCGGAGAAAAAAGATAAAAAGCTGGTGGACGAGATCGTGAATCCCATCGCCGCGCAATACAATCCGCTTGCACCAATCAGCATGCAAATCGTGCTATAAATACAGACCATGGCTATTTTGACGAAAGACGAAATACTCGCACGCGTAAAGAAGGGCAATATCGAGTTTCATCCTGGGCTCGACCGATTCCAGCTTCAAATGCACGCCGTCGATCTCCGGCTCGGATTCACCTTTCTCATTCCCAAAGTTTGGAAGATGACACAGAAGGGAAGACAGGCACTCAGCATTGATCCCTTGAAAGATCACGGGCCGGAATACTTTGATGTCATCGAGCTCGAGCAGGGACAGTGCTTTGAGCTTTTGCCGCAGGAGTACGTACTCGTCTCCACCTTCGAAACGATAAAAGTCCCCAATGATCTCATGGCCGTGCTCTACCCGCGCTCGTCGGTCAACCGCAAAGGACTCTCAGTGGATCTCACCGGCATTATCGATTCCGGCTATGAAGGACCGCTCACACTACCTATCCGCAACAACACCCGCTCGCAGGTCATCCAGCTGCATCCGGGGGAGCGCTTCTGCCAGCTCGTCTTCGAAGAGCTGAAACATAAAATCGAGACCAAGAAATCCCGCTGGCATCAGAAAGATGTGGTTGATAAAGGCAAGAAAGAGAAGATGGCGGAAATGAAACTCGTATTTAATGGCGATCTCAAAAAATTGAAAAAGGATTTCTCCGCCACTTAGTCAATGTCTCCTCAATTATCCACAATGCGATGAGGTCAGACCTCATCGCATTGTGGTAGATTTGCCAGATGGCACGACGCCTGCAGTTCGCGTTGGGGGAATGGTACCACTGCTTCAATCGCGGCGTCGATAAGCGCAATGTTTTCGAGAAGGAATATGACGCGAATCGCTTTTTGATGCTTCTTTATGCGGCGAATGCTGAGGAATCTATCGATTTGTTCCGTATCCGCAAAGTTCGACTCCAAGACATTCTCGCAAGTGAGCGGGGAGAACCCATCGTAGCTATCGGCGCATACTGTTTAATGTCAAACCACTACCATCTCCTGCTTAAAGAAGTAGTCGAAGGAGGCATTACCTCGTTCATGAGAAAAATAGGGACGGCCTACACGATGTATTTTAATGCCAACAACAGTAGAGTCGGGCATCTGTTTTCCGGCCCCTTCCGCGCCAGACACATACACAATGACCGTTATTTTCAAAAGGTCGTTGAATACATTCACTGTAATCCCGCGGAACTCTTGGAGCGTGGTTGGAAAAAGGGAAAACTGCAGAACATTCACAAATTGCAGCAAACACTCATGGACTATCCGTATTCGAGTCTCAAGACTTTCGCTTCTGAAGGCAACGCTGATCCGATCATCTCTCGAGAAGTCCTCGAGTTGGCTCATATGAGGCCGCTTGGGCGAATGCTTGAAGAAGCTCGAGACTATTATGCGGATATCACAAAAGACAGTTTCGAGCGGTGACGCGATGAGGTCAGACCTCATCGCGTCTGGAGGAAGTGGTACATTTAAGGGTATGAAGAGTGCAAAAGTCTGTGCAGTCGTGGCAATAGGGAAAAATCGGGAGCTCGGATATGAAGGGAAACTCCTCTGGCACATTCCAGACGATCTCAAGCGCTTCAAAGAGTTGACGCTCGGCCACCCCATCATCATGGGGCGAAAGACATTTGAATCTATCCTCGGCTACACTCAGGGCAAACCGCTCGCGGGGCGGACGAATATCGTGGTTACGCGCGATGCGGGATGGAAATACGAGGGAGTAATCGTTGTGCCCTCGCTCGAGGAAGCGATTACAAAGGGGAAGGAACTCGATGACAAAGAGGTACACATCGGCGGCGGCGCGCAAATATACGAACAAGCGCTACCGCATATCAATAAGCTTTACCTCACACTTGTCGACGATGACAAAGAAGCGGACACGTTTTTCCCCGAGTATGAAAAAGAATTTACAAAGAAGACGTTTGAAGAATCGAGAGAGTGGAATGGGTTGAAATATAAGTGGGTTGATTTGGAGCGGTGATTTAGGGCAATCCTTCCTCCCGGAACTTCTTGTCTAGAGCGTCAAAATGCTGTTCAAGTATCGGGAACATGTCTAATATTTTGCCGACTTTTTCGCGCACTTTTTCTCTGCTCAGTACTTTCATGCGTGATAGTTTCCCGCGCGTTTCTCTGTCAAAAATATAGAGTTGCGCCTCAAGCACATCGAGACCTTTCACAAGCCAAGCATTTCCGACGAAAGGAGGTCTAGTCCTATCCATTTCATATGCTTCAAAGCTTTTCCAGAACGCTTCATCGTACCCACCCGCTCGCGGAGCGTACTCGGCCGCAATTTCAGTCGCGACATCCCATTCTCCTACGGCATCCGCCTCAGTCTTAAGTGGTGTTATTTTGTCTCCTCGTATCACTTCGGGCATGTCGTGAGCAAGTATCATTTTTATGGTTTCTTCTAGCGAGAGTGTTTCACCCCGCTCCTGTGCGCGGTCATTTTTGGTCGCTGGGACGAAATATCGCGCAAGAAGTAAAAGCGATGAAATGTGTTCTGGCACTGTATCGTTGTGCTCGGCCTCGGGTTTGGCAGGCTGACCGAAACGCATTCTTCGCTTCAGGCGCTGGAGTTGGAGAAGTTTTTCGTTTTCTAAATTTACGTCGATCTTCTTTCTGTTCGTAAACTTAGGAGCGTGTGAGAGAAATATATTCTTCGCAGCATCGGGTCTCATGACGCTGTTCTCATATACTCTCGAAGGCGCAAAATATTTATTTGTATGAAATACGCGCTCGATACGAGTATAGAATTTTTGAAGCGGAGGAAACTCTCGGCAGAAAGGCTCAATGCGCTCGCGGTAATCTTCGATCGCATATCCTTTGCCCCCCACGAGTTCTTGACGGAGGTCTTCTGGACGTGACAGCACATAGAGCATTGTTTCGAGCCCATTCAAAGCACGAGCGAAACGTGCCTCGCGCGTTTCCTGACTGAGATATTCGGCATATGCGTTGAAAAGCGTTCGGTTGTATCCATCACGTTCTGGAAGTCCACCAAATATTTTTGCGGTATTGGCAAGCTCTTCTTGTCGCTGTTCCGTGTTTTTTTGGACGCCTGGTATAGAGGGAAGCGCCCCAATATCGCCGATGTCGTGCGCAAGCACCATATCCAGCGTCCTCTCGTAGTTCAGTTTCACTCCCTCTTGTTGGTCGACCAGCGGGAGAAAGTATTGCATTAGGTATGCAGTCATCGCCGTGTGGTCTCCTGCCGATTCAGACACGTTTTCTCTCGGTTTATCCATGTCGGAAGGTCGCGATTTCGCACGTAGCCGCCGGGTAAATTCAAAGATGCCTACCACAGCCCGTATTTCTTCAGAGATGAGTTCTTTTTCAGGATTCGGTCGCTCCTCTCTAAACGGAGATTTCAATTCTTCGGGCATGTCGCGAGTTTAGCATGACAAAGAAAATGAGTGAGTGTCTTGACTATAGTAATTATACGTGTTAGAATCACCCACGGAAAAGAAACAACAGCAGAAGGAGTTTTCGTCGTGCTGAATCCTCAGATTCAAATGCTAATCGCTGGTTTCTGCATCGCCACGTGGCAGATTCTGGTCAATGCAAGTGGCTTTCCAGGTCCAGTAGCGAATCTTTGGGTGCTCGCGCTGAGCGCTGTGATCGCTGTGCTGACGGCCGCCACACTAACCACCCTTGGAAACATCGGTTTACTAGGCGCAATCTCGACGATCCTGTTTGCTGCGGTCGTTGTGGTGTTCCGAAGTACCGTTCCGGCGTCAGCCGTGGCCTACGTGCTTGCAGCCAGCGCAGGAGCCCTCAGCGGCATCGCCGTCTGGCAGCTCAACGACGCACTTGCTCGCGTTCCGGTTGTGGACGTTGGCGGATTGCTCGTCTTGATGATGACCGCACAGATTGCTACTGCGTCGATGTACCACATCGGCGCTCAAGCCTATCTGGCTGGCACATTTTCGCTGAGGACAGCAGTCGCATTCGGCCTTGCAGTTCTTGCAGGTCTTTTGCTGCCTCGCTGACAGCATTCAAGAAATACCGCCGTGCTACGGCACTGCGGCAAGAACCCTGGGTAACCAGGGTTCTGTTTTTTTATCTAGCGAGACTTCTTAGCACTTTCAGGTACAAATTTTCGACGATTTTTTGTTGGGCATGCCCTTGTTTGACGTAGTGATCGAGTCCCGGTGCGGCGTTGACCTCGAGGACCCAATATTTCTGGGGCTTTTCGCGAATATCACCCACGACCATGAGGTCGACGCCGCAAAGCCGCAGGCCCATATCTTTGGTGAGCTTCACTGCGAGCTTTTTGAAATCGGGATGAATGGGCTTCGTCACATCGACTGCATCGCCGCCGCTTGAAAGGTTGGCATTGTCGAGGAGGAAGATGCGCTTGCCGCGCTCGGGCACGGAGCGAAGCGCGAGCTGTTGCATCACGAGCTTGTGTGCGATGCGGATATCGTCGAGGCGGATGCGTGTGTCGCGGCTCGATGCGACGAACCCTTTTTGTTTTTTCTTGAGGAGCGCATGAATGCTCGAGCGCCCATCGCCAACTACCGAGAGAGGAATACGCTCATAGGCCGATATCACCTGATCATCGAGTACCACAATGCGGTAATCGCGCCCGCGCACGACGCGCTGCACCAAGGCGACTCGGTCGCTCCGGAAGATGAATCGCATCGCACGGTAGAATTCTCGTTTGCGCGAGACGACGAACACGCCCATGCCGTGGGTACCCGAGTTGGGCTTCACGACAACAGGGAAGCGGAGCCGTCGCGCGTATCGGTACCCCGCATCAATGTCGCGACGCGAGCCGAGTGAGAGGGCGAAATCTTTTCGGAAAAACGTCTTACCTTCAATCGTGTGGTAGCCCATCTTGCGCATAAAAAAAGTTGCGTAATCCTTGTCTTTCGCGATGTCGGAGGCGCCCACGGGATTGAGGTCGAGCGTGTTGTAACGGAAGTAACTTTTCTTACCGCTTTTGCCTGCCCGGCCAGGGAACTCGATCTGGCCCGCGACCCCCCATTCGGGTTCTACGACAACAGTCGCGCCGATGCGGGAACTTAGCTTTTGGAGAAGCGGGCCCAAGAGCAAGCTCTCTTTTTTTCGTTTCGCTCGGCGGTTTCTAACGGGGCTCATGTGCGCTATCATGGCACAATGACAGGGGATAACCTCTTGACTTTTTTCGGGAAGGTAGTATCATAGACCATGGCAATCAGAATCGCAGTCTCCCAGAAAGTCGATGATGCCCGTGCCAAAGCGCATCTCAACCATCTCAAAAGTGTATTTCCCCAGAGCGGCCTCACAGCCGCTTTCGTCGTTTCTGTATACACGGTTGACGCAAAGCTATCGGCCGCTCAAGTGGAAAAAGCAGCTGCTCGGCTCGCGAATCCCATCATCGAAAATTTCTCGACTACAGGCATCCCAAGCCCGAACTCATATGCGTACGCCATCGAAATAGGATTTCTTGCAGGCGTTACCGACAACGTGGGGCATACCGCGCGCGAGACCATCGAGGACTGCATTGGCAGGAAATTTACCGAGGGCGAGAGTGTGTATTCGTCGACCATTTTGTTTTTGTCCGCCGGAGGCGGATCCTCCTTCGGAGGAGAAATCACTGCGCGCGAAGCTGCTCTTCTCGCGCGCGAGCTCCACAACCCGCTCATCGAGCGGGCAAGTATTTTTGCCGCCGGCAAAAAAATGCCTATCGTCGTCCCCAAAGTTACGCTTGGAAAAACAGCGACCAAAACCGAAGAGGTTAACTTGGATGTGAGTGATCTGGAGCTCAAAAAAATAAGTGCGGAAGGCATCCCTGACCGGGCAGGCAAGGGTCGCGGGCCACTTGCGCTTTCATTGCGTTCAATGAAAACAATCCGCCAACACTTTAAGTCTCTCGGCCGCAATCCTACAGACATCGAGCTGGAATCGCTTGCGCAAACGTGGTCGGAGCACTGCAAGCACACGATATTTGCCGACCCTTTGGACGAAGTGAAGGAGGGGATTTATCGTCGCTACATCAAAGGTGCTACGGAGAAAATACGAAAAGCGAAAGGTAAGAAAGATTTTTGCGTTTCGGTGTTCAAGGATAATTCCGGAGCCATCGCTTTTGATGACAAATATCTCATCACCCACAAAGTAGAAACGCATAACTCTCCGTCGGGCCTCGACCCATTCGGGGGCTCGGTCACAGCCATCGTGGGTGTGAATCGCGATTGTCTCGGATTTGGACTTGGCGCAAAGGCGATTGCGAACACCTACGGATTTTGCGTTGCCGACCCGCACGACACGCGTGAATTGTTCAGGGACGCGAAGAAGAAACAACCACTCCTTCCGGCACGCCGGATTCTCGAAGGAGTTGTGAAAGGTGTAAATGCTGGCGGCAACCAAAGCGGTATTCCTACACCGCTCGGATTCGTCGCGGTGGACCCGAGCTATCGCGGCAAGCCCTTGGTATTTGGCGGGACCGTCGGCCTCATTCCCCGCACGCTCAAAGGAAAGAAATTGTATGAGAAGAAAGCGAAGCCGGGCGACTACATCGTGATGATCGGTGGACGTGTCGGACTCGATGGCATCCACGGCGCGACATTTTCCTCTGAATCGCTCTCCGCGGGCTCTCCGGCCACCGCCGTGCAAATAGGTGACCCCATTACTCAGAAAAAATTCTCTGATGCGCTCATCCGCGAAGCGCGCGATGCAGGACTTTATTCGAGCATTACCGACGACGGGGCAGGCGGCTTGAGGGGCTCGGTAGGGGAGATGGCGTGTGAGAGCGGGGGCGCCGAGGGGAGCGTGTAAAAAGTACCGCTCAAATATCCGGGTCTCTCCCCGTGGCAAATATGGCTCTCGGAATCGCAAGAGCGCATGACCCTCGCGGTCCCGAAAAAGAATTGGAAGAAGCTCAAACAAATATTCGATCGTCACGATGTGGAAGCGACTGTTATCGGGAAATTCACCGAGTCCGGCAACGTCATCGTCCGTCACCAAAGGAAAAGGGTAATGGACATTGGGCTCGACTTCCTGCACGACGGCCGGCCGGTAGAAATACAGAAGAGCAGAAAAGCAAAAAGCAAAAAGCAAAAAGCAAAAGTTGCCCCCAATCCGGACCTAGGGCATGTCCTGCTTGAGATCTTGAAACGACCGAACGTCGGCTCGACATCGTTCGTCTCGCAGCAGTACGACCACGAGGGGCAAGGATCTTCCGTCACAAAGCCACTGCAGGGCAAAGGCAGGGTAAATGCAGATGCCGGAGTTATCAAGCCCGTTTTTGATTCTGAAAAAGGCGTTGTCCTCGCGCATGGATACGCCCCGTGGTATTCAGAGATCGATACCTATGCGATGGCCGCTGCCGCGATAGACACGGCTGTGAGGAACGCTATATCCGCCGGCGCCTCGCGCGAGTATCTCGCCATCCTCGACAACTTCTGCTGGTCGAGCTCGGAGAAACCGGAGCGGCTGTATGAACTGAAGCGTGCCGCCAAAGCTTGCTACGACATCGCCACCGCGTACGGTACGCCATTTATTTCCGGCAAGGATTCGATGTACAACGATTTCCGCGGGTACGACGCAAAAGGCAAAAAAGTCCACATCGCGGCGCTCCCGACGCTGCTCGTCTCCGCGATCGGTGTTGTCCCCGACGTTGCCAAATCCATGACCCTCGACTTCAAGCGCGTTGGAGACCTCATCTATCTCATCGGCGAGACCAACGATGAACTCGGCGCATCCGAGTACATGTCGGGATTTCGTAAATCCCGACATGGGAACGTTCCTATAGTAGACACGAAGAAAAATGCGAAGGCCTATGACGCTGTTTCGAAAGCGATTGCGGGCGGCTTCGTTGCCTCCGCGATAGGTCTTGGGCGCGGCGGGCTTGGGGTGGCAGTTGCGAAGTCCGCCATCGCAGGCCAACTTGGTGCAATTTTGGACCTACGAGGTCCGAAGGGAAATGCGAATACCGAAGCGGCCATCCTCTTTTCCGAATCTCAAGGTCGTATCCTCCTTTCGGTCCGCCGGAGCGAGCAGAAAGTCTTTGAGAAATTGTTTCGCGGGGTCGCGCTCGCACGCATCGGGGAGGTCATCCAATCGCACGAGGTTTCCATTACGCTAGCGAAGGAAGTGGTCGAGCTTCCGCTTTCCGCACTGACCGACGCTTATCGGTCGTTCTTTAAGAATTGCTGATATGACTGAACGAATTCCAGAACAAAAAGATACAATCTCTCAAATCCGTGAGAAGATGCTTGCCATTTATAGGCGAGCTTCGGATGTTGGAGCAGTCATGAATGCCGTAGCTGACTATGCCAAAGTCATGAGGCAAAAGTACCCAGACACAATCAAGAAAACTGCTACGTACCATGCATTGATTGGAAGTACTGTCGAACCGGCGGATGTACCCATCGACGACTTCAAGGGAGAAGATTCCGTGCTCGAGTTTGTAAAGAAGCTTGAGAAAAGGTTTCTTTCCGATACTGTATGAAAAAACCACACGTCATCATATTTTCCGGCTACGGCCTCAATACCGAGGATGAGACAAAGGCCGCGTTTGAATCAGTCGGAGCAACTGCCGACATCATCCACCTCAATGACATCATTGCGAAGCCGTCGGTCTTGGACAAAGCACAGATACTTGTGTTTGGCGGCGGATTTTCATACGGCGACGACACCGGAGCAGGGAAGGCATACGGCAACCGTGTCAAACAACACTTGGGCAAGCATATAGAGAAGTTCCTCGCCCGCGACACTCTTTTGCTTGGCATTTGCAACGGCTTCCAGATAATCACGAGCGCCGGCATCCTTCCGGGGGCGCTCATCGCGAACGAATTCCCGCGCTATAACGCGCGCTGGGTCGACCTCGAAGTGAAAGGAGAGAGCCCGTGGCTCAAAGGAATCAAACGGCTCTCAGTACCGATAGCACACGGGGAAGGGAACTATTATGCGCCGCAGGAGGTGATCGAACAGCTGAAAAAAGACAATGCGGTGGCACTAACATACGTCGCGGGAGAGACCGCAAGACATTTCAATATGCCCGCAAATCCCAACGGCTCGCTCGATAATATTGCCGGTATCACTTCGCACAGCGGCCGCGTCTTGGGCCTTATG
>OBEQ011585195.1_pt1 | contig 12058 bp, 13 predicted proteins | sample 1670901 | NCBI WGS metagenome assembly OBEQ01 (sample SAMEA104232315, study PRJEB22302) | groundwater metagenome | biome: forest; feature: aquifer; material: groundwater | place: USA | collected 2011-08-07 | depth 5.4 m | reverse complement strand
TCGCGTACGCGACGCCCGCGGCCGCGTACAGGAGCAGCGGGAGCGTGTTCAACGCGATGTCGGGGCGTAGTAGCCCCGCTTGGTGCGCGACGTGGTGTTGGGCCGATTGATCTGCACCACGATGCGGCGGAACGCGCCGTCGCGTTTGCCGTTCTTCGAGGAGTACCCGAGCGTGTACTGGCTGGCGAGCTCGTCGGCGATCTCCGCGTAGACGCCGTTCAGATCGTCGATCTTCGCGGGAAAGAACGCGCGGCCGCCGGTTTCCTGGGCGAGCTGGCGCATCACGAACTCCGCCTCGTGGAAGCCCTTGCTCTGGGTGTCGGCGCCGCGCAGCGCGATCGTGAAGATCGCGGTTTCGCTGCGCTTGGCGAGCTCGAGCACCTCGTCGAACGAGATCAGGCTCGACGTGTCCTCTCCGTCGGAGAAGAGCACCAGCGCCATGCGCCGGACGTCCTCTTCGCCCTGGGCCTTGGTCTTCGCCAGCTCCTTGAGCGCGATATAGACGGCGTTGTAGAGCGACGTGGATCCCCCCGCCTGCGTCTGCTGGATCGCGGCATCGAGCTCCTGCTGGTTCGACGTGAACGCCTGGCGGATCTCGACGCGGCTGTCGAAGTCGATGATCTGCGCGAGGTCGTTCGGTTTCAGGCGGTGGACGAAGTTCGAGGCCGCGGTCTGCAGCGTCGGCAGCTTGTCTTCCATGCTGGCGCTGCTGTCGAGAAGCATGGAGAGCGCGATCGGCTGTTGTTTGCGCGTGAAGAAGGAGAGGTCCTGCTTCACGCCGTCCTCGAAGACCGAGAAGCTCTTCTCGTCGAGGTCGGTGACGTAATGATTCGTCACGTCCATCGCGGTCACGTTGAGCGACACGACGTCGATCGCCGCTTTGAACGTTCCCTGTGCCGACGGACTGGAGGCGAGCGCGGCAATCACCGCGACGGCAAGAAGGACGATGCGTTTCACTTCGTGTTCCCCGTTCCGCGCTCGAGCGTGCCCCGCATGGCCACGCCGGGGCGCCCCGCGCTGACAACGATCTTCTCCGGCGGGATCAGCGATTCCGGCCGGCCGTATACCACTTTATACTGCGCCGACAGCTCCCGGCCCAGGCGTTCGAGCGCCTGCTGGACCGAGCTCGGGGTGAGCAGCGTCACCCGCTGTCCGCCGCTCAGGCGCGTCCCTTCCGATAAGACGCGCGCACGATTCCGGAGGTCGTCGTCATCCAGGGGGGCAAACGTCCCGACCGTAATCGCGTGGATGGCCGCGCCCGCCTGTTTCACCTCGTCCGTGACCTGCTGGTACTGGCGGTTGGCAAAGTCGCCGCCGTCCGTGATCACCAGGACGATGACGGCGCGGGGCGTGTCGCGTTTCTCGAGCCCGAGCGCGACCTCGTAGATCGCGTCGAGCAGCGTGGTTCCGGACTGCGATCGCGGCCACAGGAGGCCGATACCGTCCTGCAGCCGCTTCATGTTCTGGGTGTAGTCGACGAGAATCGTCGGCCGATCGGCAAGACCGACCAGCGCGATTTGATTCCCCTTCAACATCGCGGTGATGAACGCAGTGAGCCCTTCGCGGACGCGCGGAATCACGCCTTCGGAGGCGGCGCCATCATCGACGAGGATCGCGATGTCCATGGGCTCCATCGCGTGCGTGACGCGAAGCACTTCTCGCGCCGCGCCGTCTTCGCGAATGATGAAGTCATTCGGACCGAGACGGTCGACCGGCTCGCCCTTGTCGTCGACCGCGCTCACGTACATCGTCCGCTCGCGCGGACCCTGGGCGTGCACGGGCGCCCGTGTGGACGCGGCGCACGCGAACGCGAGAACCAGAGCCAGTGTGGAGGCCCGATGGAGCCGAAGAGTTGTGCGCATGGATCGTCTGACAACGCGCGGCGATCGGCAAAGGCCAGTATAGAACTTCTGCCGCTGCGTGAACCATTTCACAAGGCGGGCTATACTGGGGGGCGCTCGACACGCGGGAGGATCCGGCCGTGCGTCTCCCCGCGAAGGGCCGGCGCGCGTGGCGGGCCCACGGTGGCGCGCGAGACGGAGAGATGGCCAAGAAAAACCGCGATTTCCCGTTCTCGCGTTCCGCGAAGGCTCTGCAGGACAACGCCAGCAACGCCGGCGCGGCCGCCGGCGCCAGCTACACCCTGGTCGGCGGCATTATCGTGCTCGGGGGGCTCGGATACGCCTTTGACAAGTGGCAGGGCAGCGCGCCCTGGGGATCGCTGATCGGCTTGATGCTCGGGATCGTCGTCGGCTTCTACGAGCTGGTGAAAACCGCCTGGCCGCGATGAAAGGCCGTCGGCCTCTACGATGGATGATCGCGACCAGCGTCCTGTCGTGCGTCATTGTCGCCGGCATCGCCGGCAGTCGCGCCAACCCCGAAGTGCTCTACGGAATGCTCGGTCCGCTCGCGGCCGCGGTTGGGAGCTGGATCGTGACGGAACGAACGTACACCGCGAATCCTGACCACCTGATGGGCGTGTTGATCACGGGGATGGCGATCAAGGCGGTGTTTTTCGGCGCGTACGTCGTCATCATGCTGCGCGTCATGGGGTTGCGGCCGATGCCGTTCGTGTTCAGTTTTACGGCGTACTTCATCGCGCTGTATGCGATGGAGGCGCTGTTCATGCGCCGCCTGTTCGAGCGCGCGAATTAATCGAGCGGCACCAGAGACCGAATGCTGTTCCAACCACCAGAGGCCGCGCAGGCGGCCGGCCAGGCCGCCGAGGGAGCGAAAGAAGGCTTCAACGCCGGCGAAGTCATCATCGAGCACGTTGCCAACACGAGCCTCGACCATCCCCTGATCCATCTGCCGCGCCTGTTCGGCATCGACATGTCGGTGACCAAGCACGTGCTGATGCTCTGGATCGTCGCGGCCACGCTCTTCGTCGGCCTGACATGGCTCGTGCGGCGTTACCTCAAACAGGACCGGTTGATCCCGGGCCCCACCACCAGCCTGCTCGAAATCGCGATCGACTTCGTCCGCGATTCGATCGTCGAGCCGAACGTCGGCCACAGGTGGGTCGCTGTCTGGACGCCGCTGCTGCTCACGCTGTTCCTGTTCATCCTCACGGCCAACCTCGTCGGCGTGATTCCCGTGTTCGACGTGCTGCAGCTGCTCAATTCGACGCTGATCCACGCGGGGCCCGACTCGTTCTTCACGCGGCTGCTGCACGGTGGCGTGACGGTGACCGGCAACTACAACGTGACCGCGGCGCTCGCGACCGTCACGTTCTTCGCGATCATCATCGCCGGCGCGCGCGCCCACGGCTTCGTGAAGCACTGGAAGAACATGGTGCCCAAGGGGCTGCCGTTCCTGATCTATTTCATTCTGATCCCGATCGAAATCCTGGGCATGTTCGTCCGGCCGTTCGCGCTCACGATGCGACTTGCGGCCAACATGACCGGCGGTCACATCTCGATCCTCGCGCTGCTGTCCCTGATCTTCATCTTCGCGCAGGTCTTCGGCCGCGCGATCGCGGGGCTCGGCGTCGGCATGGTGCTGTCGCTGCCGATCGCGGTCGCCCTGACCGCGCTCGAACTGATCGTGATCCTCGTTCAGGCGTACGTGTTCACGCTGTTGTCGGCCGTGTTCATCGGCATGGCCATTCACGCTCACCACTGAGCATCCACACGGAGGAGTTGACGACATGGATTTAGCACTGGCGTACATGGGGGCCGGCATCGGGTTCGGCCTGACGGTCATCGGCGCGGGTATCGGCATCGGAAAACTCGCGGCCGCGATCGCCGAAGGTGTGGCGCGCCAGCCAAGCGCGTCGGCGCAGATCACCGGCGCGGCCTACCTGCCCCTCTTTCTGCTCGAAGGCGTCGCGATTCTCGCCGAGGTGTTCGGCCTGCTGATCGTCTTCAAGTAAGGCACGAAAGGACGTCCGCGATGAACAACCCGCTGGTCCAGCCCGATCCTGGACTCTACATCTGGACCATCCTCACGTTCCTGATCCTGGCGGGGCTGCTCGCGAAGTTCGCGTGGCGGCCGCTGCTGCAGGCGCTCGAGAGCCGCGCGCAGTCGATCCGCCAGGCGCTCGACGACGCGCGGCAGGCGAAGCAGGAGCTCGAGCGGCTCCACGTCGAGTCGGCGAAGCTGCTCGCGCAGGCGCGCGCCGAGGCCGGCGAGATCATCTCGCGGAGCCGCACCGACGCCGAGCGTTTCCGGGAGGAGCTGAAGGAAAAGGCGCGGGGCGAAGCGGCTGCGCTGATGCGCAACGCGGAGCGCCAGATCGAGCTGGAGACGACGCGCGCCGTCCAGCAGATCCGCCAGGAGGCGGTCGACATCTCGATCGACATCGCCTCGAAGCTGCTCCAGCGGAACGTGTCGAAGGAAGACAACGAACGCCTGATCGAGGAGACCTTCAAGCAGCTCGAGACGACGCGCGGCGCGCGCTGACGTGGTCCTTTGTCCGGCTCAAGGCTCAAGACTCAAGGCTCAGGCCGCTTGAGCCCTGAGCCCTGAGCCCAGAGCCTTCATGTCCACATCACGCCGCCAGCACGTCATCGCCATCGCCGCCGCGCTGGCCGGCCTGGCGCTGTTTGCCTACGCGGTGCGCCGGGCGGGCGTGGCCGAGATCCTCGACGGCATTCAGCGCGTCGGATGGGGACTGCTGGCGATCCTCGCGCTTGCCGGCCTCCGTTTCCTCATCCGCGCCGAATGCTGGCGGTGGTGCCTGCCGCCGGGCACGTCGTTTCCCCTGGCGCGCGCGCTGGCGGCGTTTCTCGCCGGCGATGCCGTCGGCAACGTCACCCCGCTCGGCCTTCTGGCCAGCGAGCCAACCAAGGTCCTGCTCACCCGGCATCACCTCGCGACGCGGGAGTCGGTGTCGTCGCTGGCCGCGGAGAATCTCGTCTACGCCGCGTCCGTGATCGCGATGATCGGTGTCGGCCTCGTGGTCCTCGCCGCGACCGTGCCGATGCCTCGCGCGTGGCTGACGACGATCGCGTCCGCGCTGATCGGCCTCGGGATCGGGACGATCGTCGTGCTGCGCGCGTTGCGCGGCACGTGGGATCCGCGGCGGGGCACGCGTCCGCGGTGGCGCGAGCGGCTGGCGGAGGTGCGCGCGGAAGTGCTGCGATTCTCGGGCGGCTATCCGCGGCGGCTGTGGCGCGTCTTCGCGCTCGACCTCGCGTTCCACGCGCTGGCGGTGCTCGAGGTCTTTCTGACGCTGCGGTGGGTGCTCGGCGACCGGAGCCCGACGCTCGTGCAGGCGATCGTCTTCGAAGCGCTCAACCGCGGGATCACGGTGGCGTTCAAGTTCGTGCCGTTCCGCGTCGGCGTCGACGAGGCGTCAGCCGGCGCGCTCGCGCCGATCCTGTCGGTCAATCCGGCAGCGGGCGTCGCGCTCGCCGTCGTTCGGAAGGTCAGGAACCTGTTCTGGGCCGCGATCGGGCTGGCGCTGATTGCCGCTCATCCCGCCGAGGCTGACGCCGCCACGAAGGCCACGAAGACGGTTTAGCGAGGTCCGGCTAAAGCCGGACGCTACGCGATGCAACTCGACGGATGCGTGTCTCAGGGTAGCGTCCGGCGGGGATCATCGCGTAGTGTCCGCCTTTAGGCGGACTTGATTAGCGTGATCGCCCGAGCAGCGCGAGCGAGGGATCGCCGCGGAAGCGGCGGCGCGCGTCGGAGCGGAGCGCCTCCGCGCGTGCGTTCTTGCCGGCGATCATGAAGAGCCTCGCGGCCATCGAATAGCCTTCGGGAGTCGGCGCGGCTTCGACGAGATCGCCGATCACGTCTTCCACCGCCTGGTCGCGGTTCGACGCGCGATAGAGCATCGCGAGACTTGCGTAGGTCCCGATGTTCTCGGGGAACTCCCGCAGCTCCTCCTGGAACTCCGCTTCCGCCTCGGCGTACCGGTCCAGCCGCGCGAACGAATTTCCGAGATACAGGTGCAGCTCCGCGAGCGGCGCGCCTGGCGGCTTCAGCGCGCCCTTCGCGTCCTGGAACTCCGCAAGCGCCTCTTCGTACTTCGCAGCGTCATAGAGCAGCCGCCCGCGGACGAACTGCGGCAGCGGCAACAGCGGGTCGGCCTTCTGCGCCAGCAGCGCCTGCGCGCCGGCGGCCTCGGCGTCCTCGCGCGCGAGCGCGACGCGCGCGGCCATCTGATGCGCCTCCGCCTTCATCCGGGCGTCGGTCCCGGCGTCGGCCAGCTCCACGGCCCGGTCCGCGTACTTGCCGGCGTCGTCCGCGCGCCGCGCACGCAGCATCGTCGAGGCGAGCGCGATCGGCACGTCCGGATCATCGGGTCGCAACGCCGCGACCGCATCGAACACCTTTGCCGCCTCGTCGAGGCGGCCGAGGCGCGCCAGCAGAGATCCGATCTGATACTGCACGCTCGCGAGGTCCGGGTGCTTCGCGGCAATCGCGCGAAGGCCGCCGAGCGCCGCGGAATATTTCTTCCGCGCGATCAGGACAACGGCCGCACGATGAGCGGCCGCGACCGATGCTTGATCCGTCGCGGCCGTCGTCGGTGCGACAGGTACGAGGGGTGCGAGGGGTGCGACAGGTGCGAGGGGTGCGACGGGTGCGAGAGGTGCCGATCCGACGGCACGAAGTCCTCGCAGGTATCCATACGCCGCGAGGCGATCGTCGTCGGCCTGCGCGGGAGGCGCCGGCGGATCGATGGTGCGCCCCTGCAGCAGGCGATCCAGCGACGCCTTCAGGGCATCGACCCGTGCGGGATCGGCGTCCGCCACATCGGGGACGAGACGCTGAAGCTGGTCGTCGGTGACGCGCACGATCCGATAGGCGCCGGTCGACAGCGCGAATACCGGACGGCCCTCGAACCGCAGCTGCGGCGCAACGAGCTCTGCGTAGATCGGCTGATCGGGCACGAACCCGCTGGTCTTGTCGAGAATCGCGCGGAGGGATCGCCCTCGAAGGCCGGACGGCATCGGCGCGCGCACGAGATCGAGCAGCGTCGGCAGCAGATCGATGTGCTGCACGGGCTGCGCGACACGCCGGCCGCCGCCGGTGTCGCCCGGCTGCTTCACGATGAGCGGCACCCGCAGCGACCCGTCGTCGAGCGTCGCGCCGGAGGCCGCGTCGCCATGATCCGCCGTCAGGAAGATCGTCGCGTCCTTGTAGCGCTTCGTTCGCTTCAACTCGTCCACGAGGCGGCCGACCACGGCGTCAGCGGAGCGCGCGTCGACTTCGAGAAAGAGGAAGTACCGCTGGCCGCTCTGCATCCTCAGCCACTGGTCCGCCGCGTCGAAGGTGGCGAGACCGTCGCGTTCCGGCAGCACGCCCTCTTCGAGCGGCTGGTCCGAAATCTCGGCGTCGTAGAACGAAAAGCCCTGCGCAAGGCCTGTCGTACGGCGCAGCAGAAAGGAGGAGACGGCAGTGCCGGTATTGAATCCGCGATTGCGAAGCAGCGCCGCGATCGTGCGGGCCTGGTCCTTCAGCGCATAACCGCCATCGTCGCGAACTCCGTTGTCGAAGGGGAGCTGGCCGGAGAGCAGCGCCGCGTGCGCCGGCAGCGTCTGCGGCGAGTGCGTGTACGCGCGCTCGAACACGATGCCGTCGGCCGCGAGCGCATCGATCGCGGGAGTCGCGCCGGGCCGCCCGCCGTACGCCGGCAGGCGATCGGCCCGCAGGCCGTCAACCGAGATCAGAACGATTGGACCTTGATGCGGAGGTGACTCGCGCGCGAACCGCCAGCCGGTGAATGCGGCACCGGCAACGGCAAGCATGAAGAGCGTCACGATCAGCGTGACGTGCCAGCGTTTCCGAACGGCCGGCGTGCGGTTCGCCATGTGGGACTCCGGAGGGCTGCGCCCCCCCGGTTACTTCCTGATCTCTTGAAGATGAGCGGCGGCCTCGGCGGCCGCGGGGCTCTTCGGGTTTGCGGCAATCACGTCCTCGAACGCCTTGGCGGCGGCGTCCGCATTGCCGGCGGCCATCTGCGTGACGCCAAGCTCGATTCGCGCGCGCGTGTTGGTCTCGTCGCTCTTCAGCACGTCGCTATAAGCGGTGATGGCGCGGCCCAGCAGCGCCTGGCGCGCGGCCGAATCCTTTTCCTGCTGTGCCTTCTGGCGATAGAGACCCGCGAGCATCAGGTTGACGCTCGTCAACCGCACGTTCTTCGACTGGATGGCCTGATACGCGGCAATCGCGTCGTCGTGGCGTCCCGCCTTGCGGAGCGCCTCTGCGGCGGCCACGTCGTCGCCAATCGACTTGGAGAGCGCGCCGGGAATCGGGCCGGGGTCGCGCTGGAGGACGAGGGCGAGCACCGGGCTCGCGCTGGCGCTGACGGTCGCCTGTCCCTCGAGCGGCAGAAAGTCGGGCGCTTCAGCCACGATCTTCCATGCGCCGCTGCGCATGCCGATCATCGCGAAGCGGCCTTTGTCGTCGGTGGTCGACGTGATCCTGGCGGCCACCGCATCGTTGGTCGCGCGTACGATCGCGCCCTTGATCGACTTGCCGTCGGCATCCTTGATGGTGCCGGTCACCCGGCCGGTCTGCGCCGAGGCAGACGACGCGAGCGCGAGGGTCACGGCCGCGAAGACGATGAACTGAAGACGTCGCATGATGGCTACTCCCCCTGCTGTCCCCGAGCGGGCTATATCTTATAGCAGAAGAAGTTACGTCAGACTTCGGCCCGTTCCGCCACCTTGTCGCGGTACATCTGGGCGTCCGCAAAACGGATCGCCTCCGACAGCGTGTCGGCGTCCTTCGGCACCCCGGCGACGCCGATGCTCAGCCCCGTGGTCGACGGCAGTCCCGCGCTGTCGCGCGCCAGGGCAAAGGCCGATTTCAGCTCGCTCGCCTTCACCATCGCTTCCTCGACGCCGCACGTGAGGAGAAGCAGGAACTCGTCGCCACCCCACCTGATGACGTAGTCGGACTGGCGTACGTGCTTGCGCAGCAGTTCGCCGAGTGTGCGCAGCACGGCGTCCCCGGCGTCGTGGCCGAACGTGTCGTTGAGATGCTTGAACCGGTCCAGATCGACGAAGACGACCGACAGCGGCCGGTCGTATCGCCGGACCCGGTCCGTTTCGCGCCGATCGATCTCTTCGAAGAAGCGGCGGTTGTGACACCCGGTCAGCGGATCCGTGATGGCCAGCTTCTTGACCTGCTCATTCGCGGTCTCCAGCGCCAGGTTCGTGCGCCGGATTTCAGCCGTCATGTCCTCGAAGACGAGCAGGTGCATCCCGAGCGCGATGAAGATGCTGGTGACGATGTTGAAGCCGAGGAGACTGTTGGCGTACGACATGCCCCAATCGGGGCGGAACGTGATCAGCGCGCCGGTGCCGTCGAGCACGCTCATCACGGCCAGCGCCACGCTGATCATGAACGCGCCGACGATCGGTGTCCGTTTCGCCAGCCCCGCATATCGAACCGATGCCCAGAAATGCAGCACGGCGGTGGCGGCGGGCCCGGTGTAGACCACAGCCGACAACGGCAGCACGAACGGCGCTGCGAGAAACCAGACCGCCGTGGCGGCGGCCGCCTGCACGGGCACGTTCAGGGGGTGCGGCTCTTCGGAGAATGCCCCGACGCCGAGCAGCAGGAGACCGGCGGACCAGACGGCCAACAGGTGCGACAGCCCGATCATGACGCTGCCAAGGCGGACGTCGTCGTAGCCGCGCGCGTTGAGCATGAAGGAGCCGGCGAGCAGCGTCCAGCTCAAGATCCAGTACACGACGAACGCGCGGCCGCGGTACAGGTAGAGGATGCCGAGCGTCGCGGCGGCCACGAGCGCGCCATAGGCGGCAAACTGACGCGGGCTGATCTCGACCGGCTGGGGAGTGGGAATGCTTCTCAGGGCGTCCACGCCTCGCAGGACGTCAGGAGACGACTGGAGGGCAAACGTCACCACCGGCGGCGCGAATACCGCAACCGCGATCAGCAGCCAGAACGCATGGCGCCATGCCCGATGGTTCATCGGGTCTCAGTTGAGGCGAGGGGGCATCAGATATATAACGACGCCGGTGGCCGAACCGTACAGCGCGCCCGCGATTGAGCAACATTCGCGCCGAGGATCTGCGCTACACCCACGCTCTGTGCAGCGCCTACACACCGTTTTCCCCAGACGGACACCCATATAATCCGCCCACTCGACGGCCTGCCGCCAGCATTCGTCTCGATCGCCGGACTTTCAATTTCGTGATCGCTTCGAGGAGGCACGGACGACCTCTCAGTTCATCCAGTGCTGGAGGGTGAAACGCTGGCCGATCGGGCTGAGGAGTGGGCCGGTCGGACCTAGTACATCCGGTAGAGCATCAAGTAGATCACCACGCCGGTCACCGATACATACAGCCACAGGGGCAGCGTCCAGCGCGCGATCTTCACGTGCCGGTCGTACTGCGCGCGCAGCCCGCGCGTCGCGGTCACCAGCGCCAGCGGCAGGATGGTGATCGCCAGCGTCACGTGAGTGATGAGAATCGAGAAGTACACGTACCGCACCGGTCCAATACCTGGAAACGGCCGCGAGCCTGTGTTGGCGTGGTAGATGACGTACGACGTGAGGAACAGCGTCGAGGTCACGAGCGCCGACAGCATGCACGTCTTGTGCGGCGTGATCCGGCCGCGGCGGATGAACAGATAACCGGCGGTCAGGAAGAGCGCGGACGTCGCGTTCAGCGTCGCGTTGAGCGCGGGCAGATCGGCGAGCGAAATCACTTCTGACTTCGAACTTCGAAGTTCGAGCTTCGCATTAGAGCCAGAGACGGTCGATGACCAGGGCGCCCCAGAGCAGCGGCAGGTAGGTAATCGAGTAGAGGAACAGCCGTCTCGCGGTTGTCGCCGTGCGTTCGCGCGCGAACATCGCCGAGAGCGCGATCAGCCCGAAGCCCAGCACGGTCGCGACGATGCTGTAGGGCACGCCCGCGATGCCGACGAGCGCCGGAAGCAGGCTCACCGGCCACAACGCGGCGGCGTAGACGAGCGCCTGCTGCCCGGTCCGTCGTCCGTCGGGCTCGAGCACGGGAAGCAGCGGGATGCCGGCACGGGCGTAGTCCTCGCGATACAGCCAGGCGATCGCCAGGAAGTGCGGCATCTGCCACAGGAAGACGATCGCGAAGAGCACGAACGCCGGCGGGGCGATCGTCCCGGTTGCGGCGGCCCATCCGACGACGGGCGGAAGCGCGCCCGGGATCGCGCCGACGAGCGTCGCCAGCGACGTCCGCTTCTTCAGCGGCGTATAGACCAGGACGTAGCTGACGAGCGTTGTCGCGGCAACCGCGGCGGAGATCAGGTTCACCTTCCACGCGAGCTCGATCAAGCCGGCGGTCGACAGCAGCACGCCGAACCACGTTCCGTCCGACACCCGCAGGCGCCCGGCCGGGATCGGCCGCGTCTCGGTCCGGCGCATCAGGCCGTCGGTGTCACGCTCCCACACCTGGTTGAGCGCGGCCGCGCCGCCCGCCACGAGCGCGGTGCCGATGAGCGCGTGGATGAGGATCGCGGGCGGCACGCCGGCCGGGGAGGCCAGGTACATGGCTCCCAGCGTCGTGATCAGAGCCAGAACATTCAGACGCGGCTTGGTGAGCGTGACGAAGTCAGCGGCGCGATACGACGGCCTCACGTCCGCCGAGGCGACGACCGACGACACGACCGCGGCGTCGGCGGTCTTCATGCGCCTGCCCCGCGGCGGGTCCAGGCCCCGGCCTGATCATCGCGGGCCGTGGCACCCGCCCCACGTACGTAGGCCGGGTCCCGCTCAGCGACGTCGGCGGCGGACCCGGCGAAACGCGCACGATGCGCGCGCAGCGTCAACACGAGCGACGTGACCAGCACCAGCGCGCCGTTGACGACGTGCAGCGAGTTGATGATGAACTGCTTGTGGCTCAGCACCGTCAGCGCGCCGAGCGTGATCTGCAGCGTGAGGAGAAGCAAAAGCAGGATCGCGGGGCGCCGCAGCTCCGGACGGCTGCCGTGGTGAACGAAGACGCGGCCGGCCGTCGCCAGGATGAGGAGCGTGACCGTCGCCGCGCCGACGCGATGCGCGAAGTGAATCGCGATCTTCGAGTCCCATATCGGCGGAATCAGGTGGCCAAACGACAGCGGAAAGTCGGGAATCGCCAACCCGGCTCCCGTATGCCTC
>OBEQ010665210.1_pt1 | contig 12058 bp, 11 predicted proteins | sample 1670901 | NCBI WGS metagenome assembly OBEQ01 (sample SAMEA104232315, study PRJEB22302) | groundwater metagenome | biome: forest; feature: aquifer; material: groundwater | place: USA | collected 2011-08-07 | depth 5.4 m | reverse complement strand
GGGCCCCGTACCGCGGGGACCCCCGCCGCAAGTTTCACACCGGCGACACCATCGAGCTGTTCTACGAGCCGAACGCGATTACCGACGGTGACAGCCTCGTGGTGTTCCGCCGCGCCGACGTGATCGTGGCCGGCGACATCTTCACGACGACCCAGTACCCCGTGATTGATCTCAAGAACGGCGGCAGCGTCGAGGGAGAGATCAAGGCGCTCAACGACATCCTGAACCGGACCAACTACGAGCACGAAGGCGAAGGCGGGACATACGTCGTGCCCGGACACGGGTTTCTCGGCGACGAGCACGAGGTCGTCGAGTATCGCGACATGGTGGTCATCGTGCGCGATCGCGTGAAGACGATGATCGACGCGGGCGCGACGCCGGCACAGGTCAAGGCCGCGAGGGTCACAGCCGACTACGACACGCGCTACGGCTCGAACACGGGAGCGTGGACGACCGAGATGTTCGTGGAAGCGGTGTACAACAGTCTGAAGGCCGCTGGCGCCACGCCGGCGCGCGCCGGCCGGTAACGGATCAGCGCAGTTCCTGCAGCATGCCGGCGATGTTGCCCGCCGCCGGCCCGCTGCCCCAGTTGAACTCCTTCAACAGCGTCTGCGTGATTTCATCCTGCGGCTTCCGCTCGCGGTTGAGCGCGCGGACGCGCTCGCGGATCGCCGCGATTCGGTCGCGGTACTTCAGGAACTCCGCCCTGGTGAGCACCGGGCCATGGCCGCCGATCACGGTATCGAAGTCCAGCTTCGCGACCTCGTCGAGCGTGCGCCCGAGATCGGTCCAACTGCCGCCGTCGCCGTAGTTGACGATCGCGGGAATGGTGTCCGGCGTCGCCACCAGATCGCCGGCAACTGCGACGCGCGCGGACGGAATCAGGACGACGGTGTCGCCGCGCGTGTGGCCGCGAAACTCCCTGAGCTGCACCTCTTTGCCGCCGAGCATGATCTGCGCGTAGCCCGAATAGGCGACCTGCGGCGCGCCCGGCTGATTGGCGCGCGTCATGTTCTCGCGCGTACCGGCCGACGCGATGATGGTCGCGCCGAGCGCCTGCAGCCGTGCCGCCCCGCCCGAGTGGTCGGCATGATTGTGCGTCAACACGGCGTACCTGATTGGGCGGTCGGTCAACGACTTCACTTTGGCCACCAGGTCGTCGTGCATCCGCTCGTTCTTCGTGTCCACCAGGACGACGCCGTCGCTCGTCAGCAGGACGGTCGCGTTGCCGCCGTTCTGCCCGATTTCCGCCACCACGTGATTCACGTTCTGAATCACGTACACGTCATCACGCACTTTGACCAGAGCCGGCGGCGGTGCTTGAGGCGCTTGAGATGCCGGAGGCGCCTGCGCGCCGCCGGAGCGGCCCATCCAGATCACGACCGCTGCCGCGACGGCGCCGATGAGACGTGCACGAGGGAGTCGCACGCGAGTGCCCATTGGAAATATCAACCAGAGGTTCTGGACGCCGCGTTTTTAACAGACCGTAGCGGCGCTGTCAACGATTGAACGCTTACAACGCAAATGTGCCGGGCAGGGTCCTTTGAGCGCGCTCTCGCGATTCAAGGCGTTGGTGAAGCCGTTTGTTGACAGATTATGAGAGCAGCGCTATACGTCGACAACAGCCACGGGACGTTCAGCGCACGTCCGCCTCGTCTCATACAATTCGGCGCGCAATGGGATTTCTGACATCATTCTCAAAGCGGAGGGACGTACACCTATGAAGCGTTACCTGGTGGTTCTCGCGGTCACGGGCGCATGTGCGTTCGGGCGCCCGGCGCTCGCGCATCACTCCTTCGCGGCCACGTACCTGGAAAGCCAGTCCGTCACCATCGAAGGGGAGCTCGTCCAGTTCGTCTTCCGGAACCCGCACTCATTCGTGCACGTGATGGTGACGGAAAAAGATGGCACGATGGTGACCTACAACGTGGAGTGGGGCGGAACCGGCCAGCTCGGCGGGACGGGCGTCACCCGTGAGACGCTGAAGGCTGGCGACGTCGTGATCATCACCGGCAGCCCGGGGCGCAACGCCGCCGATCGCCGCATTCGGATGGTCAGCCTGAAGCGGCCGAAAGACGGCTTTACCTGGGGCGGAAAAACCGGTGAGACCGTCGACTAAACGTCGTCGGTCGCTGTCACGCTCGGTCGCTACGCCAGCTCGAGTCGCTCGTACGCGAGTGTTATTTCCTCCATGGCGACGTCCGTCCCCTTGGCGTTCAGCGGTCCACTCGTGTGCTTGATGATCCGGGCGCGGAGGAGCTTCCATGTCATCACGATCGCCGTGTGGTCCTCGTTCTGCAGCTGTATCACGACGGTGCGGAGAGCAGCGGGATTGCCGTTCCGGATCTCGTCGATCCACTTGTAGAGTCCCAACGAGCCGATGATCCCGCGTTTGAGTGTGACGTCGCTCACTCGCGTAAGACCGGTGAGCTTGCGCGGGTTGTTCTCCTTGTCGTTGCCGTTGCGGTACTCGATGACGTCCACGCTCATGGAGATCCCGCTGCATTCCTGAAAGCCGGCCTCCGGCCCCTCGGTTTCGCCGGTCCCGATATCCACGAGGAAATTGAACTGCGCGTATGGGCGCTCACGAACAACGGCCATGTCAGCCTTCCTTGGTCTTGGGGTTGTGGTCCAGCCAGATCAAATCGTCGAAGGTCAACTCGAGCTCTTCGTAGGCAACATCGTTGTTCATGGCATCGAAGGCGGACCCCGACCAGCGGCACGGCCACGCACGCACCAGTCTCCACGAATTCACGATCTTCCCGCCCGGGGCCGATAGCTGGCGGATGGTGACGTCCCGACGGTCATCCTTGCCCTGGACGATGAGCCGGCGCCAGTCGTAGAGCTCCGTTGAAGTGGTGAGGGCTCGCCGGAGCACGACGTTGGCGAAACGATGAACGGGCCGATCTGAAGGCGTATCGAGGTCCGTCTCCGAGGTGAGCCGGCCGACCGCGGCGAAGCCGAGTTCCCGTTTTCCGATCAGGACCTCGAAACAGCTGATTCGAAGCAGGGGTTCCGGCTGGCCCGATGGCATCTTCGCCGGATGCTATCGCACGGCATCCAGTCCGGGCAACAACTTGGCTCCCCCGATGGCTCCACCTGGGGGCTGCGCGCCTACGTAGAAGGCGGAGGCACTGCCCGCCGCCCGGCTTCGACACACCTTTCGAAGGTGCGTCGCCGCACCCGCGATACCTCGACGCGGTTTTGGCCATAGAACGGCGCGACGCGTGGATCGGTATGAAAGTGTCGGTCGTAGTCCACGCCCAACGTGATCTCATTCGTTCCTCGATGCCAGCCCGCCGAAGAACCGTTTCATACGATCGTGAACGCGCTTGACGCCAGATTGCGGCCGTCTGGCGTGCGGTGAGGGGCTCCGGCAATCAGTGGTCCGAAAAGACGCGATCTGTCGGTGTCTGTCTGGCAGGACCGGTAGCTCGGTCTGTGTATAATCCCCGGCGCCGAAGCAAAACCGAACCCCTCGAGCACGCCCGTAGCTTGACGTGACGGCACTGAGTTCCGACACGGCGAGGAGCTTCCCGCGTGTGCAGGGGCGAATCCGCGTGTCGGGAGAGGAGGCGCGACTGTGGATATTCCGGTTCTGAAGTATGTCGACATCCTGATCGGTCTTTCCCTCGTGATGGTTCTGGTCAGCACCATCGTGCTGGCGATTACGCAGACCTTGCTCAACTCGACGTTCGCGCGGGCGCGACACCTGCAGCGCGGCCTCAGGCGGTTGATCCTCGGCGTGGAACCAACGCTGATGCGGCCGCACACGAGGTACCTGTCGGCGCTCATCGTGCGCCACCCCTTGATCGGGCAGCAAACGATCTTGAACGTTGTGCGCCAGCGTATCGACGACGCGCGCGCCAAATACGCGAAACAGAAGAACAAGGACGTCGAACCTCTTCCGCCAATCAGCCCGGGATCGGTGGTGCAACGGGAAGAACTCGCCTATCTCATGATCGAGTTCGCAGCCGGGGAGGGGCCCCTCATGGATCCAGCCGACAAGGGGGAAACGCCGAAGAGGGTCACCGACATTCGGGACGCCCTCGCGCAGGCCCTGCGCTCGACCGGAGTAGAGGACCCTGCCGCGACATTGCGCGCCATCAGATTCAAGGTGTTGGAGAACGAACGGGCGAATCCGGACCAGCCCTCCGCCAGATGGCGCGCGGACGCAGTGATGGAGTGCGCGACCAGCGACTTCATCGGGAAGCTTCACGCCAGCTTTGACAACACGATTGCCCGGGTCTCCGACGGCTTCACAGCGGAGAGCAAGCTGTGGGTGAGTGCGGTGGCGCTCCTTTGCGCCATCGGCCTGCAACTTGACTCCTTCGCTCTCTTGAAGCGCCTGTCGATCGACGACGCCTACCGAGATAGCTTCGTAAAGGTCGCAGAAGCGCTCGAGCAGCAGAAGGCGGCCATAGCAAGCGACACACATCTCGCGCAGAATGAGAAAAATGATCAAATAGCGGATACCAATCGCAGGGAGGCTGAGGCAAGGGAATCTCTTGCCCTGCTAGGCTCTCCGACGATCAGTCTTCTCCCGCGGACGGTGCAGCCCGGGCCGTGGGGCCTCCCCGGCGTCTATCTTCCTGACGTGGATCAGGTGCCAGGGGTGCTGCTCTCGTGGGTGCTGCTGACGCTTGGCGCGCCATTCTGGTTCGACGCGCTGAAGAACCTGCTCAAACTTCGCTCCCTTCTTGCCAAGAAAGACGATGCCGAACGCGAGCAGCGCGACACAGCGCAGCCGCCGATACCGCGCAATGCCCCGCCCGGCGCGACAGGCTCGGCGACCGATACTGTGGGAGAAGCGGGAGACCTGACGGCGACCGGAGCGTTGGGTTAGGCGTCATGGCGCTGCAAATCACGAGAGTCGCGTGCGCTGCGGAAAACTTCCGAAAGGGCCGTCCGTCGCACCTGCAGATCGAAGCCGTGGTGATTCACCTCATCGACGGCAGCCAGGCGGATGCGGATGCGGCGTTTGGGAGTGCGACCCTGGACCTGAAGCGTTCGGCGCACTATTCCGTAGGCCGTGCAGGCGTGATCCATCAATACGTGGACGAGCAGGATACGGCCTTTCACTGCGGCATCCTGCATCAACCGACCTGGCCGGGCTTGAGGCGCGGGCCGGATGGCACGTTCATCAATCCCAACTTCTACACCATCGGCATCGAACACGAGGGGCGCGCTGATGATCCATGGCCAGACGCGATGTATGCAGCCAGTGCGGCCCTGCTTCGCGAGATCGCCGGCCGGTACGCCGCGCTGACCACGCTCACGCGCCGCAACGTGGTGATGCACCGCGAGATCCGCGCGAACAAGAGCTGCCCGGGTCTCAGGGCTGATCTCTCGCGCCTGATCCTCGAATCCGGCGGGCTGCCGACGGAGGAGCCGCAGGCGCTGCGCGCGCGCAGTACCGTCAATGTTCGGCGGGGTCAGCCGTCCACCAGCGCACCCATCGTCAGGGTCATCCCGGCCGGCGAGCTGCTGAACGTGCGCGCCAAAGTCACAGGCGAGGCGGTCAACGGCATTTCCGTGTGGTACCAGAACATGGACGACGACTACATCTGGGGCGGCGCAATCACAGGCTGAGGGCAGAGGATGAGCACCGGCGATATTCTCGTGAACATCGTCAACGGGCAACGGACACCATTCGACGCCGCGACGAGGCTGCTCGTGACGGCGACAGATGGCCAGCAGAAAACGTTGTTCAGAACGTTCGTGAACGCCAACACGATTCGCATTCCAGGCCTGGAGGTTCGCGACAATCTGGCGGATCGTTACACGATCCTCGTGTCCGCCAAGGACCACTCAGATGCGGGATTCACCCCGGTAGTGCTGAAAGCCAACAGTCAGCAGGTGGTGGCCCTGATGATGATGCGGCGAGAAGCGGACTTTGTGTTCGAAGACTTCGCCACGATCGGCGCCCTCATCAACCTACAGACAATACAGGGTGGACGCACGCTCGAAGAGGCGGAGCCGCTCTACGAGCGTCTGCGCCAGCACGACAAACCAGCACTGGCATGTCTGCTCAACATTGCGACGGCTTTGGGGCAGATCACACTCGCGCCGGCTTCGGGTCTCGACCAGAATCCACTCCAATCGCTCCATGCACTCCGCTCAGCGCCCCAGCGGGATCGTATGTTCACCTGGGCGGACGTACGCTTTCTGGAGCAGGTCAAAGACACGGCACGCACGCGAGGCGACAAGACACTTAGCGGGTTCGTGTCAGCACCAGCAGGTCTTCACCCCGGCGCAACGGTCAGCTTCAAGCAGACCGATTTCGGTGAAGGCAACGTGCAATTGAGCTTCCACGAAGGAGAGAAAGATACGGTGAACGGTGTTGAGTGTATGGTCGTCGAGGCGGACATCGACTACTTCAAGGACACCGCAGCGCACATTCTGCTGGAGGTCTTCCCGAACACGCTCAATTCGAAGATTCACGGCAAAGACTCCGCACAGTCGCTCACCAATCCACGTTCGGTCTACGGGCTGCGTTGGATCGCCGGACGCCGGCTCGGCAGGGAGTTCGCGCCGCCGTATGTTCTTGCCTGACAAGGGGTCGAGCGCGGCGCTGTTGGTGGCATCGGCGACTACCAATCACGGCCCGAGACTGTAGCCGGGGCCTCTGTATGACGATGGACGGAAACAGCGGCACTCACTCGCAAGCTTCCTGATCCGACCCAAACCCAGATTGCCCGACGCAGCCGTGACATGACGGGCAAGATGGTTCGCGGACGGCTCCGGTGCGCGTTCTGGGGTGAACGGGCGGACGTGAGCTACGATGGCTCAGTCGCTGTCGGCCTCACTCGAGAACCCCTTTCATGCGCGAATACACCATCGCTGCCATCCCCGCCGATGGCATTGGCCCCGAAGTCATCGCCGCAGGCGTGGAAGCACTTCAAGCATTGGAGCGTCGCTGCGGCGACTTCCGGTTACGCGTCACAACATTCGACTGGGGCTCGGACTACTACCGTAAACATGGGGTCATGATGCCAGCGGATGGGACCGAACAGCTCAAGGCGTTCGACGCCATCTATTTCGGCGCGGTCGGCGCACCCGATGTGCCCGACCACATCACGCTGTGGGGTCTCCGCCTGCAGATCTGCCAGACCTTCGACCAGTACGCCAACGTGCGCCCGACCAGGATTCTTCCGGGCGTCGTGACGCCGCTGGCCAACTGCCGTCCCGGTGATCTTGATTGGGTGATCGTTCGAGAGAACTCAGAGGGCGAGTACGCGGGGCACGGCGGCCGTGCCCATCGCGGCCTGCCCGAGGAGGTCGGGACCGAAGTCTCGATCTTCACCCGCGTTGGCGTGACGCGAATCATGCGTTATGCGTTTGCGATCGCGCGCTCACGTCCGCGCAGGCTGCTCACCGTGGTCACCAAGTCCAACGCGCAGCGCTTCGGCATGGTGATGTGGGATGAGATCGCCGCCGAGGTGGCGGCAGAGTTTCCGGATGTCAGCTGGGACAAGATGCTGGTCGATGCGATGACCACTCGCATGGTGCTCAAACCCTCGACGCTGGACACGATCGTGGCCACCAATCTGCACGCTGATATTTTGTCGGACCTGGCCGCGGCGCTGGCCGGCAGCCTGGGCATTGCTCCGACCGCCAACATCGATCCGGAGCGGCGCTTCCCATCGATGTTCGAGCCCATTCACGGCTCCGCATTCGATATCACCGGCAAGGGCATCGCGAATCCCGTGGCCAGCTTCTGGACAGCGGCCCAGATGCTCGAGCACCTGGGCGAGCCCGCGGCCGCCGCACGGCTGATGCGCGCGGTCGAGGAGGTCACCGGTTCCGGTGTTGTGACTCCGGATCTCGGTGGTCGGGCAACGACCGTAGAAGTAACAAAGGCGGTCTGCGACGCGATCCAGCGAGGGTGACCGGGGACCGCAAGCGTCTGGTTTTCGTGGCCGTCGAGGTCGACAATGCGCTATCGGATTCCTTCGGACGCATTCTGACTGCGTTCAACCGTTAACAGGGTGAAGTTGCCGTGCGCTTTGCCTGGTGAGGACGCCGGCTGAACTATCATTCTGGGTCTATGACTCTTCGTCATGTTGCCGATGGCCTCCACTACGCGTTGCGATTTATCCCGTACTTGCTGACCCTCCCGATGAGGAAGACGCAGCCTGCGTCGTGCGGAGCGGTCTATGACCTCGGAAGCTGGCGAAACGTGCCTGTCACGTTCGATCAGATGCGAATTGAGCGCCATCTGAGCGAGATTTCCTTGAAGGATCGCAGAATCCTGCACGTGGGCGTCGGTTCCTCACGCGTGGCGGCGCAGTTTCACGCGCGGTGTCAGTTGATCGATGGGATAACTGTCATGGAAGACGAGGTGAGCCATGCGGAGAGGTTAGGAATCCCCAACTATCGCGTCTACTTGATGGACAAGTACGGCGATTCGATTCTTGGACTGCCCAACAAATACCATTACATCCTCGACAACAACCCGAGCTCCTATGCGCCGCATCGCGACGCGATGCAGACCATGTTCGCGCGATATATGGACTTGTTGGAGGACGGCGGCGTGTTCGTGACCGACACGCTCGGCATGCAGCATCACCGGCCGTTCGCGTTTCCAATGCACGATGAAGATCTCATGGCGTTCGAGCACAAGCTGCCCGTGAAGTACGTCAAAGTGAACCGGACGGTTCGCGCGCTGATCAAAAACGTGAACGCGTAGACCGTTACGCCGGATCCGAACAGCGAAGGAACCGAACGCGCTCTCCGGGGCGCGTCCGCGATACGTCCCCGTTGCCGGGCCGTTATTGCACGCAGTCAGAGTGGCCGTCCGGGCCGCACTGAAATAACGCCGGGACGCTCGACTCGGTCCACTCCCTCACGTTCCTCCAGACCCTCGTCTGGCCATAGTTGTCTGCAGTCCAACCAAGTCGTTGCTTCTCGCGCCACACGCGCTCGAGCGCGGCCTCTTCACCGAGACCCAGGAGATGGTTGGATTCGTGGAACAGGATCGCCGCCCTCTCGGTATCGTCGACCGCCACATCGAAGAACGCAGGGTAGAGCGTCACAATCTCCAGAGGGAAATTCGTCGCGGCGTACGCTTCGCGATGACCCTGGTACAGGTTCCACCAGCTGTCTGTGGCGCGGTAGTTCGTCACCTGGCGGAGCACAAACACTTCTTTCGAAAACCCCGCGTGTTCCACGATCGCGATGGCCTGCGCGACGACCTGTCGCTGATTCAGTTCGAGGGCATCAGAGGTGAAGACGAGCGACCTGGACCAGATGAACACGATCGCCCACGTCACACCGATCAGCCACAGCACTCGTCGCCGCACGCCGTGCTTCTCGACCGGCTCGACAGTGATCTCTTGCTCCGTGAGATCGGCCGCGGTCAGTTCCGCGCCACATCGACGGCACGTCTCGTTGACAGCAAAATTCACGAGGCCGCACTGCGCGCACGTGCGTCTCTCGGCGGACAGGGCTGCGGGCGGGCGACTCAATCAATGATCCTTCGGTCGCTGGCTGGCGTTCGGTAGGCCTGAGCCGACCGAGCCCCCGGCACGGAGGCACAGTCTCGGCGGGGACGCGACTCGGACGTGCTCGAACTACTTCAGGGTGAACTCCACATACAGCTTGGAAATGCTGATGTGGCCGGCGGCCTCCTGGGCCTTCTTCCATGACGTCCACTCGGCGGTCGTGGCCAGCCCGTCGAACTCTTTCTCGACGACTTTGTTCGCCGCAAGTTTCGAATCGGCCGCCCAACCGATATCGGAGCGGACGACGCGACCGCGACACTGCTCGAGAAGCCGCCGATAGAGCTCCCTCGCCGGCATTTTCCACGACCCCTGGGGGTTGCGCGTCAACGCCACGGCGCGATCGACCGGTATGAACGCCGTCAGCGCATCGCGCTGCTGCATCTGTTCAAGGCCTTTGCTCTTGGCCGTCGCGTTGTGGCTGGAGTGATGACCAACCTTGTAGAACACCGTGCGCCCCAGCAGGTCGCTCGCAGTGACGGAGTGATTGGCGCCGTGTGCGCCCTTCACCGTCCATTTCATGGCCGGTGCATGCCAGGAGAGCCAGTTGCCTTGTTGCGCATCGGCCGGAAAGAGCAGGACCTTGCCGTCCGACACGCGCTCGATCGCCAGCGCCAGACTGGTGTTGTTCGTCGCGCTATCGAGCTGCAGCGCGAGGTCGGTCGCCACGTGCAGCCAGTCTTCGTCCACACTCCGCCACGCCTCAGACTTCGCAAAGTACGTGTCCTGCAAGAGCTGCCGAATCAGCGGACTGTCACGTTCGTGCCGGTACCGGGAATCAAACGGCAACGTCGAATCGAGATCCGCGCGTCCCTCCGTCGTCCCGAGGTTGGCCGCGTAGGGCCCGAGATTCTCGCCTGAGAGGTGCAGAAGCGCACCGGCACCCAGCCCGGTCGCGATGCCATACAACTCGGAGCTTCCATGCTCACCGAGGTCGTTCAGTGCCGTTTCGCTTTTGGGAGGTCCGAGGACGTAGATGCGGAACCCCGGCAACCAGGCCTCTTCGATCGGACCGTCGCCCGGATTGTGATAGCGAGGCGCGGCGCCGAGTCCTGTCCGGACAAACTGCATCGCGTCATTGAGCTTTTCACCGAAAGACCCGGCTCCGAGCACATCCTCCTCACCGAAGAAACCGAGGACGTCTCGCACCGCCAGCCCCAGCCCGACCGATTCCGCGCTCTGCGAGGCTGCCAACGCTTTCGCCGCAGCGACGAGCGTGACTCCCAGATCCTTCTTCTGCTTCGCGAGCTTCTGCGCGAGTGCGTCCTTCGGGTTCTCTGTCCAGGCAAGCCAGACGTGATCGACCTTGATCTTCTTGAACTCATCTTCCTGCGAATTGAAAGCGGCGACGTGATCCCAGTGCTCGTGCGTCGCAACAAGAACGTGCAGATGATCTTTGGTCGTGGTTCGAATGTCCGCGACAACGTCCGCCAGTTTGACCCCGGTTGTCGTGGACCCGAGCGTGCCGCAGTCGATCAGCATGTGCTTCTCCTGATGACCGACATCGAAGGTCACCAGAAAGCAGTCGCCTAATCCCTGCCGGTACATGCGCACGCGAACCTGCGGCCCTGGGCCGGTGGGCGGCTTGGAGATCTTGGGCGGCTTGGAGACCTTGACTGTCTTCCGACGGGTCACGGCCATGTCAGGCGAGCCCCCGGTGCAGAGCCGCGAACGGCTCGGCCGTGTCCAGAAACGATGCCGGACCAAGGTAGGTCGCACGCGGCGACTCCATCTGGGCAATGGCCGACTCCTGCTGACGCTGGAGTCGCGCGGCGCTCGTCACGCTCTTCCGGATGCAGTACCGGATTTTCAGACGACGAAGGTCCGCCACGATTGCACAGCCCCCTTCGAACGGCATCTGTGGACCGTTCGCATCAGCGGGATCGACGGGAACGGAAACGTCCTGGAGCAACCCGACGAGCAGCTGCGGGTCCACGTCACCGTCAGGACCCGCGCGAAGGGCGAACCGTGCCATGTGAACCTCGAACGGACGCGTGACGTCGACGCCAAGGAACGCCGCGTCCTGAATGCCTTCTGGATCATTTGCAAAGTGATTGGTCAGCCACTCGTGCAGCTGCCGGCGCAGCGCTCGCTGCAGCTCGAAGACATTTTCACGGGTCTCGGGTTCGCCTGTCGGAGACTGCCCGAAGAGGTACTGCCGCGCATACCCTTGCAGCTGCTGGAGACCTTCCCCCAGCTTCCTCGACGGCTGCAACTGGTCGGTCTGAGGACTGCGCCACAGAAGACTCTCAACGCTCAGTGTTCGTACATCGCGCGGGTAAATGCCGCGCTTTCGAAACGCCTCGACGAATGCGACGCGGTAGTTGAGGTCGTCATCCGGCACGGCATCGACGTCGGCGGGGATGATGGCACGCAGGAACTCGCCAAACGTGATATCTACGGGTGGACAGTAGTCGAGGGCACGGATGCACATCGTGAGCACGTGCTGCGCCGTTTTCGCGGCGTCCGCGGCAAGTCGACCGACCAGGTCCGGGTGAATCGCGCCCGGGCCGAGAACCCCCGTGCCTGCGGTCGCCAGGCGCAGGAGATCGGCT
>OBEQ012498123.1_pt1 | contig 12059 bp, 8 predicted proteins | sample 1670901 | NCBI WGS metagenome assembly OBEQ01 (sample SAMEA104232315, study PRJEB22302) | groundwater metagenome | biome: forest; feature: aquifer; material: groundwater | place: USA | collected 2011-08-07 | depth 5.4 m | reverse complement strand
TGGCGGCGAGCACATGGGTGTCGCGCGACGAGTACAGGTTGAGTGCGATCAGCTGCGCGCCGACGCTGTAGATGTTGCCCGTGGCCGGGCGCCCGTTCTCGAACCCGCTCACGCCGGCCACCGGCGGGATCGCGCCGGTGTTGGTCAGTTGCGCATTGCCGCCGAGCTGCCACTGCTTGGTCAGCGGCGTCGTGAAGCCGAGCTGCGCCTGCGTGACGAACGGCGTGGTGGCCTTGATCTGCTGGCGCAACAACTCGATCGTGGTGTTGCTCAGGCGATCGCGGATGTTGGTCACCGGAACCGGGTTGGCCGGGTCTTCGAAGGTAAGCGCGTTGCCGAGCGCGAGCAGGGTCAGGGCGCGCCGGTCGAACAGCGCCGTGAAGACCGTGCTGTCCTCCAGCAGCAGGGTGCCCTGCACGGTGGCGATGTTGAGGCCGCCGATCACGCTGTCGTAGTCGACCTGCGAGAACACCGACGCGCCGTTCTTGAAGTAGCGCAGCTCCAGGCCGAGCGCGCGGCGGTCGACCTCGCCGTCGATGATCTGCTGGATCGCGTAGACGCCTGCGCCCAGATTGGGCAGCAGCGCTTCGGCGTCCAGCGACATGCCGTAGAAATGGCGCCGGGTGTCGAACAGGCTCTCGGTCGGCACGCCGGCCACTGCCGCCAGCTTCCACTTCGGGCGCAAGGCGTAGCTCGCCTGCGCACCGTCGAAGCGGCCCATCACGCCGCCGCCGGTCGGCGACTGGCGGCCCAGCCGCACGCTGTAGCCGTCGATCAGCGACTTGTAGTCCAGATAGGCGGCCGACAAGCGGTTCTTGCTCTTGTCCGAGCGTTCCAGGTCGGCGGTGTACGAGTCGCGAAAGACCAGCCGCATGTCGCGCTCGGCATCGCGCCGGCGCCAGTTCAAGTCCACGTCGGTGAAGAGCTGGCGCGACTTGTCGGCCGCGAGCGTGGGGTCGCCGGCGATCTCGGGCAGCCCGCTCAGCGGCGAGTCCTTGAAGTCTTGCGAGCGCAGCTTGCCGTTGCCGCCGTAGTAGTACATCGAGGTCGAGCCCGAGGTCGTCGTTTCGCTGGCGGGCTTGGGCGGCGCCTCTGCCGCCTGCGCCGCGGGTTGCGGCAGCGCGGCCAGCGCGTTGCGAACCCGCTCGGCGCCATCGCCTTGCGGATAGAGCTTGAGGTAGGTCTCGAACTCGGCACGCGAGCTCTTGGGCTTCGCGCGAGCTCGGGTTGGGCGGCAGGTCCAGCAAGGGGTTGAGCAGTTCCATCGTCGCCGGGTAGTCCTGCTTCGAATAGGCCTCGCGCGCCGCGGCCAGCAAGCTCGCGGCCTTGGCCTCGATGTCGGGCGCCGGGGTGAGGGTGGGGGCCGGGGCAGGGGCGGGCTCGGATGCGGCCGGCGCCGCAGCGGTCACCACCGGCGCTGCGGCAGGCAGCGGCGTCGCGACCGGTGCCAGCGACACGATCGTGGCCTGCGGAAATCCGGCCAGCAACCGCAGCGCCCGTTCGGCCTCGTCGCGGCTGGCGAAGTAGCCGAGGTCCCACTCGTGCACCGTCGTGCCGTCGACCACGCGCTGCGACGAGAACACCTCGTAGTCCTGCAAGCCGCGCGGCACGGCTCGGCCGAGCTCGGCGCTGCGGGTGTCCGAGCGCTGCAAGGCGATCAGGAAACGCCGCTCGGCCTGCGGCGCGGCCTTGGCGGCAGGAGCCGCCAGCACCGGCTCGGCGGCCGCCACGCGGGGCGCCGCGGCGGCGGGGGTGCGCAGCGCCGAGCCGAGCCCGTCGAGCACCAGCTCGATGCTGCGGTTGCCCTTGCCGGCCCGCACCCGCACCCGGGTCGGGACGTCGAACCGGACCACCATCTTGCGGCTGCGCTCACCGCGGTCCGCCTCGTCCTCGATGTCGATCCTCGGCAATCCCGGCGTGCCGTCGACGCGGCGGCCGAGCGCCGAGCGCGGCAGCGACTGGTTGGTCGTGCCGACCAGCTCGTAGAACACGAGCGTCAGGTCGTTCGAGCGCGGCGACATCGTGCGCACCAGCTGGACTTCGAGCGCGAACCGAACCTGCACGACCGCGTCGGCGCCCTCGCGGCGGATGTCGACGTCGTCGATGGTCTGCGCCAGGGACCGGCTCGCCGCGAAAAGGGCAAAGGCGGCCGCGATGAAGAGGCCAAGGCTTTTGTTCAAGTTCAGTCCCAGTTCCGATACGCCGAGCCCTTGTTGCCCAGCGGGCGGTGGCAACCCGATTGCGAGCAATCGACCGGGACTGGCGTCTTCCGGTTGTGCGTCAGGGACATGCGCTGCACGTTGCCCAGGTAGGTCGTGCCGCTGGTGTGGCAGGCCTTGCACCAGCCCGCCCCCGAGCCTTGGCTGTTGTTGTGGTTCATCGTCATCGAGGTCCAGCTCGTCGTGCCCGTGTGGCAGCCGCTGCAATCCATCGCCGCGCCATTGAGCAGTTGCAGCTCCGGGATGTGGTTGCCCGGTTTGGCCAGGGCACCCTGGGTGCCTTGCGACAGGTAGCTGCCGTTGTGGCAGGACTTGCACTGCCCGAGGGTCACGACCGAGTGGTTCATCGTGAACGAGGTCGCAAAGCTCGCCTGGGACTTGTGGCAGGAGTCGCAGCGCGCCGGCCCGGCCGGAATCGGGATGTGGTTGGCCGGCTTGCCGAGCGCCGTCGAGCCGTTGTGACAGGTGTCGCAAGTGCCGGTGCCGACTGCATTGGCCGGCGAGTGGGCGAAGCTGACCGTCAGCCAGTTGGTGCTCGACTTGTGGCAGGTCTCGCACACCGTGGCGCCGGTGTGCACCGGGGTGGCGGGCTTGCCGACCGCGTTCAGGTAACTGCCGGTGTGGCAGGTCGCGCAACCGGTGGAGAGCGCGATGTTGCTGTGGAACTTGCCGCCTGACCAGGCCGTGTAGCCGGTCTTGTGGCAGGCGTCGCAGTTGGCCGCCCCAGCTGCCGGTACCGCCTGGTACGGGATGTGGTTCGTGACCTTGCCGTCGGCCGGCGGGTAGGCGCCGGAGTGGCAGGTCGCGCATTGCGCGACGACCGTCACCTGGGTGTGGTTCCACTGGGTCGGCTTCCATCCGGCCGGGCTCACGCTGTGGCAGGCGATGCAGTTGGTCGCGCCCACCGGCACGTGGTTCGCAGGCTTGCCGGTGGCGGCGCTGCCGTTGTGGCAGCTCGCGCAGTTGGTCGAGACGTTGAAGCTGCTGTGGTCGACCTTGGCGGCGCTCCAGGTCGTGGTCGAGCTGTGGCAGCTCTCGCAGGTCGTGGCGTTGGCGTGGATGGGCGTGGCCGGTTTGCCGACCGCGTTGAGGTAGGCGCCGCTGTGGCAGGTGGCGCATCCGCCGCTGACCGAGGCATTGCTGTGGAGCTTGCCGCCCGACCAGGCCGCGAAACCGCTCTTGTGGCAGGCATCGCAGTTGGCGCCGGCCAGCGCCGGGACGCTCTGGGTCGGGATGTGGTTGGCCACCTTGCCGTCAGCCGGCGGATAGTTGCCCGAGTGGCAGGTGGCGCATTGCGCGGTCACGGCGACCTGGGTGTGGTTCCATTTGGTCGGCCGCCAGCCGGCCGGGCTCACGTTGTGGCAGCTCGCGCAGTTGGTGCCGCCGGTCGGCACGTGCTGTGCCGACATGCCCGTCGCCGCGCTGCCGTTGTGGCAGCCGCTGCAGTTGGTGCTGCTGTTGAAGCTGCCGTGATCGAGCTTGGCGACCGGCTTCCAGGCCGAGCTGCGGTGGCAGCTGTCGCACGCCGCCTGGGTCGGAATGTGGTCGGCAGGCTTGCCCTGGGTCAGGCTGCCGTTGTGGCAGGTCTGGCAGGTTCCGGGCAGCACGCCGCTGTGATTGAACTTCGCGCCGATGAACGACTTGGTCGAGTGGCAGGTGTCGCACGCCTGCGTGGTGGGGATGTGCTGCGAAGGCTTGACGACGTTGGCGCGCGCGAAGCGCGTGCCGCTGGTGTGGCAGACGTCGCACTCGCGCGGCGTGCCCTTGAAGACGGCATTGACGTGGCACGCCTCGCAGCGCTGCGAGGCATGCGATCCGGTCAACGGATAACCGGTGCGCAGGTGGTCGAACTCCGGCCCGCCCGCCTGGGCCAGTGCGAACCCGGCCGCCAGCAGCAAGCCCAGCGCAACGAGGATCCGCCGCATGCAGCGTGTCGCGAGGTGCGTCACGAGGCACCCCCCGTGCCGGTCTGGTGCATCGAACCGACCCGGTTTCGGATTCGCTTCCAGTGCTCAGTCGAGTGGCACTGCTCGCAGCGCGCGCCGAAGCCGCCGTCATGCGTGTCGTCCTTGCGGTGGCAGGCCAAGCAGCTGCTGCCGACGTCGGCGATCGGCTTGCCGGCCGGCGCCGCGCCCCGGTGGCAGCCCTCGCAGGCGAGCTTGCGGTGCGCGCCGTCGAGCCTGAAGCTGCTGCGCTTGTCGTGGTCGTAGTCCCATGCGGCCCAGCCGCGCGCGCTGTGGCAGCCGTCGCAGCGCAGGCCGAACTTCAGCGCGTGCCGGTCGTCCTTCATGTGGCACGACTGGCAGTCGCGCGGGGTGTCCTTGAAGCGCTGCGTTTCGTGGCAGGCCTTGCACTCGACGGCCAGGTGGCGGCCGAGCAGCGCAAAGCGCGCGCGCGCGTGGTCGAAGCGGGTGGTCTTCCAGTCGCGGTCGTTGTGGCACTGCTCGCACTGGCGGCCCTGCTGGCCTGCGTGCCGGTCGTCCTTCTGGTGGCAGCTGTAGCAGTCGAGCGGCGTCGGCCGGAAGCTGCGCAGGTCGCGGTGGCAGGCCTTGCACTCGAGCCCGGGGTCGGCATGGGCATTGCGCAGCGCAAACCGCGTGCGCTCGTGATCGAAGCGGCCCGCCGTGGCCTTCCAGCCGCGTTCCTGGTGACAGTCGGCGCACTTCTCGCCCAGCGTCGCTTGGTGTTTGTCATCCTTCTTGTGGCAGGCGTGGCAGTCCTTGGGCGCCTCCTTGAACAGGCTGCTCTTGTGGCAGGACTTGCATTCGGCCGTGGTGTGTTTGCCCAGCAGCGGGAAGCCGGTCTTGTCATGGTCGAAGCGGGCCTTCTCCTTCCAGTCGCGCTCGGTGTGGCAGCTGGCGCATTCGCGGCCCAGCGTTTCCTTGTGCCGGTCGTCCTTCTTGTGGCAGTCGTAGCAGGCCTGCGTGAGCGGCGTCTTGTACAGCGGTCCGGTGTGGCAGTCGGTGCAGCGGGCCGTGCGGTGCCTGCCGCGCAGCACGTAGCGCGTGTCGGTGTCGTGGTTGAACGGGCTCGCCGTCCACTGGCGCGTGGTGTGGCAGCTCTCGCACTTGTCGCCGAACCGGCCCTTGTGGCCATTGCGCTCGTCGTCCTTGCGGTGGCAGGCGACACAGGCCCGCGGCGTGTCCTTGTACTGGCTGCTCTTGTGGCAGTCGGCGCACGCCGTGTCGGCGTGTTTGCCGCTCAGCGCGAAGCGTGTCCTCGTGTGAGCGAAGCGGGCTTGCTTCCAGTTGTTTTCGCTGTGGCAGTCGGCGCACTGCGCGCCCAGCGAACCCTTGTGCACATCGTCCTTGCGGTGGCAGGCGTTGCACTCCTTGGTGGTGTCGCGATACTTGCTGGCCGGCAGGTGGCACTTCGTGCATTCGGTCTTCTGATGGGCACCGCGCAGCGGGTAGTTGGTCAGGCCGTGGTCGAACTGCTTCGTATCGAGCGCGACGATGCGCGCGCCGCGCCCCTTGTGGTCGGTGTGGCAGCCGCGGCAGGGCTGCGGCTTCAGGCGGCCGTGCAAGCCGGTCTTGCCGGCCATGTCGCGGCTCACGTCCTTATGGCAGTCCATGCAGAGCCGATCCTGTGCGCCGCGGTCGAAGCGCACATGGCAGCGCGCGCACGCGTCTTCCCACTCGGCGTGGCCCTGGATCAGCTTGCCCGGGGACAGCACCGATTCGATGCCCTGGGCGCGTGCCGCCGGCGCGAACCCGGCCAGCAGCGCGACTGAGCACAGGACCAACCATCGGGAGCCGCGTCGCCATGGATTCAATCCGCGCTCTCGGTGTCAGTACGCGTGCACCGCGATCACATGCACGCCGGCACTGACCACGAGCAGGTAGACAAAGGGCACATGGGCCACGTGCCACAGCGCGAAGACCCGCTCGTAGGCGCTGTACTGCGCCACGCGCATCACCGCCGCCAAGTAGCGCCACACGAGCCGGCGTGACTGGCGCTTGCGCTTGGCGAGCTCGGCGCGGTTCCAGCCGCGGTATGCCGCGAAGCGCCCGAGCACGCGGTGCAGTTCGGCGGTGCAGACCAGGTGGGTCCATGCCTGCTGCCAGGGCAGCACGAAGACCTGGCGCAAGCAGGTGGGCCAGCCCGCCGTCGCCTGCAGCTCGCGCTCCTCGAAGGCCCGCAGCCGGGCCTCGACGCGGGGGGCGAAGTGAAGCCGGGACCGCGCGTCGCTCTGCACGAAGCCGGCCCGCACCCGCAGGTCGTGCAGGTCGCTGCGTTCGCCATGCAGGCCGCGGTGCACCCGCACCTTGATGAACCGGCCGACGACGCCGCTCAGGGCCACCACGACCATGCTGTACAGCGCCACCGCCGCGTTCAACGATCCGACCTGGAACGCGGAATGCAGCAGGATCAGCAGCGGCCCCGCGACCCCGAGCGTCATGTGGGCCCAGAACCACCACTTGACCGTGCCCCAGCGGTGCATGAAGCGCAGGTACTTGCGCATCGGATAGCTGAACAGCAGCAGGATCGCGACGCCGCCGGCGACGCCCAGCCAGTAGCCGACATCGTCGCCGGCGCTGAACCAGCCCCGGCGGCTGACCTGCCAGGCGACCAGCGTGAGCCCCGCCAGCAGCAGGTACAGCAGCAGGTCGCCGGCCCACGGACCCGGCGGATGGCGGGGGGTGTCGCTGGCATCGGTCAGCGGCGCGGCGGCAGTGTTCATCGACTCGAAGACGTGGGATAATTTCCCATTCATTGTATGGATCTCGAATCCATGCCGCCCATCCATGTGTCTCCATCTGTAACCCAGCCGACGCGTCTTCGGGTGGACTACATTCCCATTCCAATGAAACGCCGAAGTCTCGATCCACTCGCCGGTTCCGCCGACACCGCGGTGCGCCCGGGCGAGCAGCACGCCGAGCTGGCGCTGCGCGAGGCGGCGCTGCTGATGGCGCCGATCGCGCGCTGGCTGCTGCGCCATGGCGTGTCGTACCCGGCCTTTGCGGCGCTGCTGAAGTCGGTGTTCGTCGCGGTCGCGCGCGAAGAGCTCGGACGTGCGGGCGCGCGTGCCACCCACTCGGCGCTGAGCGTGCTGTCGGGGGTGCATCGCAAGGATGTGCGCAGCCTCGAAGCCGAGGGCCAGGCAACGCGCCCCGCGAGCAGCATCCCGCTGGCGTCGCAGCTGTTCACGCGCTGGCTCAGCGAGTCGAAATACCGCAGCGCCGACGGCAAGCCGCGCACCCTGTCGCGCGGCGGCACCGGACGCCGCAACTTCGAGACACTGGCGCGCGAAACCTCGAACGATGTGCACCCGCGCGCCGTGCTCGACGAGCTGGTGCGTTCGGGGCTGGTGCGTGTCGATGGCGACAACGTGATCCCGCTGGAGACCTCGTTCGTGCCCAGCCGCAAGCTCGACGAGCTGACGGCGCTGTTCTCGGCCAACCTGGCGGACCACGCCGCCGCAGCGGTGCACAACCTCACCGTCAAGGCGCCGAAGTTCCTCGAGCAAAGCGTCTTCGCCGACGGGCTGACGCAGGAATCGGCCGACCACCTGCATCAATGCGCCCGCGACGCGTGGAATGCCGCATTCGCCTCGATGGTGAGCGAGGCCCGCCAGCGCGTCGAGATCGATTCGGACGCCGACTCCGACATGCGCATCCGCTTCGGCGTCTACTTCTATTGCGAACCGGTCGCCGCGCCGCCTGGGCCGGCGGCCGCACCTGCCGCCAAGGGCGTGCCGCGCAGCAATCGAACCAGGAGGAAATCATGACAACTCGACACCCTGCCGCGTGGTCCGTAATCGTCGCCTGCATGGCCGGGCTTCTGATGCTCGCGAGCTGCGGCGGCGGCGTGGGCTCGGGCGGCACAGGCGCGCCGGAGGCGGGTGTGGAGGTCGGCACCGTCAATGGCTTCGGCAGCGTGATCGTCGACGGCATCCGTTTCGACGACCGCAATGCACCGGCCGTGGCCGAGACCGAGCCGGGCAAGGACGTAGCTGTCGAAGTGCGGCTGGGCGACCGCGTCGAGCTCGAGTTCATGCAGGCGGGCACGGCCAGCAGCCTGCGGGTGGAGGCGGCGCTGGTCGGCCCGGTGGCCGGCGTGGTCACGCCCGGTCGCTTCAGCGTCCTCGGGCAAACCGTGATCGTCAACGACAGCCCGGCAGCGGGCCCGGTGACGCAGCTCGGCGGCTACCTTGGCGCCACCGATGTGCTGGTGGGCGATGTGGTCGAGGTGCACGGCTTTCTGGTCCCGCAGGGCAGCGGCTGGGCGATCCAGGCCACCCGCATCGACCGCGAGGCGGCCTTGCCGGCCTATGTGAAGGTGAGTGGCCCCGTCAGCGAGCTCGGCGTCGGCGGCGCCTTGCAATTCAAGCTCGGCGAGCTGGCGGTGGATGCGAGCGCGGCCAGCATGCTGCCGGGCGGACGCAGCCTCGCGAACGGCCAGGTCGTCGCGGTGCTGGGCCGGGCCGCGGCGCTCAGCGGCGCCGACACCGCCGCGCCGCGCCTCGTCGCCAGCCAGGTGCGCATCAAGAGCCTGCCAGCCGAGGGCAGCGCGACCTATCTGAGCGGGTCGATCGCGAGCCTGGACACGAGCGCGCGCACCTTCCTCATCGGCAACCTGAGAGTCGACTACAGCGCGGCGGCGTTGACGCCCAGCACCGCGGTGCTCGCCAACGGCATGTATGTACGGGTGTTCGGCAGCTCGCGCAGCGATGGAACCTTGGCGGCGACGGCGCTGGCGATCCGTGATGGAAGATCGGAAGCGGAGGCGGAGCTGAAGGGCACGATCACCGGTTTCGACGCAGCGACGCAAACCTTCACGATCCGCGATGTGAACGTCGACGCGAGCCGGGCGAGGTTCGAGGGCTGCCCCGGCACCGGCCTGGCCGACGGGCTTTTCGCCGAGGTCCAGGGATCCCTGAATCACACGACGCTGATGGCCGACGAGGTGCGCTGCGAAAGCGAACCGGGTGACGGCATCGTCGAGCGCGAGGGCACGGCCGGCAGCGTCGATCTGAACGCAAGGACTTTCGTGCTGACGCGCCAGGGCACGACCCAGACCGTCGGCTGGACCGCCCAGACCTTCTTCCGCGGCGTGACGCCCGACACGCTGAGCGGCAAGCCGGTCAGCGTGGAAGGGGTTCTGAGCGGCGGCGTGCTGAACGCGAGCAAGGTCAAGCTGGACGACTGAACGGGCAGCGTCCTCGGGTTCGAGTCAGATCGGAGCTGAGAGTCTTTCCATCGTCAAACCCGGCGAACGCCGGGATCCACCGGTGATCGATGCGCGCTGCGACGAGAGTGGAGCCCGGCTTGCGCCGGGATGACGTGGGTGCTTGTCGGCGTCAGGACTCGAAGCGCCTCGCATGCAGGTCGTTCATCGCTGCTCCAGAAACACTCTCGTGGGTCGTTTCGATTGGTCGAGCGAAGCCCGGATTTCATACACCGGACAGCGCCCGCGGTGTTGCGATGTTCGGCCGGGTATACCCTTTCGAGCGAGCTTTTGCGTGCCTCCTAGAATCTTTGTGCACCTGCACATGTCAGCGTTTCACAGGAGTTGTCTCCATGGTTCAATCCCGCCGCGCTGCGCCAACCAAGGCGAGCACGGAGGCGGGCGCTGCCGAGAGCGGCAGCACGCGCATCCTCAAGAAGTACCCGAATCGCCGTCTCTACGACACCGAAACCAGCAGCTACATCACGCTCGCCGACGTGAAGAAGATGGTGCTAACGGGGCAGGACTTCGTCGTGCGCGACGCCAAGACCAGCGACGACCTGACACGCAGCATCCTGCTGCAGATCATCCTGGAAGAAGAGACCGGCGGCGTGCCGATGTTCTCGTCGCAGATGCTGGCGCAGATCATCCGTTTCTACGGCCACGCGATGCAGGGCATGATGGGTTCGTACCTCGAGAAAAACCTGCAGACCTTCACCGACATCCAGGCCCGTCTGGCCGACCAGAGCAAGGGCCTGTACGACCCAAAAGCCATGTCGCCTGAGCTGTGGACGCAGTTCCTGAACGGCCAGGCGCCGGCGGTCCAGGGGCTGATGGGCAACTACCTCGAGCAGTCGCGCAGCATGTTCCTGCAGATGCAGGAGCAGATGGCCGAGCAGGCCAAGACGCTGTTCCCGGGCATGCCGGGGTTCATTCCGCCCAAGCGCTGAGCATTTCTGCTCGCTTTCTCGATCATCCTGAGGCTTCGAAGGACGGATCGGCGAAAATCGCCGGATGACACAAGACTCCATCGCCGTGCTGGCCGGTTCGGGCGCGCCCCCCAAGATCGGCTTCGTCTCGCTCGGCTGCCCGAAGGCGCTGACCGACTCCGAGCTGATCCTCACGCAGCTTCGCGCCGAGGGCTACGACACTTCCAAGACCTTTGCCGGCGCCGACCTGGTGATCGTCAACACCTGCGGCTTCATCGACGATGCGGTCAAGGAAAGCCTGGACACCATCGGCGAGGCGCTGGCCGAAAACGGCAAGGTCATCGTCACCGGCTGCCTGGGCGCGAAGGCCGGCGAGGGCGGCGCCAACCTGGTGCGCCAGATGCACCCGAGCGTGCTCGCGGTGACCGGGCCGCACGCGACCCACGAGGTGATGGACGCGGTGCACCTGCACAGCCCGAAGCCGCACGACCCGTTCATCGACCTGGTGCCGGCGCAAGGCGTGAAGCTCACGCCCAAGCATTACGCCTACCTCAAGATCAGCGAGGGCTGCAACCACCGCTGCTCGTTCTGCATCATCCCGAGCATGCGCGGCGACCTGGTGTCGCGACCGATCGGCGAGGTGCTGTCGGAAGCGCAGCGCCTGTTCGAGGCCGGCGTGAAGGAGCTGCTCGTCATCAGCCAGGACACCAGCGCCTACGGCGTCGACGTCAAGTACCGCACCGGGTTCTGGGACGGCAAGCCGGTCAAGACGCGCATGCTCGACCTGTGCCAGCAGCTCGGCGACCTGGCCGCGCAGCACGGCGCCTGGGTTCGCATGCACTACGTCTACCCGTACCCGCATGTCGACGAGATCCTGCCGCTGATGGCGCGGGGGCTGGTCTTGCCGTACCTCGACGTGCCGTTCCAGCACTCGCACCCGGCGGTGCTCAAGCGCATGAAGCGGCCGGCGAGCGGCGAGAAGAACCTGGACCGGCTGCAGCGCTGGCGCGAGATCTGCCCGGAGATCGTCATTCGCAGCACCTTTATCGCCGGGTTTCCGGGCGAGACCGAAGAAGAGTTCGAGCACCTGCTCGGCTTCATGCGCGAAGCGCAGATCGACCGCGCGGGATGTTTTGCCTATTCGGCAGTGAACGGCGCGACTGCCAACGATCTGCCCGGCATGCTGCCTGCCGAGCTGCGCGAGGAACGCCGCGCGCGCTTCATGGCGGTGGCCGAAGAGGTGTCGGCGGCCAAGCTGCGCGGTCGCATCGGCGCGACGATGCAGGTGCTGGTCGACGCGGCGCCGGCGCTCGGCCGCCGCGGCGGGGTGGGGCGCTCGTACGCCGACGCGCCGGAGATCGACGGCAGCGTGAGAATCCTGCCGCCGGAGAAGGCGTCGAAGACGCTGAAGGTGGGAGAGTTCGCGCGGGTGCGTATCGTCGGCACGCAGGGACACGACCTGGTGGGCGCGCCGGTCTGACCGCTGCTGTCATACCGGCGAACGCCGGTATCCACTCGTTGTCGAAGCCTCCAGCCAGTGGGTCCCGGCTTTCGCCGGGACGACAGCCGGCGCTGGTCTGACCGCTGCTGTCATACCGGCGCACGCCGGTATCCACTCGTTGTCGAAGCCTCCTACCAGTGGGTCCCGGCTTTCGCCGGGACGACGGCCGGCGCTGGTCTGACCGCTGCCGTCATACCGGCGCACGCCGGCATCCACTCGTTGTCGAAGCCTCCAGCCAGT
>OBEQ011274432.1_pt1 | contig 12059 bp, 12 predicted proteins | sample 1670901 | NCBI WGS metagenome assembly OBEQ01 (sample SAMEA104232315, study PRJEB22302) | groundwater metagenome | biome: forest; feature: aquifer; material: groundwater | place: USA | collected 2011-08-07 | depth 5.4 m | reverse complement strand
TTTGCTGGCATTGTGCATAGAAAAATCGGGCTCAAACGTCACGTCAGACAAGTGAGAATATCTAAAAGAGATTATTTGTCTTGTTGAAAGAACGTGCTGAGCCGATTTTTGGATGGGAATGCCGCTTACTTCGTGCGGCACTGCTTGAGAATACAGCAAGTGCAAAAATCGAGCGAAGGCCGAGTGAGAACCGCTCAAACCGGTGTTCATTTTACCGTGGTTCGAACGGTTCTGGAAACAAGATAAATAATCTCACGTTACGTTTCGTGGATGGAAAGAAAACGAATGAGAGGCAAAGCGAGAAGAGTAAAAAATGCGGAAACGAGAATGAGCGGTTGAAAGCCTAGAATCGGAAAAAGAAAACCTCCCAGAACGTCGGAACCCATGAGTCCGAGATTGGAAAAAGACATGAGTAAAGCAAAAACCGTTCCGCCGGCAAACCTGGGCGACACTTTGGCGGCTAAATTCAAAATGCTCAGATGGATCACGGTTTCAACAATCCCAAATGGAATTCGAGAAATAAAAGCGATGGTTTTTAAAGTTTGAGAATGCGCGACAAAATATGGTACGAAGTAAATAAAATCAAAAAGTGTCATCGTGATACTTGCGAACACCGCAAAAACCAAAAGTTTTCTGATGGAATATTCGGCCAAATATTTTCCGTAGAGAATCGCACCCGCAAATGCCGCTGCCGCTGCCGTGCTTTGCAAAATGCCGAGGAACGATCCGCTAAATTTCAATGTATCCACCGCATAATAAAAAAATGGTGCATTGACGGACGGTGAAAATTTCCAGAAAAACATAAAAAAAGCGAGCAGCCAGAGACTTTTGTTTTTCAAGACATCCTTCAAATCAGCTTCTTCCATGGCTTCACGCGGCGTATGTTTTGATTCCCGAATATAAAAAGCGGAAATGAAAGCCGTCAACAAAGCAAAAATTGAGACCCCCATGAAAATACTTTGATGCGAGACGCTTCCTTTCCTTGTTAGATCAGAGAGATAACCGCCGCACAAAGCTGTCAAAATCATCGCCGCATACACGGCGCCCCACTGAATGGATTGAAATTTGCCCGTCAAATTGAAAGGCTTCCCGACTTCTACCATCAGGCCGTCGGTTACCACATCTTGAAATGCATACGCCATATAGGAAACTGTGATCAATCCAAGAAGAATCCCGACGGAATAATGGTGAATGAGCCCGAGAGAAAACCAAGCGAGCCCCGCCAAAACGGAAGTCAAGATCAAATAAGATTTCCGGCGGTAACCAAAAATGGGAAACGAATCCGAGAGAAATCCCCAAAATGGTTTCACGACCCACGCCAGAATCGTCACCGCCTGAAAGTAAGCCATCTGCGACGGTGTGAGCCCGATCTTTTCTTTGAGGAGAAAATTGATCGATAAATTAGGAAGTGCGGCAAGCCCATTTGTGGAAAAAAAATAAACGGCCGAGAAAACAATGGAATACCGCAGAAATGTTTTTCGATCCATTACCAACACGAACGGATTTTAAAATAACGGAAGAGATTTTTCATCTGCTACCGGCACGAAAAGTTTTTAGAAATTCTTCCAAGAGATTTGAAAAATCCTCTTTATGGTTCTCGTCAATTTTCATAAACGAAATACCGATTCCCTGCGCAGATCCATCTGGAGTGAGCGGCTCGACCCGAACAATTTCACCAAATAACCTGAGAAATCTATTTTTGATCGGGATTTGCATTTCCAGTTCCAAAATGTCGTTCAAGTGAAGCGAATGATCGCTGATCAAATAACATCCGCCGTAACTTAAATCTTTCGTCACCGAAATTTGCCAGCCGCCGGAATAATTCGCACCTTTGTAAAGCCGGAATTTCGTCATGAATTGTTTTGTAATCCGCGAAAACATGCGGCGTTCGTCTTGATTTGGTTTTTGCTGCATAAAAGGTTATAATATCACCTGATGAAAAATTGGTCTAACAAAGTTTTGTCAAAGGAGGAGAAAACAATGAAACCGAACGTGGGTATTTCAGATAAAAACCGGAAAGCCGTTTCAAAAATTTTAAACGCGGTTTTGGCCGATGAATACGTTCTTTACACGAAAACCCGCAATTATCACTGGAACATTCTTGGAATGCAGTTTAACGATCTCCACAAATTTTTTCAGGCACAATATGAGGCGCTTAATATTGTCGTCGATGACGTTGCGGAACGCGTGCGGACACTCGGCGGGAGGACGGTTGCGACGCTCACGGAATTTTTGAAGCAAGCGCGAGTGAAAGAACATCCCGGGAAATATCCAAACGCGAAGGAAATGCTCGCAAATTTATTGAAAGATTATGAAATCATAATCCAGACACTTAGAAAAAATGTGGATGAAACAATCAATCAATATCATGATGCGGGAACAAGCGACTTTCTCACAGGACTCATGGAAGAACACGAGAAAACCGCGTGGATGTTGAGATCGTTTTTGGATAGTAAATAAGTTACAGGAACACCGCTTGATCATCAAACATTTCGCGAAAAATGCTTATGCAAAACACTTGAAAGGCTGTTCTTCGTATCAAGCCGTGAAATCAATTGGGGGTTACGCACGAAATGACATTTGTTGAACTTCGAGAGAAAATGAAGACCGTCCCGTTTGAGGAAATCCGCGAGGATTCTTCGGACAAGCTCGAATTTGTCGTTTTGACTCCTCAGCTTGCTTTGGTTTCTCAAATCTTATCGGATTATTTTGGCGTACCCGTAAAACCAGCGGGCGCAAACCCCAGCGGACAAAGTAAGGAATTAACGGAAAATTTCGGCGGAATTTTAAAACGCCAGACGCTTTATTATATTGAAAACGAAGGCTACTCGAACCTTGCCATGATTTGGCCGTGGTCTGATGAGACATGCGCAACGGTCAAAATTTTCCGCTTAAACAAAAAGTAAGCCGTTCGAGTAAAAACTCCATCCATTTCTTAATTTCACTTAAGCTGCCTTTCATTGAACGCATTGTTTCCGGTTTTTGAATATATTCTCCATCTACAATTTCATCAGCGCAATTTGTGATCAATCGTTCAATGCTCTCGGCCGTCGATTCGAGATGGAACTGAAGCCCGATCACTCGGTTATGATATTCGAACGCTTGATTTCGGCAAGCTTTGCTTTCCGCAAGATGAATCGCGCCTTTTGGAATTTGAAAAGTATCACCGTGCCAATGGAAAGCCGTGAAACTTTCGGGGACAGTCCCGAATTTCAGGGGCTGTCCCTTTTTATCGTCACCCTTCATGAAAAAAATTGAATTCTCCGCTTCTGGTGTGAGTTTTACCGGAAACCAGCCGATTTCTTTGTGTTTATTTTTTGTCACTTTTCCGCCTAAAACATCTGCAATGAGTTGAGCGCCAAGGCAAATTCCCAAAACAGTTTTTTTCGCTTTAATGGCTTGTTCAATCAATTTCTTTTCTTCACGAAGCCACGGAAATTTGCTTTCTTCATAAATGTTCATCGGCCCGCCCATCACGATGAGCCAATCGAAATCTTCAATTTCTGGCAACGGATCATTCGCATAAAAACGCGTGCGGGAAATTTCAAACTTTTTCGCGGGCGACCATGTTTCGATGTAAGCCAGATTCTCAAACATCACATGTTCGAACGAATGCAGTCTCATTATTCAGCTTTCATGGAATTGCGTTTCAAATCTTGCTTTACTTTATCCAACTGAGAATCAATTTCTTTCTTTAGTTCCTCCCGGATTTCTTTCGAAGGAAGCCCGTCAAAACAAACCGTCACTTCCAAAAATCCGCTATAGATAATGCTTGGATAAAAAAACATCGTATAGGCGACCTTTCCTTTTCCGCTATTCTCAAGATAACGCTTCGATCCCGCCCGAATCTTTTGGTTCTTCTAAAAGAGCTCCTAACCCAGCTTTGTATTCAACCAGATGAAATTTCTGAACAGGATTTTGAAATTTCCGATTGAAAAATGACTCGAGTTGATTCTCAATTTTATCTAAAATGGGAGCAATATCTTGTTTCCATCCTTCAAGCAATTCGTTTTTCACCGTTGGATTGTTATCACTCCGAGATCCATAGGAATCTTCAACTCTGGCGGTAAGCGAAAAGTAACGTGTCTCACGGTTAAGCCCTGCATCGCTGCTCATAAATCCCCCCTTCGCAAAAAAGAATGTGAATAATATAACACCAACACAAATGAATTTAAACCGAGTGGATTGCATCTTGAATTTTAAAAGAAAATGTCTTGATTAACGAAAGTTTCTTTTTCCTTGGGAATGCTTTGACAGCACATTCGCGGACGAGTGCTTGCGTGCGGCTTCCGCACATTTCCTGATATAAAAGTTTGACCGGCCTTCTCGTTCGTGTGTAACGGGAAGCTTTTCCGGCTTTATGCATTTTAAAACGCCGGTTTAAATCTTTCGTAACTCCGGTGTACAAAGAACCGCCTTTGCATTTCAGAATGTACAAAAACCATTGATCGGATTTCGGAAGGGGAGATAGTTTCTCTTTTTCCTGCATCACCCGTAACATTTTCTTGTATCGCGGGTCCATGGTTAAACCAAGAAGAAATTAATATCGGCGGTATTTTCGCTTGGGCCGGATGGTAAATCCGTGGGTACGCCGGTTGCCGCGGCCAAATTGAACGGATGGCGGCAGGTGCGTTTCAGGAGCAAAGCTTTCAGGAGGAAGGTCGGGGTGTTTCGAGACGGGAAGAGACGCACGGATGAACTTTTCAATACTCCTGACTTCTCCCGCTTGATCGGGAGCCGCAAATGAAATGGCATGCCCTTCACGGCCTGCGCGGGCCGTTCGGCCAATCCGGTGCACATAATTTTGAGCATCTTCAGGAATATCATAATTAATCACAACTTCAATATTTTTGACATCAATTCCCCTTGCAGCAATGTCCGTCGCAATCAATACGCGGTATTTGCCTGATTTAAAACCTTCCAAGGCTTCCCTGCGCTGAGCAAGGGTTTTATCCGAGTGCATTTCGACCGCATTAAATCCCATTGTTCGAATGGCTTTTGTAATTTTCCGTGCGCCAATTTTGGTTCTTGAAAAGAGAAGGACGGAACCGTGATACTGGGAGAGCAATTTCCCAAGCAATTGATTTTTTCTTTCTCTCGCAACAATAAACAATTCTTGTGTGACACGATCCGCAGTCGTGCCGGTCGGCGCGATTTCAATGCTGACGGGAAGTTTCATATGAACGGACGCCATTTTCATAATTTCAGTCGGCATCGTGGCTGAAAAAAGCATGGTTTGCCGCTCACGCGGGACAAAACGAAGGATGCGTTCGATCTGTGGCTGGAACCCCATGTCTAACATGCGATCCGCTTCATCCAAAACCAGAATGTGAATGTCCGCCAAAAGAACGGTCCGTTGCTCCATGTGATCAATCAATCGGCCGGGCGTTGCAACCATGACACGCGGATGCTGCCTGAGCGCTTGATGCTGGAGATGCATCGACGCTCCGCCGATCAAAACCGCCGTTTTAATTCCAAACGGCTGCGCAATTTTCCGGATGGTTTCGTCAACTTGCAAAGCCAGCTCCCTTGTCGGCACTAATACAAGGGCACGGCCTTTTCTCTGAGCAAGCTGCTGAACCAGCGGAAGGCCGAAAGCGAGTGTTTTCCCGGTCCCGGTTTGCGCAATCCCAACCACGTCTTTGCCTTCGATGCCAATGGGAATGGCTTTTTCTTGGATCGGAGTCGGAATCTTGATTTTAATTCGATCTAGGATTTCGAGAAGCTTTGGTGCAATGCCAAGGCCATAAAAACCTTTCGATTCGGAAGATGGTGTCATGGGAGAGATTATAAAGCCTAAAATGCTTTCTGGATAGCAATTACTGCTTTTCTTAATTCGGAGCTTGTCATGCTGTTTGAAATGAAATTGGCTTCAAATTGGGACGGTGCGAAATAAATTCCGTTATTTAAAAGCGAATTAAAAAATTTTGCGTATTGTTTTGTGTTTGATATTTTCGCGGAACGTTCGTCAAAAACGCGTTCTCGCGTAAAGAAAATGGTAAATAAAGATCCGATTTTATTGATCGTGACGGAAGCATTCGTTTGATCAACCCAGCTGTCAAGCATTTCAAAAAATTCAAGGCATTTCATGTGTAAATTTTTATAAAAATCCTTCCTTTTCAATTCTCTGAGAGTTGCGATTCCTGCAGCAACTGCAAGCGGATTTCCGGATAATGTTCCGGCTTGATAAACCGGCCCGAGCGGCGCTAAATAATCCATGATTTCTCTTCTGCCACCAAATGCCCCGATCGGAAGCCCGCCCCCAAGAATTTTCCCAAGACACGTGAGATCGGGTGCGATTAGGGACTGTCCCCGCTTTTGGGGACTGTCCCCGAACCATTCCTGCGCGCCGCCAAACGCGATGCGAAATCCGGTGATCACTTCATCGAAAATAAGTAGAACTCCGTATTGCTTGGTCAGTTTCCGGACTTCTTCTAAATATCCCGGATTCGGAAGAAGAACGCCGATATTCGCCGGAACGGGTTCTAAAATAAATGCGGCGATATTTTTCCCTTCACGTTTCAAAATAGATCTTAAAGCTTCAATATTATTATAAGGAACGGTGAGCGTAAGCCGCGCCAACTCTTCCGGAACTCCGGCAGAATTTGGAATCCCAAGTGTGGCGCCGCCGGAACCTGTTTTTACAAGAAGTGAATCGCCGTGGCCGTGATAACATCCGGAACATTTCAGAATTTTCTTTCGTTTGGTGAATCCGCGCGCAAGCCGGATTGCACTCATCGCCGCTTCCGTTCCAGATGAAGTTAGTCGAACTTTTTCAATCGAAGGAAATGCTTCATGAATTAACTTGGCGAGAACAATTTCATTTTCGTGTGGCGCACCAAAACTCGTTCCTTGTTTTGCCTGTTTCGTAATCGCAGAAATCACTTTTGAGTGCGAATGCCCCAGAATCATCGGCCCCCACGACCCGCAAAAATCAAGGTATCGTTTTCCATCAACGTCCCAAATGAATTCTCCTTTCGCTTTCGCGATAAATTTAGGATTGCCACCCACCGCGCGAAATGCCCGTACCGGCGAATTCACTCCGCCTGGCATTAGTTTTTTGGCTTCTTTGAATAATTTTTCAGATCGATTTATCATAAAATATTCTAGGAATTATTTTGGCTAGATTCACCTTGAACAATTTTCAACTCGTGCTGTGGCGGGGGTTCGGATTCGGTTCTATAAGGCATCGGTTTTTTATCATCTGATCGCCCGTCAGAAAAACCGCTTACCACTAACGGTAATGGCGGATGAACCCATTCACCATCCCACGGACTTGATGAAACCATGACATTTCCTCGAACAAAATTACATTTTTTCTCTTTACAGATAACATGACCTTCATAGCAAGCTTCAGGCTTTCTGTAAATTTCGAGGTACGGACCTGATCGACATTTGCCCTGAGACAATTTTTCTTCCCACTCAGACAAATATTTTTTATTAATCCCTATCTGAAATCCATGCGCATCGCAAGGAGAACAATCCTTCAATGTTTCAGCACAATCGGAATCTTCTTCACAAACTTGCCACTCGGGTTGGAGTGACGGTTCAAATGGTTTTACCGCATCACTTTTCTTAGGTGAGGCGCAAATGGTATTTTTAAAAGACCGCGTTCCATCTTCGTTCCATTCACCGAAGGTATAAAGATCGTCTTCCTCTTCGTGATGACAATTCATTATCTGATGATCCATTGACGCCATACAATCTTGCTGATTTTTTTTACAAACCAGATTGTCCTCCTTGATAATCCTCACTCGATCGTAATGACGAATGCGCTGCGGATACGTTCCAGGTGTATTTTTATTGGGAGTTGCTAAACTGTCGTCAATATATTCTGCGTGTCCATTTTCATCTATTTTCAATGTGATGCGACTATGCTCAGAACTATCGCCGCCTAACCAAATCGTTCTGTGTCCTTTCAAATATTCATCTTGAGTTTCGGAATCGGAATAAACGGAATGGAAAAAAATAAGAGCGATTGCCAAGAAAAACATAATTTTAACTGTTCCAATTTGATTAGCGATAGGTTTCATCATCTGCTCCGTTTCAAAATCATTACACTTCCTCTTCGTAGGTTTTCTTCAAACGATTCACGACTTCAGGATCGGCAAGCGTTGTGGTATCACCCAAAACTTTTCCATTCGCAATATCGCGGAGGAGACGCCGCATGATTTTTCCGGAGCGGGTTTTCGGAAGATCGGCCGAGAAAATAATATCATCAGGCCGCGCAAGCGAACCAATTTTTTTTGTGACGTGAGCTTTCAGTTCATTTGCAAGCAGGGACAGGTCTCTTTGGAGACCTGTCCCTTTTTCGGATTTAAGTGTAACAAATGCCACAATCGCTTCTCCCTTAATTTCATGTGCTTTGCTCACCACCGCAGATTCCGCAACGGACGGATGATCCACAAGCGCGCTTTCGACTTCCATTGTGCTGACACGATGACCTGAGACATTCATCACGTCATCGACACGGCCCAAAAGCCAGAAATAACCTTCTCCGTCGATTTTAGCCCCGTCACCTGTGAAATAGATATTTTTCCATTTAGACCAATATTGCTGAACGTAACGCTCCGGATCGCCGTAAATTCCGCGAAGCATCGACGGCCAAGGTTTCGTGATTGCAAGATATCCGCCGCCAACTTTTACTTCATTTCCCTTTTCATCGAGCACTTTTGCTTCGATCCCAGGAAATGGTCTCGTCGCTGAACCTGGTTTCAGCGTTGTGATTCCCGGAAGCGGTGTAATCAATATAGCGCCTGTTTCCGTTTGCCACCACGTATCGACAACAGGGCATTTCCCTTTTCCAATTTTGTCGTAATACCACATCCAAGCTTCGGGATTGATGGGTTCGCCAACACTTCCCAAAAGCCTGAGTGACGACAAATTACATTTTTCTGTCCATTCTTTTCCCCATTTCATAAATGTTCGAATCGCCGTCGGCGCCGTATAAAAAATGGTAACTTTATATTTTTCAATCAATTTCCAGAAGCGATCTTTCTCCGGCCAGTCCGGTGCACCTTCGTACATGAAAACGGTTGCGCCATTGGCAAGCGGGCCATAAACCAAATAACTGTGTCCTGTAATCCAACCGACATCCGCTGTACACCAATAAATGTCGTTTGGTTTAATATCAAAAACCCATTTGGTTGTCGCATAGGTTCCAACCAAATATCCGCCCGTTGTGTGAACAATTCCTTTTGGTTTTCCCGTTGTTCCCGACGTGTAAAGCGTGAAAAGCATGTCTTCCGAATCCATCGGCTCTGGTTCGCAATTCGAATCAGCAGTTTTCATCAATTCGTGCCACCACAAATCTTTTGTGGTATCAAAATTGAAATCGGTTCCCGTATGATTGACAACAATCATGTGTTCAACACTTGGAGTTTCGCGGACGGCTTCTTCCGCTGATTTTTTAAGCCCGACAACATTTCCGCGACGGAATCCACCGTCTGCTGTGATTAAAATTTTGGCCTGAGCGTCGTTAATCCTGTCCCGAAGCGCTTCAGCGCTGAATCCGCCGAACACAACGCTGTGAACGGCGCCGATCCGAGTACATGCCAGCATTGAAATAGCAGCTTCCGGAATTAAGGGAAGATAAATGACAACGCGGTTTCCTTTTTGAACGCCCAATTTTTTGAGGACGTTGGAAAATTTGTTAACTTCAAAGGAAAGTTCCGAATAAGTGAGCGTCCGCTCTTTTCCGCGCTCACCTTCCCAAACAATCGCGGCTTTACTTCCTTGTCCAGATTTCACCCAGCGATCGATGCAATTCACGCTCACATTCAGTTTTCCGCCGACAAACCATTTGGCGTCAGGCGGATTCCAATCGAGAATTTTTGTCCATGGTTTTGTCCAAACGAGTTCTTTCGCGAAGGATTCCCAAAACGCTTCCGGATTTTTAGCAGCTTTTTCGTAAATGGATGAATCGCGAACGTTGGCTTTTTTTTGAAATTCTGAAGAGGGAGGAAATTTTCGGGTTTCTTTCAATAAAGCGGATATATTTTCGTGATTATTTTTGACCGACATAAAATTTATCTAAACCAAAAATAGAGGAAGAGAAATTAATTTTATGCGAGTTCCGCAGCCCGAAGGGCGAGGACTGTCTGAGCAGAAAATCAATTTCTCTTCCGCCTACCAATTCGAGTCGTCGTATTTCCAGTTGGCGTACAAATAGTAATTTGCAATTTTTTTATCATAATCGTCTAGGGTAAATACAAATGACGCGATTCCGCCCTGCGGCAACTGGGATTGATCCGGAATAGCGCTCGCGTTTAAAATCGGAATTTCGTGTTCATTGAAAATAATCAAAGACACGCGGATGTCTTTTACCAAATGACCGATGTTATTAATGACGATTCCCCGCAGTTCCGGTTTTCCCTGCGCGCCAAATCCGGCGCTCCCGCCTTTCACAATCACGCGGCGCGGCAATTTCTGAAATGTTTCAATCTCCGGAAATTCTTGAATGCTCATTTTGCGTTCATCTCGTTAAATGCAGGATAGTTTTGACTTTGAATGACAGCGGATTCCGGAAATTCTTGAATGCTCATTTTGCGTTCATCTCGTTAAATGCAGGATAGTTTTGACTTTGAATGACAGCGGATTCCGGAAATTCTTGAATGCTCATTTTGCCCTTATCCGGTCCCACTCAGCTGCTTCACTTTTCCCTGATCCAATTCCTTCTCATCAACTTCACCGCGTCTCACCAAAACCCGGATAAGCGCAGCAACCACTTCGGGATCAAACTGGGTTCCCGAACTTCGAATAAGTTCTTTCACCGATTCTAAACACGTCATGGCTTTTTTGTAACGCGCACCCGCAGCGCGCATCGTATCATAAGCATCTAAAATTGACACGATTCTGGCGCCCACCGGAATTTCCTTTCCTTTCAGGCGGTGCGGATAACCCTGGCCGTTGAACCATTCGTGGTGATGGAGCACAATCAGTGCTTCTTCCTTTAAAAATTTAACTGATTTCATGATCTGGTAACCGAGAATCGGATGTTCTTTCATTTTTTCGTATTCGGCGTTTGTAAACGCCCCGGGTTTCAGCAAGATTTCGTCGCTGATGCAGGCTTTCCCGACATCATGAAGAAGCCCCGCATGCTCAATCGTGATCACTTCTTCTTCCGGAAGATTCATTTCTTTGGCAATCATCGCGGCATATTGGGCAACGCGCGCGGCGTGTCCAAGCGTATATTTGTCTTTTGCTTCAAGCGCATAGACAAGCGTTTTTGTGGATTCAATGTAAGCACGCTTCGCTGTTTCTGAAACGTCCAAAAGACGGCGCCTAAATTCGACCATTTTATCCGCATTGAACTGCAGTGCGGACGTCTGGGCTTCGATTTCCCGCATGATACTGGTGTATGAACAAACAGAATTACGGCCTTTGCTTCCTTTGGCACGGTAAATGGCCTGATCGGCAAATAAAACAAGGTCATTAAATTTTCGGATCGGGTCATCCGGATAGGAAGAAACACCAATGCTCACGGTCAATTTCAAATTGAAACGGCCGGCAAGAAATACTTTTTCCAAAATGGCTTTCCTGAGGCGCTCGGCAAGCAAATTGGCGCCCTCATATCCAATGTGCGGCAGCAATACCACAAATTCTTCTCCGCCGTAGCGCGCCACAATATCCATCTGCCTCGAAAGATCCGTCAGAAGTCCGGCGAGTTCTTTTAAAATTTCATCCCCCACCAAATGGCCGCGGACATCATTGATCGATTTGAAGTAATCGATATCAATCATCAAGCAAGAAAGAGAGTGCGTATACCGTTTTGCACGGGAAAATTCCTCGTCCAATTTTTCCTGAAGAAATCGGTGATTGTAAATGCCGGTCAATTCGTCGCGGATCGAAAAATTCTCGAGTTTTTGATTAATTTCATGAAGAGAAATCCGCTGCTTCCGGATTTCTTCTTCCAATTTTTTTTCTTTCGACCCGAGCCTGAAACGGTCATACATATTTTGAACGAGATGCGGAATTTTTTTGAGCTGCTCGCCGGTTTTTACAATGTAGTCATAGCCTCCGAATTTGAGCATTTCTTCGCCGAAATCTTCTTCTCCATT
>OBEQ013059314.1_pt1 | contig 12061 bp, 7 predicted proteins | sample 1670901 | NCBI WGS metagenome assembly OBEQ01 (sample SAMEA104232315, study PRJEB22302) | groundwater metagenome | biome: forest; feature: aquifer; material: groundwater | place: USA | collected 2011-08-07 | depth 5.4 m | reverse complement strand
GCCCGTCCCAGTCCCACCACCTCCAGGCGGCGCTGATGGGCCAGTCCCTGGGTTTCCACCTACAATTACACCGCCACCTCCAGCACCAGATCCTGAACCCCCACAAGGGCAATGAGCATCTCCCGGCCTAGTGCAATCGTAGAAACAATAAGGATGTCCGGCAGCCGTGCCACTGGAACAACCTGCAACACACCCGCCAGATCTTTGTGGGGGAATCGGTGTATTGCCTGTCCCTGGCGTAGTACTACCCGTTTCTGGTGCCGTCGTCGCCGGTGCCGGAGTAGAGGCGGCTGCTTGCGTGCTCTGTTGAGTCTGCGTATTCTGTTGCGTGTTCTGCTGGTTCAACCAGGTGCTGGCTGAATTGGAGGAATTGCCGCTGGCAGGTATGAGACTCGAATCTGTTTGCTGCTGCGTTTGATCGGCGGCGTAGCCGCGAGGAGATGTACTGAACGTGAGCAACCCGCAGATCAGCACCCACACGACCCAGCGCTTAGGCATCATCCCCACCTCTTTTTTCCCAATCTCAGATTGTGTCATCTTCATCCGCTGAGAATGAAAATGCCGCGTTCCCGTGGTCCTGCATGTCAACTCTCCTTTGGCCTCGGCAACCCGGCTGTCCCTGGGGGATCCGTGGGTTCGCCCTTATCGAGGAGTCCAAAACACAAGTATAACGCAAGCCGGATACTTTTGCTTTCATTTTAAATCTATTTTTTATCTGGTTAAAATATGAAAACTAAGACTAATACTAATATAACTAGTTTATTTTAAAATACTTGGAGAGACTTTATAAAATGGAGCATGGAGTGTTTGGATTTAGGCGGGCTGATTACTGCTGGACTTTACGCCCACTGCTCTTCGCCGAGCCCTTCCTCCAATCCGACGACATCGACCGGTACCGCGTCCAAAACTTTCAGTTGGCGCAGTATGTCCAGCAGAGCCGTTCGAGGATTGAGCACCGTCACCTTCGCGCCGGGCAGCATTCGAGTAAGCCGATCCGCGTTGTTCCGAATATGTCCCAGATAACCGATCCGGCGAGCTTCTTCCAAACCAACCAGGTTTCGAGCGACATCGGCAACATCATCGCTATCAATCAGGTGAACCCACGGATTCCTCGCCCGGATCTCCTGAGACGTCACACTGCCCTTGCTGCGAAAAATATAAACTTGATCGGCCAATCCCCGCGGCAGCCGGGCCACAAACTCCTCCAACCCAACCTGACGGCTGATGGCATCCGCCTCGATGACGATGGCGCTTTTTTGCGAAACCTCCTCCGTGAGAGCCAGCGTCGCCTTGATCCTCATCGGCGGATCGGCCATCAGCGGCTCCTGCGCGCCGGGAGCATAATAGGTGATCTTCTTATCCTGGATCATTTTCTGGGATATCCTCATGATCCTTTCAACGATATCCACGAGCCGCTGCTGCTCCGCGGTAAGTTTTCCCTGCTTTTGCTTCGTCGCCTCAACCCATTGCTTGAACACAGCCACTGTAAACGGCACATCGGCTGTATCTGTTTCATATTCCAGCACTTTGCCGTCCGTATCCAGAAAAACGATATGCCTCAGATAGAGATATTTCGCCGCCAGAACGAAATTCGCTTCGTTTGCTCGGACACGGGCATAGTAGCGGAAATGATGCGGCTGCGTGCTGTAGAGCTGCCCCATAACGGCTAAATCCTCATCCTTGTTGACGGCCCCATACTCCCAAATAAAATCATCGAGCCGCGCCTTACCGCCCCGCACCACCCACGTATCCCCCTTTTCATCCCAGCCCTTTTTATCCCAGCTGATCTCATTAAAAAGATCAACCAACGTTCCTTCCCAGTCTCCCTCCCGAAACTTTTCGGTTCGCGCAAAAGCCCAGGTATGGGTAGCTTCATGGATTGCGGAAAAATAACTTCCTGTCGCAAGCATAAGGCGGCCTGCCCAGGCCCTGCCGGCCTGTTTTACCTTTTTTGTTTTGGGGACCACTTCGCCGCCCGTTTGAACAACGCCAACTCTCTCATTAGTTTCTACTCGCTCTTCCTGCAACGTTATAGAAATTAATCCGCGAAGAAGTTTTCCTGGGAGAAGATGCATGGCTTTACCGACCGCTGATGCCTGTGCCGGAAAAATCTGATTCTTCCCCTCCCCCTGAACATTCTCAACCAAAATGGACGGCTTTGTTTCTCCATTCCTCACCGGTGTTACGTAAACCCTGATGCCGTGTTTTTCGACAGCGTGAGCGAAAGCCGACTGCGCCGTCACGGCCGAGCTCGCTGCGGATTCCTCTGCAAACCGGCTCCAGGGAGCCGGTTTGGAAATCCCCAGCAGATACCCTCTTGGCAAGATCACTGTTCCTTCTTTTTCAAGCGTCTTTTGAACGGCGGCGCTCCAAGCCGCCGGATCGGCGTTTCCCTCCAGCACGTCTTTCATTTCCACTTTGTACTGCCCTCTGAGAACTAGAAATTGGTTGAGCGTCTCCCGGGAGGAAAACCGATACGTTTCGGCAGACACCTTCTCCCCTTTCAATGAGGCCAAAACATCTTCTGGACCTATCGCCGTGAGAACCGATCTGCCATCCTCTTTCTCCTCGAAGAGGATGAGCGGTTCCTGCTCCACCGTCTTGGTGTCGGCATTCAGATCCCTCTGGAATGCAACGCTCCAGAAGGTCACTTTGCAGCCGATCCGCTGGAGCGCTGCGGCTCGATGAATCCACCGGTCAAAGGAAGAAAACTGCTGGCCCCGTTTGATTCCCACCCGGAGAGGGATCGCCGGCTGGGTGGTCATGAAGGGCAATTCTCCTTCGAGGCGGTTTCTGTAGATCAGCGCGGGGGGCTCTATTTTTAAACCGGCGGTTAATTGAACAGCTTCCTCTACATTGCTGATCGCTTGGAAGCGGATGCTGTCGACCAAAACCTCCCGCATCCAATCCGTCACAAACGGGTTCTCCGCCTCCGCTTTCAGCCGGCCCTCCGAGGCCTTGATCCAGGAACTCTCCAGGAAGCGGAGCGTGCTTTCCAGAACCTGAGCGTCGTCCAAATGGCCGGCCAGCCGGACTCCCTCCACGTAAAACCGATAGGACGGGTGCGCGGCTCCGAGAGCATCCCATAGAATTTTCCGGCTCGCTCCAATCCGTAAATCGTTGAGCGTCCATAACCGGGCTTCTTGAAAAGCTTCCAGCGCTTTTTTGGCCTGCGCCGGCCGGATGCCGATCCCTTTGTAACCTCCGCTGCCTTTATCCCCCAGCATCAGATCAACCTGGATGATCCGGACTCCAAAATCCACCCGGAGAAATTTTGCATCGACCGAGTCCGGCTTGGTTTCCTTGAGCTTCTCCCAGAGATTTTTCAGCAATTCCGGGGACGGAGCCGCCGTCATCAGATACTGGATGCTCTTTTGGGGTTCCTCTGGGGGGGCTGAGCGCGTATCGCCTCCTAATAACAGAACATCGAGCAGTGCCGCGCTGCCTAGTCTGAGAACTGTTCGGCGGGTCGGCCCGAGGGTTTCTTCCAACCCTGTTTCAACCTCTCCTTCGATCATGCTGCGGAGCGTTTTGCCGTGGGATAAAGTCTCGAAGAAAGCGGGCAGGACTTGAGCAAACAAGTTTGTGGGCGAATCCCACAAAATCCGACCGACTAGGACTATTTGGCCGGCAACAAGGACTGCGGCCAGCCACCGCTTGGAACGGAAAACCTCTCGCATGATGCCGACCTTCTGTTGTGGTTCTGTTGAGGTTTTCTCGGGGTAAACGGAAGCTTACACGATAGGGGGTAAAAATGTCAAGTGGTCTTTTTAGCTTTTTACTCCATTTACAACCTCACTTGGCGAGAGCCGATAAAACGGAGTCCGGAATGTCGAAGTTAGCGTAGGTGTGGTTGACGTCGTCGTGCTCCTCCAACATCTCCACAAAAGCAACCACTCTGCGAGCGGCCTGCTCATCCTGAATGGGGACGGTAGAGGAAGGAACCATGGTTAATTCGGCCGATTGCCAAACCACCCCCGCTTTGGAAAGAACCTCTTTGACCACATCAAATTCCTTTGCGGGGGTCGTGATCTCGTAAATAAGTTCGCCGGTTTTTAAGTCCTCTGCGCCGGCCCCCAGCACGAGCTCCAGCAGCTTCTCCTCATCGATCTTGGATTTCTCCACAACGAGGTATCCCTTCTTGCTGAAGATCCAAGCCACGGAACCGGCTCCCGCGAGGTTGCCGCCGTTTTTGCTGAAAAGATTCCTAATCTCCGCGGTCGTCCGATTCTTGTTGTCCGTCAAGGCCTCGACGAGCACCGCCACTCCGCCCGGCGCGTAGCCCTCGTAAGCCACCTCCTCATAGACAACCCCGGGCAGCTCTCCGGTGCCCCGCAGGATGGCTTTCTCAATGTTGTCCTTCGGCATGTTGGCTTCCTTGGCCTTCGCAATCGCCAAGCGAAGCCGCGGGTTCGCTTCCGGGTGGCCCCCGCCGTTCTTCGCCGCCGCGGTGATCTCTTTGATCAGCTTGGTGAAGACCTGGCCCCGCTTAGCGTCGGCGGCACCCTTTGCCCGCTTGATCGTCGCCCACTTCGAATGTCCAGACATAGCAGTTCTTAGTATACCAAACAGTGATTAAGAGGGATCGGGGTGCATTGCACGACTCTCGTGCAGCTCTATCGTATCAATACCCATTTTAAAATTTTCTGACTCGAAATCTTTTCCAACAATCCTGAACCTAAGGATATTATTTCCTTTCTCAAAAAGAATATTTCTTAATTCGAATTCTCTAAAATAAACGTTTTTGTTATAAAGATTCAAGGATCCTTGCTTGGTGTCGTTCAAGTAGATATCACAAATACCAAAATCAGGCGCAATCATAAAATTCATCTTTAAATCCATCACAGCCTGTTTGGTGAACCGAAGAAGAAAACCCATTTCTGCTTCGGAATTATTTGCTATGAGAAAAACGTCGTCGCTATTCTTCCAAAAATCTCCAAACGGAGTCGTATCGTGCATAACCACAGTTCCATTCTCGACATAAAGAACGTTGAAATCCTTCAGATCAATAAAAACCCCTTTGTCCGGATCAAACTGATCCCACTTATCGAATATCTCCTTTGTCCGATTGACAGCTTCACTGGCTGTCACTAACCTGTAAATCCATCTGCGGTCATCGAGAGGATATTTTCTAAAGTGATATTCGCTGGAAATCGGCGCAAGAATACTGGCAAATGGCTGATCGAGGGTTACCAAAAACAGATCTTTATCCGTTTCGTAAGCTTTCTTGATCGTGTCTCGAACTGTCTCACTAGAATCCCCCCAATTGGGGATCCCCCAGGAGTTGACCATCCTAATCCGAATATCAAGTCTTCTCCGATGAAACTGCTGATAATATGTGGCTAAAGAATCGTAGGTTCTGGAGTCATCGTCGTAGATGATGGAACCTTGGGGAAGTTTGTAAAATACCAAATCGCAGAACTCTTTCATGTCATAATAATTTCGCTTATTTGGGTTAGCCAGATACTCATTGACCCGATGTGTGTTGATTGTATAGTTGTTGTTCCAGTTCTCATACCAAACCGACTGAGGATCCTTACCCCAGCGAGGTATGTGCGCATAAAAATACATGGGCCAAAAAAGCGATCCGACCCCGATCATTCCGAAAACTGCATTCAACACCAAGGATTTCTTAGCGACTAAATAATTAAAAACTGCATTGACCCCATAAGAGCCGCAGAGAGCCAAAATAATAAAGCACGGCAGCAGATAGCAGAATTTATCCCATGTATTGAAGAGAAAGTTAAAGGCCCAAAAATTTATAGCTAACGCGGCAACTAGCGCACCGAGGCATCTGGGCTGCCATTTCTTCGCCACAAGTACCAATCCACCCATCACACACAAAATGTACGGCGATGGGAACTGCATCCAAAGCAGATTTATCATATCTAAGAAGACTTTGAAAGAAACCGGCGTCTTCAACATGCTGTCCCTAAAAGATCCGAACAGCGCTAGTGAAACCGCCTTCCAAAAACCGCCTACAACGCACACGTCCTTTAGGAAGGTAATAAGGTAGGGAAGAAACCCGAGGAAAAAAGACAGCAAACAACTAATCAATACAAGCTGCCGCCTTTGATTTTTTAATTCGCGCACCCTAAAAAACAACGGAATGAGAGAACAGAGAAACGCGAAACCCATCAGGACATGATTAAATACCGCCAACCCAGCAACAAAGAAAATCCAGCGCAGATATTTATCCTCCGAGCTTTCATTGAACCTATAGAGTAAGTAAAGCCATAGGACAGTAAACAAAGCGTTAGGACCGTAATCTTCACTCACCGTGCTGTTCCACCACATAGAGTGCGACACCATAAGGAAAAGGGCGCAAATAGCAGCTCTCAGGCGCGACTGAAAAACCCTGAAGTTGAGGCAATAAAATAAGGCCACGGCTGCCGATCCATACATTGCGTCTGTCAAGTTCGCCTTGTAGGCAATGTCTCGAATCGGTAAATGCTGAAAGAGCCAGCCGCTAATGATAATAATGTTGTGATTGTTAACGTGGGTGTTGATACTCAGCTTTTTCATCTGTTCGATAAGTAAACAGGGATCACCTAAAAGGACGGTCGGAGCACACGTGTAAATATAAAAAGCGAAAGGAACAAGGACAAATGGGTGCTGCCAAAGAAAAACCACAGGGGACAGGAATTTCTGTTTGAGATTCATGGTCGCCACTTCAAAAGGGTCAATAATCCCTGACGGGGTGCTCGTCTATGGGGAGACAGATTTCCCCGTACAACGCCAGCACCAGATTGATTTTCCTGGAGAGACGAGTCATAGGCATTGCATAGGATTTCAACATTTCCGTCCTGTGGACAGTACCCCATAACTCGCGTTGCGGTGTCGTCATAGAAAAAATCAATATGGTACGTTAAATAATGCCACGCTGCAAACGGAGAAAGATTGAGTTTGTCCAAGATAGCCAGGGTCCAAATGGTTGGGCTGGCCGGCAGTGATACGATTCCCGAACGAGACTTGGCATGAGCAATAAGCGCCGTCAAATCTTCCCGCAAGGTCCCGAACGAACGCCCACCGATGCCAACGGTTGCGAAATTTGCACCCTGGATTCCAAGAACACACGCTTGACAAAGATCCCGAACGGAAACGAATTGTAATTTATTGTTCCCCGAACCAATAACAAAAACAGGCATATCCCGCCGAATCCAATCAAATAAGATATGAAATATGCCCAATCGTTCCGGCCCGACAATCGTTCGAGGTCTTATAATCACAACATTCAGACCTCGCTCGCGAAATTTTTCGCATTCCATTTCCGCCCGAGCTTTTGACACACCGTAAGGATCCACCGGCTTACGTGGCGTGTCCACCCTTACCGGATTCTCCGCCGGAATCCCAAAAACCGCGCTGGAAGATATGTGGATCACCTTGGGAACGCGTAGCTTCTGAGCAACTTCAAGTACGGTTCTGGTGCCGCCGACGTTGATCGTCTCAAATTCACGCAACGCCTTGGTGAGCGGGACGCGCGCGGCGGAATGGATCACAACGTCTGCCCCTGCGAACGCGCGGCTCAGGGAGGAAGCATCCCGGATGTCTCCCTGGATGTCCCGGATCAACGAATGCGGCGACGGCGACGGCAGCAAATCAAAATTGACGACCTCTTCCCCCCGCGAGACGAAAGTTCTACACAACCAGCTCCCCAAATAGCCGGAACCACCCGTGATAATAATCTTCATCTACAGCTCTATTCCGCGGGCCCGGCACCATTCGATCGAACGCCGCATCCCCTCTTCCAGAGCGACCGTCGGCTTGTAGCCGAGCTCCCGCTGCGCTTTCTCGATCGAACAAGCGATGTTTTTATTCATCTCCCCAGCAACATGAATTTCGCTGATGTACATCCCGCAGCTCTGCAGCAGCCGGTCGGCAAGCAAGCAGCATTCCGAAACCGGCGAAGGAACGCTCATCGGTTTGAAGTCCCGAACATTGAGAAGGCGCGCGATTGTCTGGTATATCTCGATCGTTGTGTACGGCTTCTCATCGGCTATCCAGTAGGTCTGCCCGTTCGCACGCGGGATTGTTACGGCCAGCGCAAGCGCCTGGCACAAGTTATCGAGATAAGTCATGCTTCGGAGATTCTTGCCGTCTCCGAAAAGAATCGGCTTTCCTTTCTTAATCATGCGGAAAAACCGGGTCTGACGTTCCGGCTGGCCGGAACCGTAGTACCAGCACGGCCGAAGAATCACCGTCTCCAACTTCTTGCTTCGATAAGCTTCATTGACGAGATTCTCTGCAAGCCACTTGCTCAGCCCATAGTGCAGATACGGGTGGCTCGGATCTGTCTCCGTCATTAATTTTTCGCGCGAGACCTGAATCCCACCGGCGGAGTTGCTGCTCACATAGACAAATTTATGTACGCCTGCTTTCACAGAAGCATTCAGAAGATTTCGCGTTCCGTCGGTATTGAGTGCATAAAGCTCGCTAATCTTTTTCGGGTGGATGAGTCCGGCAATGTGGATGACGCAATCCACGCCTCTCACCGCGGCGTCCAGTGTCTCGGACCGGGTGACGTCCCCCTCAACCACATCTATCTTCCCCAAAAAGGGCGTGAGCGATTCCTTCGGCGCTTTCGGCAATACAAGAAGACGAAACTGCTTATCTGGCAAACGAAACCAGCCGTGTTCTTTGGTGTCAAACATGCATTCCAAAAACCGGTTGCCCAGCCAGCCGGGCGCACCTGTCACCAGTACCTTCACGACATCACCTGTATGGGAATCCATTCTGTCCTTGTGTAAATGGCGAGACTGCAAACAACAGCCCACAGCACAATGTTCCAGATCATACCTCTATCAGACAGGATAATTTCCGCGGGATCTCCACCCCGTCCTCGTCTCAAAACAAGATACTGGTATCGAAAGAGCCCGTAAAAAACAAACGGAATTGAAAAAACCATATTATGAGAACCGAATTTAATCACCTGCTGTGAATCTATCGTGAAAATGCAATAAATCACAACAATGGCCCCAACGATAGCTGAACAGAACTGATCTATTAAATAGGGATCATAGTGATCAAGTACCCCCCTATGCCATCTGGCTTTTTTTGCAAGTTTAACCAATTCATAGCGACGCTTGTTCAGCGCCAAAAAGAGGGCCAACAATGCTACGAGAATAAGCATCCAGTAAGAAAAAGACACTTTCAGCACAAAAAGGCCACCGACTATTCGAAGAACAAAAAACATCGCAAAGCTAAAAACGTCAAGCAAAACAACCTTTTTAAACCACACGGTATAAAGAAAATTAGCACCTAGATAGAGGAGGATGACAAAACCATACAATTTCTCCAACGAAAACGCTATGAGAAGCGCCGAGACAACGAGGACTACAAAAGCCATGAGGGCCAGCGAGCTAGAAAACTTACCCGATGCGATGGGCCGAAGCCTCTTGATGGGATGACTCTTATCCCCTTTTCGGTCAACCACATCGTTCCAGAGGTAAACCCCACTGGAAACAAGACAAAATACCAGGAAAGCAGTTGAAATTTTCCACCATGCGGACAGGTCAAATAAACGACCGCTGAACAAGAGGGGAAGAAAAAGGAAGGTATTCTTGATCCACTGCTTGGGTCGACAGGAAAGCCAAAAATACCGAAGTTTTCTCATCAACAACTCAGAATAAGCAAGCATATGTAAGAAGCTTACCACAAACATATCGCAAATCTATTTACCGATTGATTTTATCAATCGGTCATTGGTAACATCGGAATAATGGAAATCTGGAAATCCCAAATGAGAATTAAGCTGCCCAAACTGGTTGGCTTGGACCGGCGCAGTCTTTCGGTTTTTCGGATCGCATTCGGTTTAGTTCTGCTCTTCAGTTTGTATTTGAGAATATCGGGCGGACAGTTAGAGACCCACTATACGGAAAAAGGTTTTATTCCTATCGGAGTTGTTCAAGGATTACCAACGCGATGGTCTTTTCTCGACTCTTTTAGCAACCCTTCCCTTGCCCCTATTGCATTTTTACTGATTTTTTGCGTCTACAGTTTCTATATTATTGGATGGAAAACCCGTATTCAGCAGGTGCTCGTGGTTCTTATCCTTGTGTCACTCCGGCACAGAAATCCCTTTATCGAGGATGGAAGTGATATGGTTCTGCGGTTTTTTGCCGTCTGGACGGCTTTTCTACCGATCGGGGACTTCTTTTCCGTGGATGCCTATCAAAAAAAACGCGGAAACCAAACCTCTTTCCATGCCCTTGAATATTGTTCTTTGGCAACGGCCGGTTTTACGATCAATCTCGCCGCTTCCTATTTATTAAATGCCATTCATAAAAACAGCACACTTTTGTGGCAACAAGGGACAGCTATTTATACTATTTTGTGGGATGGATTTTTTGTCGCGCCACTCGGAGTTTTTGTTCGTACATACGACCCGCTATCTCTCTGCTACTGGATCACCAAGATATCGGTCTGGACCGAGTATTTACTCGGCTTTTCATTACTTTTTTCTCTTGTTTCAAGCAAGGGACGATTGGCCATCGTGCTTGGAATCTTCGGCTTGCATCTGGGCATCGGTTTACTTATGTCCCTTGGGCACTTTTCATTAATTTATTACGCAGTTTGTTTGATATTTATTCCTGCATGGGTTTGGGATCGCTATTTCCCGAACATAGCGGCAGTGGAATCCGAAACTTTATCCTCGGCTGCAAACATTAAAAGCAAAATGGCCCCGTACATCTCTAATTTTTTAACCGCATTAACAATCTTGGTCAGTTTTCATACGATAGTGATCAACAATTTTGCATTTCCGGAACCGTTCAAGAGGTTTGTAGATAAAGGATTCCCCGATGGTCTTAAAAAAACTGAAGACTTCTTTGAAATTCATCAGCGTTGGTGGATGTTTCACGACCCTTTCCGGTCGGCCAGTAATTTGGCGCTTACGGCAACTTTCCCAGGGCGGGGAGAGTTAGATACGCTGCACGGGTATGTTCCTGTTGATTTTAAAAAACTCCTAATAGATCCAAAACCGATGAATAAGTATGGCAAGATTTTTCTGGTACCTTTATCGAGCTATGGTGTGCCCGGCGCCATACCTTATCTTGCTAATTATTTTTTTAGCAGGGGAGCGCGAGAGGTGGCGGTTTATACCTTGCTTGCTCCGATCCCGCCACGTGGAAGTCCTTTAAACTTAAAAGAGATGCTGGTTATTCCTAAATACCGCCTCATGAATACCAAGGTTATAGATTTCAAACCAGAACTGCTTAAAAGTGTTCCGTCCGGGTCACGAACTGGCCTGCAGGATATGGAACCCTTTGGACACGCATGGAATAATAATAATCAGTTCTACATGTGCCCATCAGAAGTTGGTGGTGAAGCTGTTTTTAAATGGGATTCTACAATCTCAGAAGAACCGGAAGTAAACTTGATCGTCACTCACGCTCCGGACCATGGGATTTATAAGGTTTACTGGAATAACCATTACCTCAAAGAGATAAATCTTTATGAAACCATAGTCGTCAATGCAAAAGTACCATTGGGCCGTGTGCCTATTCGTCAAGGTGAAAATACAATCGGCTTTATCCTGCAGGGCAAAGACGAGCATTCTTCTAATACGATTTTAGGATTGGACTGTCTCGAAATCTTCGACTAAACATGCTGGTAAAAAAGGCCCCTACCATATTGGTAGAAACCCTTGTATTTGATAAGTAAACCGGGCACCGACCTACTCTCCCAGGCCGTTACCAGCCGGCGTCCCATCGGCCCAACGGGGCTTATGAAATGGAACTCTTTAAACCTGCCCAATGTCCTGCCAACGAATGAATCGGATGGCCGTCTTTTTGTAAACGATATCCCCCATCGCTTGGCCGGAGACGACATATCCCTGCGGCGTTTTGGGATATCGATCTAGAAACGCCTTCATCCCTTCCGGCACGGCATGGTTTCTTAAACCGCTTTTAACCTCGATAGGGATCGGCTGCCGGTTGACCACCTTCACGAAATCCACTTCCATCTTCTGCTTCGTCCGCCAAAAGTGAAGCGACGTCGTTGGAGAGACCGTGCGCAGAAGTTCCAGGAAAACAATGGATTCGTAGAGAACCCCTTTGTCTTG
>OBEQ011295304.1_pt1 | contig 12061 bp, 8 predicted proteins | sample 1670901 | NCBI WGS metagenome assembly OBEQ01 (sample SAMEA104232315, study PRJEB22302) | groundwater metagenome | biome: forest; feature: aquifer; material: groundwater | place: USA | collected 2011-08-07 | depth 5.4 m | reverse complement strand
GGCCGACTCCGCGACGCTGCCGGCCAGGCCGACGTTCCCATCGGTATCGTCTGTCCCAACCGCTACGCCTTGCCCGCGGCGCCTTCGGTGGCGGCCCGCCGCGAGCAGCGGACCTTCGATCTGCACGCCGTCGTCCGTGCGCGCGATGCGCTGCTCGCCGGGGCGCCCGATGTGCTGCTCGTCGAAGGTGCGGGCGGGCTGCTCGTTCCTTATGGCAACGGCCGCACCTCGGTCGACGTGGCGCTCGCCCTTGCGCCGCTCGCCATGCTCATCGTCGCGAGGGCGGGACTCGGCACCATCAACCACAGCGCGCTCACCGTCTCCGAGTTACGCCGGCGTGACCTGCCCATCGCCGGCATCGTTCTCAATCGCGTGCGCATGGAGAGCGATCCCTCCGAAGACGACAACGCGAGAGAGATTCACGCCCTCACCGGCGTGCCCGTGCTCGGCACCCTGCCGCACCTTCCGTCCGGGGAAGCCAGCGACCTCGCGCGGCTCGAGCACGCAGTCGACCGCGCCATCGACGTGAACGCCCTCTTCGAATCGCTCGCGCCGACTACTCGCCCGGTCGGCGCGTGAACGTCAGGTCGCGCGCCAGCGACGCGTACTCCTTCAGCACCCAGCGTAGTCCGCGCCGCGGCTGCCTGAACTGAACGCTATCCTCGATGCGCCAGGCCACCGCGGTGAGCCCGACGCGACGGAACCAGAGGACCGCGCGCCGGGAGTGGAATGGCTGCGTCACCACGACCACGCGTCCCGCCCGAGATCCATCCAGTAACACTTTGATATTCTTGGCGTTCGTGGACGTGTTCCGCGACGCCGCTTCGAGCACGATGGCCGCCTCCGGCACGCCCAGCTCACGCGCCCGGCGCGCCATCGCCTCGGCCTCCGAGACCTCCGCCACGATCCCGGGTCCACGTCCGCCGGTCATGCACAGCAAGGGCGCCACGCCACGCCGCCACAGCGTCACGCCGGCACGCACGCGCTCCTCGACCACGTCGGTCAGTGTCCCGTCCGAGCGCACCGGCGCACCGAGTACGACGATGGCGTCGGCGCGCTCGACCACATCGTGGCGTTCGAGCGGCCTCCCCAGCACGCGCACGAGCATGCGCCAGGCCGCGTCGCTCACTTGCCGATGCAGAAGCGCGCGAAGACCTCCGCCAGCACTTCCGTCCCGATGTCCACGCCGTGGATGCGCGCCAGCGCCGCGCCCGCCATCCTGAGATCCGCCGCCACCAGCTCGGGCGGACGCGACTCCGCGAGCGCTTCCGCCGCCTGCCCGAGCGCTGCGCCCGCACCCAACAGCTCGGTGCGCTGCCGCTCGGTGGCGACGAGCTCGCCATCGCTGCCATCGACGTCATCACCCAGCGCCCGCGCCATCACGGCCGCGCGCAAGGATTCCAGCCCGGCACCGGTCGCCGCCGATACACCCAGCGCTCCCGCGTCGGCGGGCGCGAGATCGATCTTGTTCCACGCCACCAGCACGTCCTGCCCGCCGGCTTCGCGCGCTCCATATGCCGCTGGCGCCGACGTCGTGTCCTCGACGCGCACGACCACATCCGCCCGCGCCGCGCGCGCGCGCCCGAGCGCCACGCCGCGTCGCTCGACGTCGCTCTCGGCCTCGCGTTCACCCGCGGTGTCGATGAGGGTCACCTCGACGCCATCCCAGACCACGCGCGCCTCCACCCAGTCGCGCGTCGTTCCCGGTTCGGCGGCCACCAGCGCGCGCTCCTCACCGCAGAGCGCATTGAGCAGGCTCGACTTGCCCACGTTCGGCCTGCCCACCAGCGCCACCGTCACACCCTCGCGCAATGCCCGGCCGACGCCATAGGTCGCGGCCAGCGCGTCCACCCGTGCACGCGTCGCGGCCACCCGCTGGGCCAGCTCCACGGCGGACGCGAACTCCAGGCCCTCGTCGGGAAAGTCGATCGACGCCTCGACCTCGGCGAGCACGCCGGCGACCTCGGCGCGCAGCGCCTCGACACGCGCCCCCAGCGCACCCGCGAGCTGCCCGTGCGCCGCGCGCAAGGCCCGCTCGCTCGAGGCCCCGATGACCGCGGCCACCGCCTCGGCCTGGGTCAGATCCATGCGCCCGTTGCTGAACGCGCGGCGCGTGAACTCGCCCGGCTCGGCCACGCGCGCCCCCGCCGCCAGCACCGCGCGCAGCAGGCGCGCGACGTTCAACGCGCCGCCATGCGCGTGCAGCTCGACCACGTCCTCGCCGGTGTACGAGCGCGGTCCGCGCATCGCCACCGCCAGCACGTCGTCGAGACGCTCGCCGCTCAGCGGATCGCGCGCCACGGCGTGGACCAGGCGACGATCCTCCCAGGCCTCGCCGCCACGGCCGCACAACCGCTCGAGCACGGCCAGCGCGGCGGATCCGCTCACGCGCACGATGCCCACGGCGCCCGAACCGGCAGGCGTGGCAATCGCGGCGATGGTGTCGTTCATGCCGCAGCCCGAGGGCGGCTAGACCTTCTCGGGCGCGGGCAGGATCACCAGCCGGCGATCCATGCCTTCGCCTTCGCTGCGCGTGGTCACGCCGGCGACGTTCGCCAGCGCCATGTGGATCACGCGACGATCCGCAGGGCTCATCGGGTCGACCTCGAGCGGCCGCCGCGTCGCGACCACCTTCTCGGCCATACGCTTGGCCATGGCCTCGAGCGACTCGATGCGCCGCTGCCGGTAGCCCTCGGTGTCGACCTGGATGGGCTTGCCCGCTTCGGGCGTGCCTTCCTTGCCACGGAAGACCACCTTGGCGACGAGGTGCTGCAACGCGTCCAGTGTCTGGCCCTTCTTGCCGATGATGAGGCCCGCGTCGGGCCCCTTCACCTCGAGCGAGACTTTCTCCTCGCTCTCGCTGGCCTCGACCGTCGCTTCGAATCCCATGCGTCCCAGAATTTCCCCCAGGACTTCACGCGCACGCTCCACAATCGCCGTCACGACGGCCTCCTTCGGAATGCCCGCGTACCACGCCGCGGGCGGGTCCATCAAGCCTTGGCCGGCTTCTTCCGACCGCCGCCTTGGCCACGGCCGCCGCCACCCTTGCCACCGCTGCCCTTGCCACCGCCGCCCGCGTCGTCCTTCGACGCGACCGCTGCCGCCGGCTCACTGGCCGCAGCCACCGCGCCAGGCTTCGCCTTGTCGGGGTCGGTGTTGTTCATCCAGAACTGGTGCGCCATCGTCAGGATCGTGTTGGTCAGGATGTACACGGTCAGGCCCGACGGGAAGAACAGCGAGAACGAGCCGAACATCAGCGGCATCATGATCAGCATCATGCGCTGCTGCGCCGAGTCGACCGTCGACGGCGTGATCTTCTGCTGCACGAACATCAGGCCGGTCATGACCACCGGCACGATGTAGTAAGGGTCCGGCCGGGTCAGGTCGTTGAGCCAGCCCACGAAGGGCGCCTGGTACAGCTCGGCCGACACGTTGAGCGCGCGGTAGAGCGCGAACCACACCGGCATCTGCAGCAGCATGGGCAAGCAGCCGCCCAGCGGGTTGATGTTGTGGGTCTTGTAGAGATTCATCATCTCCACGTTCATGCGCTGCTTGTCGTTCTCGAACTTGGTCCGGATCTCGTCCATCTTCGGCTTCAGCTTCGACATCGACTTCATCGAGCGCATCGACTTGGTGGTCCAGTACAGCGTCAGCAGCTTCACCGTGATGGTGAGCAGGATGATCGCGATGCCCCAGTTGCCGACGAAGCCGTGGAAGAACTTGAGCAGCCACAGCATCGGCCGCACCAGGAAGCTCAGGTAGCCGAGGTCGATCGATCGGTCGAACGCGCTGTCGCCGCTCTCCGCCGACACATGCTCGAGCTGGTCGACCAGCTTGGGCCCGGCGTAGATGGTGAACGATCGCGTGCCGCTCGCGCCCGGCGCCAGCTTGTACGAGGGGAAGCGGACCGACGCTGCCATCATGCCAGGATCATTCGAGAAACCCCGGGTGTAGCAGCCCAGCTGCTCGTTCTTCGTGTCACGCGGCGCGAGCGCGAAGAGGAAGTAGCGGTGGTTGATGCCCGCCCAGTCGACGTCGCCTGTGCGAGCCTTGGGCTCGTCCTTCAAGTTCTTGGACTCGTCCTCCTGCGGCTTGCCTCCCGACAGCAGGCACGCGGCGGTGAAGTGGGGCGGCGCGTAGCTGAACGTGCCGCTGCTCTTCGCGGTCGGATCCTGGTAGCCGTAGGTCGCGACGTCGAGGTGCTGCTCGATCTCCGCCGGCGAGATGTTCTTGAAGTCGACCTTCAGGTCGAGCGCGTACGCCTCGGGCTTGAGGGTGTAGGTCTTGGTCACCTCGAGCTTGTCGTTGTGCCAGGTGGCCTGCAGCTCGGTGTCGCTCTTCTTCACCAGCGTCCACTTGGCGCTACGATCGACCGGTACGGTCGACTCGGGCATGGACACCTGCAACGGGAAGTACTGCGCCTGGTCGTGGCGCGGCACCATGTCGAAGGGCACGTCCTTGCCGTCGGGGCCCTTCTGCTTGTACTGGGTGTCGATCATGCGCCAGCTGGACAGCGCGCCGCCGCACTCGGAGAACTCCGCGCGCACCCGCTTGGTCGACAGCACCTCGGCGCGTGCGCTCTTCGCGTCGCACACCGCCGTCGTCGGCTCGGCCGGCTTGGCCGCGTCAGCGGCACCAGCGACGGCAGGAGTGCCGGTTCCTGGCGCGCCTGGCGTCGTCGGTGCGCTGGCACTGGCGACCCCCGCGTCGCCCGCGGACGCGGCCGCCGCTGCCGGCGCCTTCACGTCTTCCTTCGGCTTCGGCGCGACGAACAATTGCCACGCGACCACCAGGATCATGCAGATCCCGACGGCCAGCAGCATGCGTTTACCCTGGTCTTCCATCTTCAATCTTCCTTACGGGATCGAGCCCGCCAGCGCAGAACGGATGACAGCGCATCAAGCGCCACAGCGCCATGGCGCCTCCGCGCCATGGCCCATGCGCAACGATGGCGTCGTGCGCGTATTCGGAGCAGGTCGGCAAGAACCGACAGGTTGGCCGACCCTTGAGCGGGGAGAGAACGCGGCGGTAGAACGCCACCAGCGCGAGCAGAACCGGCGAGAACATCAGCGAATTCCCCGCGCCCGTCGAAGCAGCAGCGCCAGGTCGGTATCGACCGTGGCGTGCTCGGCTGATGCGACGCTGGGCTTGCCGACGATCACCAGCTCGCCGGTGGGCCATTCCGAGCGGTGCCGGCGGAGGTATTCGCGCGTCCACCGCTTCACGCGATTACGCACGACGGCGTTGCCGACTTTGCTCGAGATGGTCACGCCGATCCTCGTTCTGGTCTGGCCCGGCGCCAGGAGCAACAGAAAGTGCTCGGAATGGTGCTTTCGTCCGCGCTGCTGTACCGCGAGGTACTCGGTCCGCTTGCGCAACCGAGACGATTTCGGAAACGACTCGGATGGCAGCGCGCTACTTCTTGGCGATCGAAACCGTGAGGCGCTTGCGCCCCTTGGCGCGGCGACGCTTGAGCACCGCCTGGCCCTGACGGGTCTTCATACGCTTGCGAAAACCGTGGACCCGCTTGCGACGCTTGTTGTGGGGCTGATAAGTCCGCTTGCTCACGAGAAATCTCCTTGCCGATCCGAGAGGCGCGTATCGTTAGCCTCGCCTCATCGGCCTGTCAAGCCTGATCACGGGAATGCGACAGCCGCGATCACCGTCGACCAATCGCTCAAAAACACTCCCGCGCCTGATACCACAAATGCCCCGAGATCGACACAAAGTGTTGTCACGCGCAAAGCTCTCGAAAGCGATCCGTGACGATCGCGCTGAGCCTAGAGCGGTGCGGCTTCTAGCGATCGGATCAGCGCTGAGCCGCTTGCCACCGGCCTCTGCCGTGATCAGTTCCGGGCTGTTTCCGAAACCGCGCGTGATCTCGAACGCTTGTGGATAAGTGGGGCGGCCGAGCCTGTGATCAAGTCCCCGGCTTCCACCTGACACGTCACGCGATCGTCGCGAGATTACACGCCAATTCACCTTATCTTTTTTCACGCTTGCCGAGCCTTTGCGGCGTTTGCTACTCATCATCCCCGCGATTGTGACGCGGCCGGTCGTCCCAAGGATGACCGCCGAACGACAAAAGGTTGGGGGACCAGTTGGCGTTGTCGTCGAGTAACGAGTCGGACATGCGATCAAGTCGTCCATCGTTGCGGTGCGTCTCTCTAACCACCTGAACTCGCGGGCATAATTGTCGGTTTTGGCCATCCACAGCATGTGGATGGATTGTGGATTCTTTTCTTTTTCGATTTTCTCGCGGGTCGGAGGTTCGTTCGTGACCGCTCTCTGGAACAGCGCACTAACCCGTCTGTCCAGCAAGATCGCGCCGCATAACTTTGAGCTCTGGCTGCGACCCATCGAGTGCCTCGGCATCGACGGCGACCGCCTGCGTCTGCGCGCTCCTAACCATTACGTCAAACTCTGGTTCGAATCGAACTACCTGGCTCATGTGCTCGAGGAGCTGCGGCGCGAGGACGACCGCACCTTCAAGGTCGAGATCGACATCGTGGAAGTCCCCGCGACCATGCTCGCCGCGACTCCCATCACCCACGAGGACACCAGCGGCGCCGTCATGGCCGCCGTCGCGCCGCTCCTGAGCGCCGCGATCAACGTCCCGCCGCTCTCGCCCGCCGAGCTGGGCGTGCTGGCGACGGCCGGCGCGACCGGCCTGGCCGTCGGCACGGCCTCGGTTCCGGTGGTCATCGACGACACCGGCTCGTCGAGCATCCCGTCCGGTCTCAACATCAAGTACCAGTTCGAGACCTTCGTCGCCGGCCCGTCCAACCAGCTGGCGCACGCGGCCGCACGTGCGGTCGCCAGCCCCGACCCGCCCAAGTACAACCCGCTCTTCCTGTGCGGCGGCGTGGGTCTGGGCAAGACGCACCTCTTGCACGCCATCGGCATCGAGATCCAGCGCATCCGCCCGCAGGCACGCGTGATCTACCTGTCGGGCGAGCGCTTCATGAACGAGTACATCCACTGCATCCGCAACGGCAAGATGCACGAGTTCCGGCGCAAGTACCGCGAAGAGTGCGACGTCCTCCTGCTCGATGACATCCAGTTCATCGCCAACAAGGACGCGACCCAGGACGAGTTCTTCCACACCTTCAACGCGCTCTACGAGCAGCAGAAGCACATCGTGCTGTCGGCCGACCGCAAGCCGCACGAGATTCCCGACATCGCCGACCGGCTGCGCACGCGCTTCGCCTGGGGCCTCATGGCCGACATCGAGCCGCCCGAGCTCGAGGTGCGTGTGGCCATCCTGCGCAAGAAGGCGGCCGCCGAGAACATCGCCCTGCCCGACGAGGTGTCGATGTACATCGCCAGCGCGGTCAAGTCCAACGTGCGCGAGCTCGAGGGTGCGCTCATCCGCCTGGCCGCCTACGCGTCGCTGTCGCGGCGCGACATCACGCTCGAGTTCGCCCGGCAGACGCTCGAGGGCTCGATTGCACGCCCCTCGGAGCAGGTGACCGTGGAGCAGGTGCTCCGGGCCGTGGCGAGCTATTACCAGGTCAAGATGGCCGACCTCAAGAGCGAGCGCCGGCACAAGAGCATCGCCGGTCCGCGCGCCGTGGCCATGTTCCTGGCGCGCAAGCTGACCACGTCGAGCTACCCCGACCTCGGGCGCGCCTTCGGCAACAAGCACCACACCACCGTCCTCTCGGCGGTCGAGAAGATCGACGAGAAGATCAAGACCGACGCCGGGCTGCGCAACGAAGTGCAGTCCATCGAAGCCACGCTGGTCCGCTGAGCATCCTGCCCCCCAGCCCATGCACGCCCCATTTCCGCTGTCAGACTTCCGTGGTAGGCCTGTGGAGCAACCTGTGGGACACCCTGTGATCGCAGCTGTGGCGACTTCTGTGGATAGCCAAAAGGGGCGACTTATCCTCTTTTCGTGCACCTCCACCTGCATGCCCCGTACACTGCCGCGCAGCTTCGATTGGGCAGCGATCACAGCGGACTCCGGAACGTCTCCACAGATTCACAGCTGCTACTGATCCTACTGATCTTTCTTTAATAAGAGATCAGATCCAGAAGAGAACCAGGACGAGAACCAAGCGCAGGCGTACGAAGCAAGGAGAAGGGCGATGGAGTTTCGAATCCAGAAGAGCGAGTTCCTTCGTGGCCTCCGGCTGGCGCAGGGTATTGCCGACCGCAAGAGCACGATGCCCATCCTCGCCAACGTCCTCCTGCGGACCGATGGCAAGTCCAAGCTCGTCGTCGCGGCCACCGACCTCAACGTCTCGGTCTCGGCCGAGCTGGCGGTCAAGGTCGACAAGGAAGGCGGGCTCACCGTCGGCGCCAAGCCGCTGCACGACATCGTCTCCAACCTGCCGGGCGAGGACATCGTGTTCCGGCGCGCCGACAACCACTGGGCCGAGGTCCGCGCGGGCAAGGTCGAGTTCAAGCTCGTCGGCATGCCCGATCGCGACTTTCCCAAGATCCCCGACCATCGCGAGGTCAAGTACTCCAAGGTCGAGGCGCCCGTCCTCCGCGAGATGATCGACAAGACCCTCTTCTCGGTCTCTCACGACGAGACGCGCTTCCACTTGAACGGCGTGCTGTTCGAGTGTGACGGCGCCAAGGGCCGCATGGTGTCCACCGACGGCCATCGGCTGTCCAAGGTCGAGCGCAGCCTGGCCGGCCCGCCGCTGCCCAATGGCGTCATCATCCCCAAGAAGGGTCTGACCGAGATCAAGCGCACCATCGAGGGCACCAACGCGCAGTGTGAGCTGGCCGTGGCCGGCAACATCCTGTTCGTGCGCGCCGGCGACCTGGCGCTCGCGGTCAAGCTCATCGAGAGCCAGTTCCCGCCCTACCAGCAGGTCATCCCGGCCTCGAACGACAAGGCGGTCGCCCTCGAGCGCACCTCGCTGCTCGAGGCGCTCAAGCGCGCGTCGCTCATGTCCTCCGATACGCGTGGCGTCAAGCTGTCGCTCGACAAGGGCATCCTGCGTGTCTCCAGCGAGAACCCCGAGCTGGGCGAGGTCCACGAGGAGATCGACGTCGGCTACGCGGGCCCGCCGCTCAGCATCGGCTTCAATCCCAAGTACTTCACCGAGCTGCTCTCGCAGATGACCAGCGAGCAGCTCACGCTCGAGCTGTCGGGCGAGCTCGACCCTGCCTTGCTGCGCCCGTCCGATTCGACCGACTACCTCGGCGTCGTCATGCCCATGCGCATCTGACCCCAGCCTTCCGGCTCGCGGCGTGCTGCTCCAGGCTCTCCAGCTCCAAGGCTTTCGCAACCTCGCCCCCACGGTGCTCACGCCGGGCACCGGGTTCAACGTCTTCGTCGGCGACAACGGGCAGGGCAAGACCAACCTGCTCGAGGCCATCTACCTGGCCGGTACGCTGCGCTCGTTCCGCACCAGCCACACCGCCGAGATGATCGTCCACGGCGGCGACGAGGCGCTGGTGCGCGCGCGGGTCGAGCGCGGCGGGCTCGAGCGGCTGTACGAGCTGCGCCTGCAACCCCGCCGCAAGGAGACGCGGCTCGACGGCAAGGTGCCGCGCACGCTGTCCGAGTACTTCGGCGACTTCAACGTCGTGCTGTTCGCACCCGAGGACCTGCGCGTGCCACGGGGCAACCCGCAGGGCCGGCGGCGCTTTCTCGACCGCTCGGTGTTCAACCGCGAGCCCTCGTTCCTGGCCGACGCGCAGCGCTACGCGCGCGCGCTCAAGTCACGCAACGCGCTCCTGCGCGCCGACCGCGTCGACGACGCGCAGCTCGACGCCTACGACGCCGAGCTGCGGCGCACCGGCGCTCGCATCCTGCGCTCACGCCGTCGCTACCTGGGCGAGTTCGCCGACATGTTCGCCGAGGCCTACGAATCCATCACCCACTCCGGTCTGGCCGCCGAGCTGGTCTACGAGGCGCCCGAGGCGCTCCTGGCCGCGGGCGACGACGAGCAGGCGCTCTCGTATCAGCTGGGCGGCGCGCTGGCGGCCTCGCGGGCCCGCGACCGCGCGCGCAAGCTCACCAGCGTGGGACCGCACGCCGACGACCTGGCCTTCGTGCTGGGCGGCCAGCCGGCCAAGGCCTTCGCCTCGCAGGGGCAGCTGCGCGCGCTGGTGCTGGCCTGGAAGACCGCCGAGATGCGTCTCCTGCGCGCCCGCCAGGGCGACGCACCGGTCCTGCTGCTCGATGACGTGAGCTCCGAGCTGGACGCCACACGCAACCGATTCCTGTTCGATTTTCTGCTCGGGATCGAGTGTCAATGCTTCGTCACCACGACGCACGAAAAGCACGTCGTCGTGTCTGATAATCGCCTGGATTTCCGAGTAGTTGCGGGCCAGGTGGAAGGCTCGGAATCGACCCGGTAATTGCTTTACGCTGACCCCTCAGCGTGGTAGAAAAACCGAGCCCTTTTCCTGCGCTGACCCAGCGGTCACGAGAGCCCGAGAGTTCATACAAACCATGGCTGAAGTCGACTCCCCGCGCACTGCGAGCGCGTCCGATTACAACGCTGACAGCATCACGGTCCTCAAGGGACTCGAGGCCGTGCGCAAGCGGCCGGGCATGTACATCGGCGACACCGATGACGGCACCGGCCTGCACCACATGGTCTACGAGGTCGTCGACAACTCGGTCGACGAGGCGCTCGCGGGCTTCTGCTCGCGCGTCGACGTCATCATCCACTACGACAGCTCGGTCACCGTCGAGGACGATGGCCGCGGCATGCCCGTGGACATGCACCCGACGGAGAAGCGGCCCACGCCCGAGGTCATCATGACCGTCTTGCACGCGGGCGGTAAGTTCAACAAGGACTCGTACAAGGTCTCGGGCGGCCTGCACGGCGTGGGCGTCTCGGTGGTCAACGCGCTGTCGGAGTGGGTCAAGCTCGAGATTCGCCGCGAGGGCAAGGTCTACTACCAGGAGTACCGCCAGGGCGCGCCGTCGACGGAGTTCAAGCCCATCGGCGTGACCGACCGGCGCGGCACCAAGGTCACCTTCAAGCCCGACCCGGCCGTGTTCAAGGGCACCGATTACTCGTTCGAGATCCTGTCGCAGCGCCTGCGCGAGCTGTCGTACCTGAACAAGGGCCTGCACATCACGATCCGCGACGAGCGCGCGCCCGACAAGACGCACGACTTCCACTTCCAGGGCGGCCTGGCCTCGTTCGTGAAGGATCTCAATACCAACAAGACCGTCATCCACGACGAGCCCATCACGGTCGTCGACGAGAAGGACGGCATCGGCGTCGAGATCTCGATCCAGTGGAACGACTCGTTCCAGGAGCAGCTGTACTCCTTCACCAACAACATCAAGAACAAGGACGGTGGCGCGCACGTCACCGGCTTCCGCCAGGCGCTCACGCGCACGGTCAACGCGTACGGGCAGGAAAAGAAGCTGCTCAAGGACGCCAAGGAAGGCCTGTCCGGCGAGGACCTGCGCGAGGGCTTGACCGCGGTCATCTCGGTCAAGCACCCCGACCCCAAGTTCAACAACCAGCCCAAGGACAAGCTGGTCTCGAGCGAGGTCACCGGCATCGTCGCCGCGGTGGTGAACGAGAAGCTGGGCAAGTTCTTCGAGGAGCACCCGCGCGAGGGCAAGCAGATCATCCTCAAGGCGGTCATCGCGGCGCGCGCGCGCGAGGCGGCGCGCAAGGCGCGCGAGATGGTGCAGCGCAAGGGCTCGCTCGAGCTGTCGTCGTTGCCGGGCAAGCTGGCCGACTGTCAGGAGCGTGACCCGGCCAAGTGCGAGCTGTACCTGGTCGAGGGTGAGTCAGCCGGTGGCTCGGCCAAGCAGGGGCGCGAGCGCAAGTACCAGGCGATCCTGCCCCTCAAGGGCAAGATCCTCAACGTCGAGAAGGCGCGCATCGACAAGATGCTCAAGCACGAGGAGATCCGGATCGTCATCAGCGCGATCGGGACGGGCATCGGCGAGGAGGAGTTCGACATCTCGAAGCTCCGCTACGGCAAGATCATCATCATGACGGATGCCGATGTGGACGGCTCCCACATCCGCACCCTGCTGCTCACCTTCTTCTTCCGCCACATGCAGGACCTCATCACTCACGAGCACCTGTTCATCGCCCAGCCCCCCCTGTACCGGGTC
>OBEQ012567610.1_pt1 | contig 12063 bp, 11 predicted proteins | sample 1670901 | NCBI WGS metagenome assembly OBEQ01 (sample SAMEA104232315, study PRJEB22302) | groundwater metagenome | biome: forest; feature: aquifer; material: groundwater | place: USA | collected 2011-08-07 | depth 5.4 m | reverse complement strand
TGTAACTTGTAATTTAGAGATGAACAGAGAGCCATTACCTTTTCCTACTAAATTTGGAGAAATGGTAAATCAAATAATGGAATGCTATGAGCGCAGCCCAAGAGATAATTATCTTGTATTAGCTAATGGAGGATATTTCTTGTTAAAATAGTTTTTATTTAACTAAAATACCATTAACGTGTCCTTCCTGTGAAGGTCTATTGGTTATCTTTGCCTTTCCGAGAGAGGTTTCAATTATAGCTCCCTTAAGCAATCTGTTCTGTCTTGCAAGGAAGTGATTTTGTGGTGTTTCTAAAACGTTTTTAATTTCTGCCTTCTGTGTTTTTCCATTAAAATTAAGATTTATTATATTTGCTTTTAGAAGAATTGTTTTTTTGTTGGCTCCCCTAGTTCTCATGGTTTTTCTTTTTGTTTCTCCTAGAACAACTAGAGTTCCCTGTGAATCCCTTTCAAACAGTTTTTTCTTTCTAAACGCGTGGTATTTTCCGCTTGTTATTTTTCTTCCGTAGTTCATGGTTTTATTGGATAAAGTTCATTTATAAATCTTATTATTAATTTTATTGGATAAAATTGCTTATGTTATTTCTAATAATAAATTGTTAATTATGCAAATTGGAGGTTAATTTTATTATTTATATTTATTAATAAATAATTCTGACAATTAAAACTAAATATTATTATCTTCTTTTTAGGTAAAAAATAACGGAACATTTATATATCATTAGAAATCAAAGGAAATATGGTTAATGGAATTGAAAGACCTCTTGACCTTTTGAACCAATCAAAAGGAAAGGAAGTTTTGATACAGCTGAAAAGCGAGAAACAATTTGTCGGCAAATTGCTTGCTTTTGACATCCACATTAATGTGGTGCTGGACAACGCAAAGGAAATGCAGAATGGAGAGCTTAAGAAAAATATAGGCTTGACATTTTTGAGGGGAGATACAATAATCTTCATCTCACCTGCATCAACTTCTTCAAAATAAGAGTCTTGTTGTTATTAAGCTTTAATTCAAAGCATAACAGAATAAAAGATTAGTTGGAGCTTTTATTTATGGAAACTTTTAAATCTTATAGAAACATGTTTCTTTTATGGCTGCAACAGTTGAAGACAGACTTAGATATGAAGATAAAATAGAGTATGGGAAGAGATTAGTGCCTGAACTGATTTCTTCAAGATATTTATTAATGGATAATGCGAGAATGGGTGTTAGATATAGACCTGCATATAAAATTATAGGTTTAGGTACAGGAGATTATAGTCATTTATCATCGAAACCAAAAAATGTTTTTGAGGACAATTAAATTTCAAATTTTTGGAGATCGAAGGCAAGAGAAGTGTTCTTGAAAACTGCCTTTGCTTCTTTAAGGATTACTTCTGGACTATTTTCATAACGCTGGGATATGTGAGTTAGAATAAGTGATTTGCATTTTGCTTTTTTTGCAATTTCTGCTGCCTGCTTTGCTGTTAAATGAAGATATTCAGATGCAAGTTTTTCTTCTTCATTTGAGAATGAAGCTTCACTTATTAGGATGTCTGAATTTTTTGCTAGTTTAATTGTGTTTGCGTTTGGGGCGGTGTCAAGGATGAAGGTTATCTTTCTTCCTTTTTCTATGTAGGAAACACTAGATGATTTTATTTTTTTATTGTCTATGACTATGTCTTTTCCTTCTGCAAGTTTTTTTAGCAGAGGGGAATTTGGGAGCTTTAGTTTTTTTAATTTATTTTTATCTAATCTACGCTTTTCTTTTATTTCGAAAGAGTATGCTAGTGATGGAGCGCCATGTGACATTGGAAGGCAGGATATTCTTATTTCATCTGATTCAAAGACTGTTCCTGATGAAAATTCTTTTGCTTTTATCTGGACATGGTTTTTTATTGCAAGATGAGAGATTAATTCAAGATATTTCAGAGTGTTTTTTGGGCCTGCAATCTGGAGGACTTTTTTATATTCTGACATTGCTAAGGTTTGGAGCAGACCTGGAAGGCCGAGAATATGATCTCCGTGCCAGTGTGTAATTAGAATTCTTGTAAGTTTTGTTGGAGAAATTTCTGCAAATCTAAACTGTCTTTGAGTTCCTTCTCCGCAGTCTATGAGAATGTTTTCGTTTTTATATGATAGAAGGATAGAAGTGTGATTTCTTTTTTTTGTAGGGACTGCGTTGCCTGTTCCTAGAAAAGTAATAGATATTTTTTCCATTATTATAGTGGTGAAATATTGTTTAAATAGCTTTGGAATTTTTTTATGTCAAGGTAGCAGTAATATGTATTGAAAGAAATTATTATCTGAATTTGACTATCAATGAGGTTTCTTACTCATAGGGAATATCATTTATTTTTGTGATTTTTAACCTTTTTTATATGTGTAATTAGAGTGAAAAAAAGATTTATAAAATGAAAACAACTGGGAAGAACATGAAAAGAAGGGTGATTGAATTTGGTATTTTATTATTGGTGTTTGGTTTGCTTCTTGCAGGGCTCCAGCTATTAAGATTTGGCAGTTTAACTGGTTTCGCTGTTTATTCTGATAGCTCGCAGAGCAACTTTGATTCTGGGACTTATAGCAAGACGATATATAACGGGAGTGCTATAGTTTTGAATAATAGCCTTCAAGGAAATTTTACTTCAAGAGTTTTTGATGCTGGCGCTGAAGCAAACTGGAGCAATGTTAGTTTTTCGGGGGCAAGACCAAGTATTGAGCTCTTGTTTGCTGTTGATAGTACTAAAGCTGTTTATTATTCAAATAATTCCGGCTTGAACTGGAGCAACAAGACTAATGATTATGGGGGAGGATTAGATACTACTAATATTATTTCTGATGGAAGTTATTTGTATATTATATTTAATGGAGGGAAGCAGATTTTTAGGTCTGGAGATTTGGGAGTTACATGGACTGTTGTGAATAATACTTTGAATGTTCAAACTGGGGGAGGCATCAATTGGCTTGCTACGGGAGCAAATATTTCTGGAGGAGGGTTACTTTATATTATTGATGGAAATCAGAAACCATGGAAATCTTCTGATTATGGAGTTAGCTGGACAAATGGAAGCGATTTTAACGGAGTGGGAGCAAATGATGTTAAGGGAATGGCTGTGAATTCTACAGGTGCTGTTTATGTCGTTGATGGAAGCGGGGCAGTTTATGTTTCTTTAAATGCTGGAACGACTTGGACGCAGAAGAACAGTAGTTATGGCGGGACAACGGGGACAGATGCTATGGCTGTTGACAGCTCTGGGAATGTTTATATTCTACTAAATAAGGATATTTACAAATCTACTAATTCAGGAGTTGGATGGAGTGTTGTTAATGCTACATTTACTTCTAATGCTCAGGATGGTGTTTATATGTTTGGAGATACGATTGGGAAAATATATATAATTGATAACTCTGGAAGGTTTTTTAGCTCTTCAAATGGAGGAGATGCATGGACACAAGTTGGGGATATTAATAGTGTTTCAAGCAGTGCTCCAAAGGGATTGACTAATTATATTGTATCTACTAACTTAACTTATCAAGTCAGGAATTGTTCTTCTTCAAATTGCGCTGATGGGACTTTTAGAGGATCAGATGGGACTGGAAATACTTATTACGTTGGGACTGCAAACAGTTTGGAATTAAGAGGAAGATACTTTCAGTATAAATTTTTCTTTTCGACGCCGGATAGTGCAAAAAGTTCTTATGTTATTAATACCAGTATAGGATATCAACTTGTAAATACTGCTCCTTCTGTTAGCTTGATAAAACCTTCGCAAGGTGATAGTTATGGAATATCTTCTGCTGGCAGTTTATCTTTGAATTATACAGTAAGCGATAGCGATAATAACTTACAGGCATGTTGGTATAATATAAACAGCGGGGCAAATACTACTTTAAACAACTGCGCTAACACCACATTCAGCATTTCTTCCAACGGGAATTATACTTTGTATTTGTATGCTAATGATACCCAAGGCTTGAAAAGTATGAGTAGTGCTTCTTTCAGCGTTTTCAATTCAGCCCCTTCTGTAAATATAGTTAGACCTGCTGCAGATGATAGTTATGGTAGTAATAACAGCCTTGCTCTTAATTATACAGTAAGCGATAGTGATAATAATTTACAGAGCTGCTGGTATCATATAAATTCAGGAGCAAATAACACATTAGCAAATTGCGCAAACACTACTTTTGGCGTTGCCGGAAGCGGAAGTTATACGCTTTATTTATATGCAAATGACAGCCAGGGAGCTGTTAACAGGGCTAGTGTTAGTTTTTCTGTTACATTGGGAGCACCAACAATTAGTTTATCAACTCCTATCAATGGAACTTATTTGAATTCTGGACAGAATATAAATTTCGTTTATACAGCAACTGATACTGATTTAAATTCATGTTCTCTATGGGGAAATTTCAATGGAACTTTCAGCAAAAATCAGACGCATAGTTCTGTTGTTTCTGGCGTTCAACATAGTTTTGGGCTAAATTTAAGTGATGGAACTTATAGCTGGAATGTTTTCTGCAATGACACAGCAGGAAATGGGGTATTTAATGGAAACAAGACATTTTTTGTTGATACGGTTTCACCTTCAATTAGTTTGAGTGAGCCGAGCGGCACTAAGACATCGAGAACTGGAATTCCTTTGACATTTAGCTTAACAGAAAACAATAAGGATAGCTGTATATATAATGTTTATAGAGGAACGAGTGTAGAAGTGGCTAATACGACAGTTAATTGTAATTTGGGGGGTGTGAGCTTTAATGTAACCTTAGATGCTGACTTTGTTTTGAACTTTTACGCAAATGATAGCGCTGGCAATTCAGGAAGATCCAGCAGCAGCTTTACAGTTGATACAGCTATTCAAACAAGCCCCACTTCTGATGGAAGTTCTGGAGGCGGCGGAGGGGGAGGCGGCGGAGGGATTATTACATCTTCAAAAAATGGCACATTAACAAGAAACTTAAAAGTTGAATTCAGCAACTTAAATAATCTTATATATAGAAGAGGAACTTCTAATAAAATAATTGTTGAAGCAAAAAATAATGAAATTTATTATCTTAACAAATGCAGTCTGACAGGGGGCGGCGAGACCGGAGTTTGGATTAAAAGCGAAGGTATTGGAGGTCTGAGCCCTGGGGAGAAATTAACATATGAAGTTTCTCTAAATATTCCTGATAGTGCTGCGCCTGGAGTTCATACGGGAAGCGTAATTCTTAATTGTGAAGAAGGGAAATCAACAAGAGCCATTAGTGTAACTGTTTACAGGGCAAACTTTGATTTTAAGGTTGATAATTATAGTAGAGATGGAAATTATCTTGTGGTAAATTATGCGGTGCAAGAGTTTTCTAATGAAGACCATAATATAATAATAGATTATCAGTTTATTGATTTTGATAATGTAACGAGGAAAAGCGGACAGGAGAGAATTGTGCTTGCCAAAGGCTATAAAGGCGAGAATGTTTTGAAATTTGAGCTGCCTAAAGATTCATTTGGGCAATTTGAGCTGCTTTTGAGCTTCAGCGATGGGATTTCAAAAACAGATACAAGCGAAAAAATATTCCTTCCTTCGGGAGCAGGAGCAACTGGTTTTGCTATTTCAGCGCAGAATAAAAGCAGAATTTCAATTTTTGGATTGATAATTATATTAATCACTGGATTGGTTCTGATGGGAAGGTTTGTTTATAAGAGATATAAAAGGGCTAATCTCTATAATAGCTTATTCCGCAAGGAAGGCAGGCAGCATATAAAGCTGGATATGAGCGAATGGAAGCCGCATAAATGAGCCGATGATGACAGATACTTGCCAGACAGAAGGTTTTCTTTAATAATTTAGTAGTTTATAGTAATCAAATATGTATATCTTAAGCAATCGAAATATTTAACTGTTCCTTTAAAACCTGTTGAAGAAAAGAAATTAAAAAGATCGACAGGAAGAGGAGAAAAAGCAACTGGAAGAGAGAAACAAGAAGGGCGAAGAGAAGCAAAAGTAACAGGGAAAGAGCGTAGCGAAAGGAAGAGAAGAAAAAAGAAGAAAATTGAAATGATAGGAGGAGGATTTGATAAGATTTAAACTTCTTTAGCTATAAAGTATATGTTTTTATGTGCTTGCCAGACAGAAAAGTTTAAAAATGCTAAATTCTTGTATTTTTGATGTATGAGTTAAATGTTTCAGAGAAGCTTTCGAAAATGCCGGTATTTTCTCTTTCTGATTTAAATCAGATTATAGATAATAGAGATTATGCCAAAAAATTTCTTAAAAAAATGTGCAAAGAAGGAAAAATTAGGAAGATAAGAAAAAATATTTATACTTTCCATGAAGATGATTTCATAATAGGCAGTTTTTTAGTTAAACCAAGCTATATTTCTTCCGTTTCAGCCCTCTCCTACTATAAACTCATAACTCAGATTCCAAATGAAGTTTTTTGCGCTACCTTAAAAAAATCAAAAAACATAGGAAAAATTAATTTTTTCCATACAGATTATTTTTTTGGTTATAAGGAGGAGAATTATGAGAATTTTAGAATTTTGATAGCTGAACCAGAAAAGGCAATAATAGATTCTTTTTCTATTCTTCCAGTTTCTCTTTTTGAGGAATCAATTGGAGAAATTGATGCGGGTAAAATGACAGAATATTTAAAAAAAATCAGAAAAAGCAGTATAATAAAAAGAGTTGGTTATTTGATGGAAAAAAATGGAGAGGATATTTACGAGAGTGTAAAAAGTATGATAAATTATAAATATATTCTTCTTGACCCTTTATTGAAAAAAAAAGGGAAGAAAAATAAAAAATGGGGCATTATTGATAATACAAATGATAACTAAAGAGATTTTGCTGGAAATAGGCAGAAAAAAAGGGCTTATGAATAAAGAGCACATAGAAAAAAATTATTTTCAAGACCTCTTGCTTTTTTACATATACAAGAAAACGAATAAGTTTGTTTTTAAAGGTGGAACTGCCTTGTATAAAGTTTATGGTCTGCCAAGATTTTCAGAAGATTTGGATTTCTCTATAATTGAAGATATTAGTTTAGAAGAGGCTGAAAACATTATTAAAGAGATTGCTGAAAATAGCAATTATTTTAAAATAAAATCAGTAAAAAAAACAAAAGATTCTTTGTTAATAAAAATTTCTTGTGCGGGTATTTTAACAAGATATAATACTTTAAGAGTAGACATAAACTTTAAAAATAAATTGCTTAGAGGATTTGATGTTAAAAATTATATATCTGATTATATTGACATAAATCCTTTTTCTTTGAGAGTTTTAAAGATTGAAGAAATTATTGCAGAAAAAATACATGCCATTTTAAATAGGGAGAAAGCAAGAGATTTGTATGATTTGTTTTTTCTTTTGAGAATTGCAAATTTTAATAAGATGTTAGTTAAAGAGAAATTAAAAATTTTTGGAAAGAAATTAGATAAAAAACTTTTAGAAAAGAGCATTTCTAATCTTGAAAGTGTGTGGATAAAAGAGCTAAAGGCGTTTGTATTAGGCGAATTGCCAGAATTTAATCTTGTCAGAGATTTTGTTTTAAGCAAGATTTGAACGATTTATATCGTGAATTCTGATAATTGCAGCACATAATTTTTCAGAATTCCTGTGATAGATATAACGTGAGACGTAAATAATTGAGCATTGCTTTTTATATCTCCCGAATATAGCAACTGACAATCTTGCTCAATATGTCAAGAACCCTCTGAAGATTTCGGTTCTTGAGCACACAAGATTTGTAAAGGTAAACAAATCTTGCTGTATTAAGTCAGTTGCTATAATTCCCAAACATGTGCTATAATCAAGGGAATTATCTATAGTAAAAGCAATTAATTTTCTTAATTGTATGTTATTCCTTAAATGTCAAGAATATGAAATTCTTGAGCACACAAGATGTCAAGATGCTTGTTGAGGGTTGTGCATCTTGAGCACACTCAAGAATCAGAATTCTTGATGTTTGCAATTGTAAGCAAATCTTGCTGTAGTCAACTGACAAATTGGGGAATTATTAATGTACTCTATTATATAGAGAACTTGCCACTTAAACAATGCAGTTATTCATAAAAAGATTTATAAGTGCAACTTCATATGTTAAAATATAGGAAACGATGGCAAAAAGTATTTTAATTGTTGATGATGATAAAGAAGATTTAAATATAATGAAGGAATTGCTTGAGAAAAAAAGTTATAAAGTAGTTTTAGCGAGTAACGGAGCGGAAGCTTTAAACAAAATAACTGGAAATAGACTTGATTTAGTACTCATTGATATCATAATGCCCCCCCCTTTCTGGCTATGATTTATTAAGATTATTGAGAGAAAGAATAAATTATAAGGTGCCTATCGTTTATGTTACAATAGTTCCTAAAAATGATATTGATATGAATAATATTGATGGAGTCATACAAAAACCTTTTGCACCCAAAGAATTTATCTCACAAGTAAAAAATTTTTTAAAATAAAATGGCAAAGCATAAAATTGTTATGATTGTAGATGATGAAGAGGATATCAGGGTGACAGTTAAATCTATATTGGAAAGAGAAGGGTATGAAGTTGTAACTGCTATTAATGGGGATGATTGCTTAAAAGAAGTTAAGAAAAAAAAGCCAGATTTAATCTTGATGGATATTATGATGCCTGGAACTCCTGTTAGGGAAGTTATTCCTAAGCTAAAAGAGATAAAGGTTGTTTATTTTAGCGTTGTTAGAACAAGCGAGGCGGAGAAGGAAAATTTAATGAAAAGCAAGAATATAGTCGGCTTTATTCAGAAGCCTTTTGATATAAAGGAATTGATCTTAAAAGTGAAAAAGATTTTGGGATAAATTTGTAAAATGACAAATATAACAAAATCAGAGGTTTCGAGCATTTATTTTTTCTATAGGAACAAAAATGACAAGCATAAAAAAAGAATTAGATAAAGACCAAGCAGTTTTAGCGATTATTCCTCCTGATAGATATACAGAGAGCTGTATGAGGGATTTAAAAGAGCTTGCTAAAGCCAACTCTGTCTGCTATATAACATTAAATAAGACAGCAGAGTCTCTTAAAGAATTATGCAAAGAATATGATGTTAATTTGAAGAACATTGTTTTTATTGATGCAATAACGAAAACATTTAGTAATGTTCCGTATCAAAAGGAGCAAGTTTATTATATTTCCTCTCCATCTGCGTTGGCGGAGCTGTCTATTGCTATTGAAAAGCTTTTGAAACATAATTATAATTATTTTGTTATAGATTCTTTAACTAACTTTCTTGTATATCAAAAAAGCGCTAAAGTTATTAAGTTTTTATCTTGCATTGTCAAGAAGATTAAGAAAACAAAAAAAAAGGTTTTACTATATGTTGTTTCCATAAAGGAGCAGGAAGATTTAATGAAGGCCTGCGTTAATTTAAAAGGAGATATTTTTGCTTAAGCATAAATATAGTGAAAGACGTATGTCTTTTCCTAAATGTCAAGAACAAAGTTCTTGACTATAATTGAGTGGTAAAATGAACATGAAATTATTTGAGGGAAAAAAAGCATTATTGATTTCAATTGCTATAGTTGCAGCTGTATTAATAGGTATTTCTGTTTTCTATTTGCAAAACCAGCCGCAACAACAAAAATATACTGGACCAGTTGAGAAAATCACTTTATCCAATACTGAAGAGTATTCAACTCTTGTTTGGATAGCGGAGAACCAAGGATATTTTCGTGATAATGGTCTTGAGGTAATAACGAAAGACTATCCGTCGGGCAAGCTTGCTGCCGATGCGTTACTTGCAGGAGAGGCGGATATCTCCGTATCCGCAGATGTAGTTTTGGTGAGCAACAGCTTTACCAACCTTGCTTTAAGAATTTTAGGAACAGCAGATATTGTGGACATTGTGGAAGTTATTGTAAGGAAAGATCGCGGGATTAGAGAGCCAGGTGATATTAAGGGAAAAAAGATTGGGGTAACAAAAAAGACTGTCGGCGAGTTCTTTTTCGGAACGTTCCTTACATTCAATCATCTCTCTTTGGCTGATGTGGAAATTGTTGATTTACAGCCAAAAGACATGGTCAGTGCCCTTTCACGTGGCGATGTTGATGCAATTTGTACTTGGCAACCAAATGTATTTAATGCGAAGCAACAATTAGGAAACAAGGTAATAAGTTGGCCCGCTCAAAGTGGACAAAAATATCATATGCTTTTCCTTACCAAAGAAAAGTTTATCAAAGACCACCCAGAAGCGGTGAAGCGCTTCATTCAATCAGTAATCCAGGCCGAGAAGTTTGTACAGGAATATAATGAGCAGTCTAAGGATTTTATTGCAAAAAAATATGATTATAGCCATTCTTACATAGAAGATGTTTGGAAAGGGCATGACTTTATTGTCGAACTCCCCCAGAGTTTAATCTTAACTATGGAGGACGAAGCAAGATGGAGAATAGCAAATAATCTAACCAATGCAACAAAAGTTCCAAATTATCTAAACTATATTTACACAGACGCTTTGGAGGAAGTGAAACCAGAAGCTGTTAAAATAATAAGATGAGTAAAATATGAAAATCAGGAATAAACTAATAATAATCATATTTATTTTTTTGGTGTTAAATATTGTTCTCGTTTTAATGATACGTTCAATATCTCAAGAAGCGAGTAACGCACTTGGAAAAAAAGAATTATCTGAAAAAATAGTTACAGATGTTTTTGAACTTGGGGTACTGCGTTCAGATTTTTTACTGCACCAAGAAGAACGCCCCAAAGCACAATGGTTTTTAAGATATAAATCTCTTGGGGACACTATAGTCAAAGCAGAAAACGAAAAAGAATGGGCTTTTGTTTTAAAAAATATACGTCAAACCTATGACAGCTTAGGGTCTTCATTCTCTGAACTTGTCAAATATAAAGAAGGTGCTGTTGAGTCAAAAGAACTTGAAGAGAGGCTGGTAGGAAATTTGTTAATAAAATCGCAAGAAATAGTTTCTATAGTAGAAGATTTAAATAAACTAGCGAATACGAAATTAACGTATGCTCTCCAATTTTCAAGTATAGTTTACTTACTTATTATTTTTATTGACATTTTTTTGATAATTAATTTCATATTTGTTTTCAATTCAATTTTAAAACCTATAATACAATTACATAAAGCTACAGAAGAACTCGAAAAAGGAAATTATTCAGTAAGAACTAATATAAAAACAAAAGACGAATTAGAACAATTAGGAAAATCATTTAACAAGACAGCAGAAGTATTAGGAAATTTAGAAAATGAACATAAACAAATAGATAAGTCTAAGACGGAATTTTTATCTATATCATCTCATGAATTAAGAAGTCCAATGACTCCAATGATGGCTCAATTGCAAATGCTTCTTGGAGATTATTTTGGAAAATTAAACCAAAAGCAGAAAGAATCAATTGATATCGTTTTAAGAAATACAAAAAGACTTGATGGCATTATTCAGGACTTTTTAGAAATTTCAAGAATTGAGGCAGCGAGATTAAAGTTTATTTTTGTAAAAACCGATTTAAGCCAGAATATAAATAGTTTAGTGAAAGAAATGCAAGGATTTTTACCTGAAAAGAATATTACAATTAAAAAAGAAATAAAGATACTTCCAATAATTGAAGTTGATCCTGATAGAACAATGCAAGTTTTGAGGAATTTAATTAATAATGCTAAAAAGTTTTCTCCTAATGATACTACAATAACTATATATGCTGAAAGAAAAGGCAATTTTATTGAGTTTTCTGTTTCTGACGAGGGGATTGGAATATCCAAAGAAAAGCAACAAAGAATATTTGAACCATTTTACAGAGCAGAGGAAACTATGTATAGGAGATATGGTGGAACAGGATTAGGTTTAGCAATTTGCAAGGGAATTGTAGAAAGTCAGAATGGAAAAATATGGTTTGAGAGCAAGAAGGGAAGGGGAACTATTTTTCATTTCACTATACCTCTTAATCCTGTAAGAGAAATTAAACCCTTGAAATTAATAGGAAGAGAAGAGGTAGTAACAGGAAGAGAAGAAAAGGCAACAGGAAGAGAAGAGGTAGTAACAGGAAGAGAAGAAAAGGCAACAGGAAGAGAAGAGGTAGTAACAGGAAGAGAAGAAAAGGCAACAGGAAG